>Ga0172372_10003083_pt1 | contig 24821 bp, 21 predicted proteins | sample LakKiv5m_2_FD_114544 | JGI IMG/M metagenome (GOLD analysis project Ga0172372, IMG submission 114544) | Freshwater microbial communities from Kabuno Bay, South-Kivu, Congo - kab_092012_9.5m | ecosystem: Environmental > Aquatic > Freshwater > Lake | place: Democratic Republic of the Congo...
GCGCCAAGCGTCGCCATCGTCTCCAACACCACGGTCGCACCGCTCTACCTCCCGCAACTGTCGGGGCTGCTGCGCGCGGCCGGTGTGGCGGTGACCGAGGTGGTCCTGCCGGACGGTGAGGCCTACAAGAACCTCGATACGCTGGATCTGGTGTTCGATGCGCTGCTGCGGGCCCGCTGTGAGCGCAAGACCACGCTCATCGCCCTTGGCGGTGGTGTGGTCGGCGACATCACCGGCTTCGCTGCAGCCACCTATCTGCGTGGGGTACCCTTCATCCAGGTGCCGACGACCCTGCTTGCCCAGGTCGATTCCTCGGTGGGTGGCAAGACCGGGGTCAACCACGCGCTTGGCAAGAACATGATCGGCGCGTTCTACCAGCCGCGGCTGGTCCTGGCCGATACCGACACCCTCTCCACGCTGCCGGACGCCGAACTCGCTGCGGGTCTTGCCGAGGTCATCAAGTACGGACTGATCCGCGACCGGCCATTCCTCGAGTGGCTGGAGGCGCATCTCGAGTCGCTCGTCGCGCGCGACACCGGGGCGCTGGTCGAGTCCATCCTGCGGTCGTGTCGGAACAAGGCCGAGGTGGTCGCGGCGGACGAGCACGAGGGCGGCGTCCGTGCCCTGCTCAACCTCGGACACACCTTCGGTCACGCCATCGAGACTGCGGCTGGCTACGGCAACTGGTTGCACGGCCACGCGGTGGCCACGGGCACCCTTCTGGCGGCCGAGACCTCACTCGGCCTCGGTTGGCTCACCGAGGCCGATGTGCAGCGCATCGAGACCCTCCTGCGTCGGGCCGGCCTGCCGGTCCGGGCCCCCGATTTCGGTGTCGAGCTCTACCTTGAGCTGATGGCGCAGGACAAGAAGGTCGAGGCGGGTCGCATCCGTTTCGTATTGCTCAAGGCGCTCGGCGAGGCGGTCGTCAGCGCGGCGGTACCGCCCGAACTCCTGCGTCGCGTGCTCTCGGGGCGTTTCATCGCGGCGTCCTGACCCGCTGGCTCACCCCGGAGTCCGTCGCCGCGGCTCGGTCGGTCGGCGACCGATCTCGACCACCGCCACCAGGGCCTTGCCGCCGCGCAGCATGTCCACCTGCACCCGGCTCCCCGGGGCCAGACCCGCGACCTGGTTGAGCAAGCTCGCCGCCTCGCGCGCCGGTTTGTGGTCGATGGCGGTGATGACGTCACCGGGTCGAACGCCGGCGCGTGCAGCGGGTCCGCCGCGCATCACCCCGGCCACCAGCACACCCTGCTGCCCCTGCGCGCCGAGCGAGGCCGCGAGTTCCGCTGTCAGCGGCTGCATCTCGATGCCCATCCAGCCGCGCGTCACGCTGCCACTGCGAATGATCTGCTCAAGTACGCCGCGCGCCAGATCGACCGGGATGGCGAAGCCGATGCCCATCGATCCCCCGTTGCGGGTGAAGATCGCGGTGTTGATCCCGAGCAGGTGGCCGTTCATGTCGACGAGGGCGCCACCCGAGTTGCCCGGGTTGATCGCGGCATCGGTCTGGATGAAGTTCTCGAAGGTGTTGAGGTTGAGGCGCGAGCGTCCGAGTGCGCTGATGATGCCGTGCGTCACCGTCTGTCCGACGCCGAACGGGTTGCCGATGGCCAGCACGGGTGCCCCGACCCGTGCGCGGGAGGGGTCGGCAAAGGTCACGGCGGGCAGATCGCCGATGCTGATGCGCAGCACGGCGAGATCGGTGTCGGGGTCGACGCCGACCACCTGCGCCGGGGCGGTGCGACCGTCGGCCAATGCCACCTCGATGGCATCGGCTGCCTCGACCACGTGGTTGTTGGTCAGGACGTAGCCGTTCTGGCTGACGATCACCCCGGAGCCAAGCCCGGGCTGCTCCTCGGTCTGCGGGTCACCATCGAACAACGGGCCGAACAGCGGGTGGCCGCGCAGCGGGTTGCTGCGGGTCACCTCGCGGGAGGTGTAGATGCTGACCACCGACGGACTGGCACGCGCTGCGGCGGTTGCGCTCGAACCGCCGTCCGCCGACGCCTCCGGCGCCGCAGGTGCGGTCGCCTCGCGGATCGTCGGCAGTGGCGCGGTTGCCACCAGCGGCCGCCGCAACCACTCCGGGTGAAAGGTCCAGACAACGAACAACATCGCCACCGCGACCGTGACGGCTTGACTGAAGAGTTGCCAGAGGCGCGACATCCGGGTCCCAGCGGGCGAGGCGCCCGAGCTTGCTTTTGCTACATTCTAACCGGCCTCCTGACCGTCCTTCCTGACCTGGATCCCCGATGAGTTCCCAAGCAAGCATGGCTGGCGACGAGATCGCGCTGCGCGACCTCGTCGCCCACCTCGACGATCTGCTCGAGCCCGCACGCTTCCGCGACCATGCCCCGAACGGCCTGCAGGTCGAGGGACGCAGCCGGGTGCGGCGGGTGGTCACCGGCGTCAGCGCCTGCATGGCCCTGCTCGAGGAAGCGGTTGCGGTGGGTGCCGATGCGGTGCTCGTCCACCATGGCTACTTCTGGCGCAATGAGCCAGCCGCCGTCACCGGACTCAAGCGACAGCGCATCGCCACACTCGTCCGCAATGACCTCTCGCTCATCGCCTACCACCTTCCGCTCGATGCCCACCCGCGGCTCGGCAACAACGCCGGTCTCGGCCGCGCCTTGGGTCTGGAGGCGAGCGCCTGGTTCGGCGAGCAGCAACTCGGTTGCGTCGGCGATCTGCGCGGAGACCTCGATGCAGGCCAACTGGCCTTGAGGCTTGCGGGCGCTCTCGGCCGAGATCCCCTGCTGCTGGGCGATGCGCAGCGGCCGGTGCGGCGGATCGGCTGGTGCACCGGCGGCGCGCAGGGCTACTTCGCCGAGGCCATCGCCGCCGGGGTCGATGCCTTCGTCACCGGTGAGGTGAGCGAACCTTGCGCGCACCTGGCTCGCGAGTCGGGGGTCGCCTTCCTGGCTGCCGGGCACCACGCCACGGAACGGTTCGGCGTGCAGGCCCTGGCGACGCATCTCGCCTCTCAACTGGGACTGGACTGCCGCTTCATCGACATTCCCAACCCGGTCTAGGCCGTTCTTCAGGAGCCACGGCGGCGTCCTGCTAGAGTGGAGACCATGAGACCCGAGCCCATCGCGGCCGCCGCCGACGCCCCCGCGGTCGATATCCCGGCCTTCGACGCGACGCCCTTCGTGGCGCGCCGGCAGGCCCTGCTGAGGTACATGGCGGAGAGCGGTTCCGGCATCGCCATCCTGCCCTCTGGCGGCGAGGTGCTGCGCAACCGCGACGCGCACTTCCCGTTCCGATTCGACAGCTACTTCTACTATCTCACCGGTTTCGCAGAGCCCGACGCGGTGCTCGTCCTGTTGGCCGGTGATCGGCCGCGAAGCATCCTGTTCTGCCGGCCAAAGGACGAGACGCGGGAGATCTGGGATGGCTATCGGCACGGCCCCGCGGCGGCCCGGGAGATGTTCGCCATGGACGAGGCGAACGAGATCGCTGCGCTCGATGAGTGCTTGCCGAAATGGATGGCGGACTGTGGCGCCGTCTGGTTCGCGCTTGGCCACGATGCAGCCTGGGACGCCCGCCTCAAGGCCTGGCTCGACGCCGTACGCGCACTGGTGCGAACTGGCGTGACCGCGCCGGGGGTGGTGCGAGACGTGCACGTGCCGCTCGACGAGATGCGGCTGATCAAGGACGCCAGCGAGTTGGCGACGATGCGCCGGGCTGCCGCCATCTCCTGTCGTGCGCACGCCCGGGCCATGCGCTTCACGCGTCCCGGCGTGCGCGAGTTCCAGGTCGAGGCTGAGTTGCTGCACGAGTTCCGCATGGGTGGCGCCCAGAGCCCAGCCTACGGCAGCATCGTCGCGACGGGAGCCAATTCCTGCGTGTTGCACTACCGCGCTGACAGCGCGGTGTGCGCCGACGGCGAACTGCTGCTGATCGACGCCGGCTGCGAGGTGGACGGCTACGCCAGCGACATCACCCGCACCTTCCCGGTCAATGGCCGCTTCTCGGGGCCGCAGCGCGAATGCTACGAGTTGGTGCTTGCGGCGCAGGCGGCGGCGTTCGCCGCCACGCTGCCAGGGCGCCACTGGAACGAGCCGCACGATGCTGCGGTAGCGGTCCTGGCGCAGGGTTTCATCGACCTCGGTCTCTTGCAGGGCTCGCTCGACAGCGTTCTGGAGAGCAAGGCCTACAGCCGCTTCTACATGCACCGTACCGGCCACTGGCTCGGACTCGACGTGCACGATGCCGGCGCCTACAAGGTCGCCGGCGAATGGCGTCCGCTGCTGCCCGGGATGGTGCTCACCGTCGAGCCTGGTTGCTACATCCGTGCAGCTGAAGACATCGACCCGCGTTTCCACGAAATCGGCATCCGCATCGAGGATGACGCGCTGGTGACCGTCGAGGGTCACGAGAACCTGACCCTCGCGGCGCCCAAGTTGGTGGCCGACATCGAGGCGCTGATGCGCCGCTGAGGCGCTGGCTGCGAGACATGGGGACTCGTCGCGGCAAGCGTCCGGCGCTGGACAGGGTGCAGGGGGAAGCGGCACCCGGTGGCGCGGCGCTGGTTGCCAATGCCCTGCCGGCGAGTGTCTCCGTGCTGGTGGTCGGTGGCGGTCCGGTCGGCTGCGCCTGTGCAGCCATGCTGGCACGCGCCGGGATCGACGTCCTGGTACTGGAGGCATCGACCGACGTCGCCCCCGACCCGCGCGCGCTCGCCGTGGCCTGGTCGAGCCGACAGACGCTCGCCGACCTCGGCGTGTGGCAGGCGCTTGCGGTCACGCCCATGCACCATGTTCACGTCTCCGAGGCGGGCTGCCCGGGCAGCACGACCCTCGACGCGGCCACCGCGGGTCTGCCCGAGCTCGGGTACACGGTGCGCTACAGCGACCTCGCGGCGGCTCTGCGGGGTTCGGTGGGTGCTTCCCTGCGCTTCGGTGCGCGCGCGAGCGCTGTCGACCCCCCGGCGCGGCCCGACGCGCCGGCACGGGTCCGCGTCGACACCGCCGAGGGCTCGTGCTCTATCGAGACCCGCCTGGTGGTGGTCGCCGATGGACAGGGCGAGTGGCCAGGGATCCGCCGTCGCCTGCACGAGTATCCGCATGCCGCACTGCTGGTCGATCTGCACTTCGCCGATGCCCCCGCCGGCTGGGCCTGGGAACGCTTCACGCCGGAAGGACCGCTGGCCATCCTGCCGCGCGCGACCGCGCAGGGTCTGCGGCACACTCTGGTGTGGAGCGTGCCGCCGGCTCGGGCGCATGCACTGGCAGCGCTCGACGACGCCGGTCTCGCCGCAGTCATCGAGGCGGCTGTGGGCCCGCGTCTGGGTCGGGTGCTGGAGGTCGGTGCGCGTGCCACCCGTCGCACTGCACTGGCGGTCGCCGATCCCCGCGTCGGCCCGCGGCTGGTGGCGATCGGCAACGCTGCCCAGACTCTGCACCCGATCGCCGGGCAAGGCTTCAATCTGGGTCTGCGCGATGCCGCCGTGCTGGCCGCCCGGATCGCCGATCTGCCACTTGAGGCGATCGGTTCGCCCGCCATGCTCGACGACTATCAGCTCAGCCGGCGCAGCGACCAGTGGGGGGGCATCGCCTACACCCACGGCTTGCTGCAGATCGCCAGCCTCAGGGCCGATCCGCTGCGGCTGTTGCGCGGCTTGGGGCTGGCGGCACTCGATGTCCTCCCCGGGGCACGCCGCGCCCTGCTCTCGCGCAGCGTGTTCGGACTGCACCTGTAGCCAAAGATCGCTTCTCGGGCGTGGCTGGCGGGGATTAGAATCGCGCCTTCGGGTCGCTGTCGCGGCCAGTCCCGGAAGTGTCTCTCTAGCCATGCGGCCCCAGCGTCCTTGAAGCCTCTCATGCAGATCGGCATGCACGTCCTGCGCAACAACCTGTTCGTGGCGCCCATGGCGGGGGTCACCGATCGTCCGTTCCGCCAGCTCTGCAAGACCCTCGGCGCAGGCATGGCGGTGAGCGAGATGGTGACCTCCAATTCGCTGCTCTACGGTTCCGAGAAGACCCGCAGACGGGCTGACCATGCCGGTGAGGCAGATCCCGTCTCGGTGCAGATCGCCGGTGCCGATCCGGCCATGCTGGCCGAGGCCGCTCGATTGAACGTCGACCATGGGGCCCAGATCATCGACATCAACATGGGTTGTCCGGCCAAGAAGGTCTGCAACGTGATGGCTGGCAGCGCCCTGATGCAGGATGAGCCGCTGGTCGGACGTATCCTCGAGGCGGTGGTGAGGGCGGTGCCCGAGGTTCCCGTGACGCTCAAGTTCCGCACCGGCTGGAACCGCGAGAACCGCAACGCGCCTGTCGTGGCGCGCATCGCCGAGGAGTCGGGCATCCGTCTCATTGCCATCCACGGCCGTACCCGTGCCGACCAGTACATGGGTGAGGCGGAGTACGACACCATCCGCCTGGTCAAGCGTCAGCGTCGCATCCCGGTCATCGCCAACGGTGACATCACCAGTCCGCAGAAGGCCCGGTTCGTGCTCGATCACACCGGTGCCGACGGCGTCATGATCGGCCGCGCCGCGCAGGGGCGCCCGTGGGTGTTCCGCGAGATCGAGCACTTCCTCAAGACCGGTGAGACCTTGCCGCCGCCCCGCGTCGACGAGATCCACCGCGTGATGCTGGCGCACATCGAAGACCTCTACGGCTTCTATGGTATCGAGCGTGGCCTGCGTGTCGCACGCAAGCACATCAGCTGGTACACCAAGGGCTTGGCCGGTTCGGCGGTGTTCCGCCACGCCATGAACCGCTTGGAGACGGTCGCCGCGCAGCGTGAGGCCATCGATCGTTTCTTCGCCGGACTCGGGCAGGCCGATGAGCGGTTGGTCTATGCCGAGACTGCCCTCGAAGAGGACGCCGAGGAGCTCGCGGCATGAGCGGCAGTGGCGCCGACGAAGCGGGGATGGGAGAGTCGAGCATCGGCCGCTGTGTGCGTCAGGCGCTCGAGGCGTACTTCCAGCACCTCGACGGCGAGGCGCCCCACGAGGTCCAGAAGATGGTGCTCGATGCGGTCGAGAGACCGATGCTCGAGGTAGTGATGCGCCACGCCCGCGGCAACCAGACCCACGCCGCACAGATCCTCGGCATCAGCCGCAATACGCTGCACAAGAAGCTGGTGCAGTACGGCCTCGACGGCTGAGGTGTCGTGACCGTTGCTGCGGAAACCTCGCGCTTTGCGTTGTTGAGCGTCTCCGACAAGCGGGGGGTGGTTGACTTCGGGCGCGCGCTGGCTGTGCTCGGCTTCGGTCTGCTGTCGACCGGAGGGACCGCGGCGGCGCTGCGCGAGGCCGGCCTCCGCGTCACCGACGTGGCGGAGTACACCGGTTCCCCGGAGATGCTCGATGGCCGCGTCAAGACGCTGCACCCGCGTGTACACGCCGGCATCCTGGCCCGACGCGACCTGCCCGAGCACATGGCGACCTTGATGCAGCAGGGCATACCGGCCATCGACATCGTCGCGGTCAACCTCTATCCGTTCGCGCAGACCGTGGCCCGGCCGGGATGCAGCATGGAGGATGCGATCGAGAACATCGACATCGGTGGTCCCGCCATGGTCCGCGCAGCGGCCAAGAACCACGGCTCCGGGGTGGGCATCGTCACTGACCCCGAGGACTACGCCGCCGTGCTCGATGAGCTTCGTGGTCAGGGCGGTCTATCGGCGGCCTTGCGCTACCGACTGGCGGTCAAGGCTTTCACCCACACCGCGCGTTACGACGGCATGGTCGCCAACTGGCTCTCAGCACGCTCATCCGGGGGCGAGCAGGGCACTTTTCCGGAACACCTGCAGCTCGGCTTCGACCGTTTGCAGACCCTGCGCTACGGCGAGAACCCGCATCAGGCCGCTGCGTTCTACCGGGACCCCCTCGCTGCCGATGGCGGCATCGCCGGGGCGGCCCAATTACAGGGCAAGGGCCTCAGCTTCAACAACATCGCCGATGCCGATGCGGCCTGGGAGTGCGTCAAGGCTTTCACCGACGGCGCCTGCGTCATCGTCAAGCATGCCAACCCCTGTGGAGTGGCGCTCGGTGACACCCCAGCAGAGGCTTACGCGCGCGCTTTTGCCACCGACCCGACATCGGCGTTCGGCGGCATCATCGCCTTCAATCGGGAGGTGGATGCGGCCACCGCCGAGGGCGTGAGCCGGCAGTTCATGGAGGTGCTGATCGCTCCCGCTTACACCGCGGAAGCCTTGGCCGTGCTCGCCGAAAAGGCCAATGTCCGGGTACTCCGATGCGCATTGGGAGACCCGGCCGGAGTTTGGGACCTCAAGCGCGTCGGTGGTGGTCTGCTGGTGCAGACCCGGGATACCTGCCGCGTCGCGGCGGACACGCTGCGGGTGGTCAGCGAGCGGCCACCGACAGCTGGCGAGATGGCGGATCTGCGCTTTGCCTGGACGGTGGCGCGCTTCGTCAAGTCGAACGCCATCGTCTACTGCAGGCGGGGCCAGACCCTCGGCGTCGGTGCCGGTCAGATGAGCCGGGTGGATTCGGCACGCATCGCGCGCATCAAGGCGGACCACGCGGGGCTGCAGATCGCCGGCTCGGTGGTCGCCTCGGACGCCTTCTTCCCCTTCCGCGACGGGCTCGACGTGCTGGCCGAAGCCGGTGCCACCGCAGTCATCCAGCCGGGCGGGTCGCAACGTGACGGCGAGGTGATCGCCGCCGCTGATGAGCACGGCATCGCCATGGTCTTCACTGGCTACCGGCACTTCCGCCATTGAGCGCGCGACCCATGCGAGTGCTCGTGATCGGTGGTGGCGCGCGCGAACATGCCCTGGCCTGGAAGCTCGCCCAGTCCGGGCAGGTCGATGAGGTCGTGGTGAGCCCCGGCAACGGCGGCACGGCGCGCGAGGCCGCTTGTCGCAATGCGCCGGGGAGCAGCGTGGCGGAATGGCTGGCATTGGCGCAGAGGGAGGACATCGACCTCACGGTGGTGGGGCCGGAGAATCCCCTCGCCGAGGGGGTGGTCGATGCCCTCCGTGCGGCCGGCTTCCCGGTGGTCGGCCCCACCCGCGCAGCGGCGCGACTGGAGAGTTCGAAGGACTTCGCCAAGGCCTTCATGACCCGGCACGGCATACCCACCGCGGCATATGCCACCTTCACCGATGCTGCCGCCGCACATGCCCATGTCGATGTGCACGGCGCGCCCATCGTGGTCAAGGCCGATGGTCTTGCCGCCGGCAAGGGCGTGGTGGTGGCGCAGACGCTGGCCGAGGCGCATGCCGCCATCGACGCCATGCTGGCCGGCAACCGCCTCGGCGACGCCGGAGCACGTGTGGTGATCGAGGGCTTCCTCAGCGGTGAGGAGGCAAGTTTCATCGTGCTCGCCCACGGCGAGCAGGTGGTCGCCCTGGCCTCCAGTCAGGACCACAAGCGTCTGCGGGATGGTGACGAGGGGCCCAATACCGGGGGGATGGGTGCCTACTCACCGGCACCCGTGGTCACGCCGGCGATCCACCAACGCGTGATGGACGAGGTGATCCGACCGACTTTGCGCGGCATGGTGGATGAGGGTGCGCCCTTCACCGGCTTCCTCTATGCCGGCCTGATGATCGGTACCGACGGCGCCATCGGCGTACTCGAGTTCAACTGCCGCATGGGCGACCCGGAGACGCAACCCATCCTCATGCGCTACGCCGGCGACTTCGCCGCGCTCATGCTGCACGCCGCACACGGGAGCCTCGACCTCGCAGACCCTGATTGGGACCCACGCCCGGCGTTGGGCGTGGTGTTGGCCGCTGCCGGTTATCCCGACGCGCCACGCAAGGGCGACCTCATCACCGGTCTGCCCGAGGACACCGACCGGGTACACCTGTTCCACGCCGGTACCGCACTGGATGAGGCCGGCGGTCTGCGCACCAGCGGGGGGCGGGTGCTGACCGTGACCGCGCTCGGTGATGACCTGCCGGATGCGGTGCGGCGCGCCTATTCGACCGCCGAGCGCATCGCCTTCGAGGGCCGCCAGATGCGCCGCGACATCGGGCACCGGGCGCTCGGCTCGGCGTAACATCCGGCCATGGACAGCCGCGCCGTCTACGACTACCTGACCGGCTTGCAGGACCGCATCATCGATCGCTTGCAGGCGATCGACGGCAAGCCCTTTCGCACCGACAGCTGGCAGCGTCCGGAAGGTGGCGGCGGCATCAGCCGTCTGGTGGAAGAGGGCAACGTGCTCGAGCGGGGCGGTGTCAACTTCTCGCACGTGCTCGGCACCCGGCTGCCGCCATCGGCCAGTGCACACCGTCCCGAACTCGCTGGCCGGCCTTGGGAGGCGATGGGCGTGTCGCTGGTGTTGCACCCGCGCAACCCCTACGCCCCGACCGTGCACATGAATGTGCGCTTCTTCGTCGCCAAGCCGGCCGCCGAGGGCGCGGCCCCCGGGGATCGGCCGATCTGGTGGTTCGGTGGCGGCATGGACCTCACGCCCTATTACGGCTTCGACGAGGACGCGAGTCACTTCCACCGCCAGTGTGCGGCGGCACTGGCGCCGTTCGGACCCGACTGGCACCCCCGCTTCAAGGCTTGGTGCGACGAGTACTTCTTCCTCAAGCATCGTAGCGAACCGCGCGGCGTCGGCGGCGTGTTCTTCGATGATCTCGGCGCGCAGGGCGAGATCGGTTTCGACCCGGCGTTCGCGCTGATGCGCAGCGTCGGCGACCACTTCCTGCCAGCCTATGCACCCATCCTCGAGCGGCGCAAGGACCTCGCCTACGGCGAGCGCGAGCGCGACTTCCAAGCCTACCGTCGCGGCCGCTACGTCGAGTTCAATCTGGTGTTCGACCGCGGCACCTTGTTCGGGCTGCAGTCGGGCGGGCGCACCGAGTCGATCCTGATGTCGATGCCACCGTTGGTGAGATGGCGCTATGACTGGGCGCCCGAGGCCGACTCACCGGAGGCGCAGCTCTACCAGCGCTATCTGGTGCCACGCGACTGGCTGAAGGTGGAGACAGTGTCGGCCTGAATCACTTGCGGATGATCGGCTCGATCATCACCTCCTTGGTGAAGAAAGTGTCCTGTTTTCCCGCGCAGGTCATGAACGCCAGCGCATCCCCCACCCGAAGGAACTGCCCCTCCAGCCCGAGGTAGTGGTTCTGCGCCTTGTAGGCCTCGGTCTCGGTCTTCATGGTGGTCGGGCAGTCGACAAAGATTTCCTCGCCTTTCGCCTTGTACTGCAGCACGTGGACCAGTTCATGCAGCAGAAAGCTGTTGTCGGAGGGGTTGTCGAGGTCAAGGTTGTCGCGGATGAGGATCTGATAGCGGTCCGAGTCGAAGATGGCGACCATCCCTTCACAGTGTGAGGCGTCTTCGGGACAGATCTCGCGCGCGATCTCGGCGACCGGCATCTGCCGGATCGGTGGCAGGTCCTGTGGTGAGATGGCAGGGTAGCCCGAGAGTCTCGCAGCGAGCGGCAACAGATAGGCAATCAGATCGGCAGGCACCACGGCAAGGCTCCATTGTCCAAACCCCGAGGGTCGATTCTCAGGGTAGTCCGGGTACCCTGTTTTGGCCCGGATCCTTACCGTGTCTAGCGAACCTTCATGCCGGGCTGTGCGCCGCTGTCCGGCGCAAGCAGGAACAGCCCGGCCACGCCCCCGGACTCGTCGGACGCGGCAAGGACCATGCCTTCGGACACGCCGAACTTCATCTTGCGCGGCGCCAGGTTGGCGACCATCACCGTCAGCCGGCCCTCCAGCGCATCGGGCGCGTAGGCGCTCTTGATGCCGGCAAAGACCTGTCGCATGCCCAGGGCCCCGAGGTCGAGCTGCAGGCGTAGCAGCTTGTCAGCGCCCTCCACGTGTTCCGCCTTGGCGATGCGCGCGATGCGCAGTTCGACCCGGGCGAAGTCGTCGATGCCGATCTGGGCGTCATCGGGGGTGCTGGTCTCGCTCATGGCGGCTCCGGAGGCTGAGGCGGTGGGCTGAGCCGATGGTGTGGCTCTGGCAGTTTGGGCGGTCGGTGCCGGCTCCAGCGTCTGCCGGTTGGCCCCGAGCAGGGCATCGACCCGCTTGGCGTCGATGCGTTGCATGAGGTGCTGGTAGGCCTTGACCGGCCGCGCGCTGTCCAGACCCTTGCCGACATCGGCCCACGCCAGCGGCGCGACGTCGAGGAAGGATTCGACCCTGTGCGCGACCGCTGGCAGTACCGGCTTCAGGTACAGGGTGAGGATGCGGAAGCATTCGAGTGCCACCGAGCAGACCCGGTGGAGATCGGCGTCGCGTCCCTCGAGCCGTGCCAGTTCCCAGGGTCTCTCGCTGTCGACGAAGACGTTCACCGCGTCCGCCAACTCCATGACCCGGCGCATCGCCTTGCCGAACTCGCGAGCCTCATAGAGCGCGGCGATGTCGTGGGCGGCCTCGCGCAGTCCGCTCACCAGTGGATGCGCCAGCGCGCTCGCATCGACCCGGCCGTCGAAGCGCTTGGAAAGGAAGCCGGCGCAACGGCTGGCGATGTTGACGTACTTGCCGACCAGGTCGCTGTTGACGCGGGCCACGAAGTCCTCGAGCTTGAGGTCGATGTCCTCGAGGCTGGCGTTGAGCTTGGCGGCGAAGTAGTAGCGCAGCCACTCCGGGTCGAGCCCTTGCCGCAGGTAGCTCGACGCGGTGATGAAGGTGCCGCGTGACTTGCTCATCTTCTCGCCGTCCACGGTGAGGAAGCCGTGCGCGAAGACATTGGTCGGCGTGCGGTAGCCGGCGAAGTGCAGCATCGCCGGCCAGAACAGGGTATGGAAGTAGAGGATGTCCTTGCCGATGAAGTGGTACTGCTCGGCAGGGCTGTCGGGCCGCGTCCATTCGGCGAAGTCCAGCCCCTCACGATCGCAGATCTGGCGGAAGCTGGCGTAGTAGCCAACCGGCGCGTCGAGCCAGACATAGAAGTACTTGCCCGGCGCGTCGGGGATCTCGAAGCCGAAGTACGGCGCGTCGCGCGAGATGTCCCAGTCGCCGAGCTTGGATCGGCCGTCCGGCTCCCCCTCGCTGTCCTCACCGACCCATTCCCGCATCTTGTTGCGCGCTTCCGGCTGCAACCGTTCGGGGGCTTGCGTCCACTCACGCAGAAAAGCCTCGCAGCGTGGGTCGGACAACTTGAAGAAGTAGTGCTCGGACGACTTGCGCACCGGCTGCGAACCGCTGACGGCGGAATACGGGTTCTTCAACTCGGTCGGGCTGTAGGTCGCGCCGCACTTCTCGCAACTGTCGCCGTACTGGTCGGCCGCAGCGCACTTGGGGCACTCGCCCTTGACGAAGCGATCGGGCAGGAACATCTGCTTGACCGGGTCGTAGAACTGCTCGACGGCGCGTGTCTCGATCAGGCCGGCAGCCCGGAGCTTGCGGTAGATGCCCTGCGCAAGCTCCCGGTTCTCGTCGCAGTCGGTGCTGCCGAAGTGGTCGAAGCTCACCAGAAAGCCGTCGAAATCGGCCTTGTGCTGGTGCCAGACGCGGTCGATCAGTTGCTTCGGCGTGACACCCTCGGCCTCGGCACGCAGCATGATCGGTGTGCCGTGGGTGTCGTCGGCGCCGGCGTACCAGACCTCGTGGCCACGCATGCGCTGGAAGCGCACCCAGATGTCGGTCTGGATGTACTCCACCAGGTGACCGATATGGATCTGGCCATTGGCGTAGGGCAGCGCAGCGGTGACGAGCAGGCGGCGGGTCATGTGTCCTTGGATGTGGGGTGCCGCGACTGCGGTGGCAGTGGAAGAAGCGCGGATGTTACCGGAACTGCCCCGTGCGACCGGGCATCTGAGAGAATCCCGCGCCCCGCCTACAGAACCTCCGGAGTACCGCAGTGGCAGATCCGACCGACGTCCTCAACGCCTGCAAGGCGCTCATCGACCCCAACACCGGAAAGGACTTCGTCTCCCAGCGCTCGATCCGCGACGTCAAGGTCGAAGGCGACCGGGTCACGCTCGAGCTGGTCCTCGGCTACCCGGCGCAGAGTCAGCACGATGCCCTGCGCGAGCAGATCATCGCTGCCGTGCGTGCACTGCCGGGGGTCTCCGCAGCGAGCGTGGCGGTGCGCACCGACATCGTCGCCCATGGTGTCCAGCGTGGCGTCAACCTGATCCCGGGAGTCAAGAACATCATCGCCGTGGCGAGCGGCAAGGGTGGCGTCGGCAAGAGCACCACCGCCGTCAACCTCGCTCTGGCACTCGCTGCCGAGGGCGCACGGGTCGGCATGCTCGATGCCGACATCTACGGCCCTTCGCAACCGACCATGCTCGGCATCCGCGGCAAGCCGGAGAGCCATGACGGCAAGATGCTCGAACCGATGTGGCACTACGGTGTACAGGCGATGAGCGTCGGTTTCCTCATCGATCCCGACACGCCCATGGTCTGGCGGGGGCCGATGGTGACCTCCGCGCTCGATCAGTTGCTCAACCAGACGCGCTGGCAGGAGCTCGACTATCTGGTGGTCGATCTGCCGCCGGGCACCGGCGACATCCAGCTCACCCTGGCGCAGAAGGTGCCGGTGACCGGTGCGGTGATCGTCACCACACCCCAGGACATCGCGCTTCTGGATGCGCGCAAGGGCCTGAAGATGTTCGAGAAGGTGGGCATCCCCATCCTCGGCATCGTGGAGAACATGAGCATCCACATCTGCAGCAACTGCGGCCATCAGGAGCACATCTTCGGTGCCGGTGGGGGGGCGAGGATGTGCGCCGACTACGGCACCGAGTTGTTGGGCAGCCTGCCCCTCGACATCCGCATCCGCGAGCAGGCGGACAGCGGCTCACCGACCGTGGTCGCCGATCCGCAAGGGCCGATCAGCGATGTCTACAAGGCGATCGCGCGCAAGGTCGCGGTGAAGGTCGCGGAGAAGGCCGCCGACCTCTCGGCGCGTTTCCCCAAGATCGTCGTTCAGAACACCTGAACTTGTTGCCGAGCACCTGAGCGGAGGTGGCAGCGGGCTCCCGGCTCCGACATGAGCGTCAGCCGAGGTCCGGCAGGCTGCGCTGCTGCGCATCGAGCACCTCGGCGATGATCTGCTCGGCCACCGCGTCTTCCTTGCCGCCAGCCTGTCGTTGCTCCAGGTACCAGGTGATGAGGAAACCGCCCACTGCGTTGTCGCGGGTCATCTCGTCCAGGTCCAGATGGTTGGCCTCGAGCACCTTGAGCAGCACCGCATCGTCGTAGCGGATGTGCTTGCGTTCCGGGTCGCGGCGCAGATGCAGGTTCTCGAACTTGACGTCGTCGGGGATGACGATGAGTCGGGAGGTCTCCATGCGGGGCTCGTGGTGGAAGGATCGGTGGGTCGGGGCGGCATTCTAGCCGGCTGACCTACAATACGTCCCCGCCCACGCGCCGCTACCAGCTCTGTCATGCGATACGTCTCCACCCGCGGCCAGTCGCCCACGCTGTCCTTCACCGAAACCCTGCTCGGTGGCTTGATGACCGATGGCGGCTTGGCCATGCCGACCGCCTACCCGCGCTTCTCGGCACAGGAGCTCGAGGCGATGCGCGGCCTGCGCTATGCCGATCTGGCCTATGCGGTGCTGTCGCGCTTCATCACCGACATCCCGGCCGAGGACCTGCGAGGCATCCTGCACCGTACCTACACGCCGGCGGTGTACTGCAACTCGGTGAGCGGCTCCGATACCCGCCAGATCACGCCCCTCTACACGCTGGAGCCCGGGCTGCACCTGCTCGAACTGTCCAATGGCCCGACGCTCGCCTTCAAGGACATGGCGATGCAACTGTTGGGCAACCTCTTCGAGTACGCGCTCGGCAAGACCGGTGAGTCGCTCAACATCCTTGGCGCGACCAGTGGCGATACGGGCTCCAGTGCCGAGTACGCGATGCGCGGCAAGCGCGGCGTACGCGTCTTCATGCTGAGCCCTCACGGCAAGATGAGCCGTTTCCAGACCGCGCAGATGTTCAGCCTGCAAGACCCGAACATCATCAACATCGCGGTGAAGGGCGTGTTCGACGACTGCCAGGACATCGTCAAGGCGGTCAGCAACGACCTCGCCTTCAAGACCCACCACCGCATCGGCACCGTCAACTCGATCAACTGGGCGCGTGTCTCGGCGCAGGTGGTGTACTACTTCAAGGGCTACTTCGCGGCGACCGCCTCGAGCGGGCAGAAAGTCTCGTTCTGCGTACCCTCCGGCAACTTCGGCAATGTCTGCGCCGGCCACATCGCACGCCAGATGGGCCTGCCGATCGACAAGCTGGTGGTCGCCACCAACGAGAACGATGTGCTCGACGAGTTCTTCCACACCGGGACCTACCGCCCGCGCAAGACCACCGAGACGCGCCAGACCTCGAGCCCATCGATGGACATCTCCAAGGCGAGCAACTTCGAGCGCTTCATCTACGACCTCACTGGCCAGGATGGCGAACGCGTGCGCGAACTGTGGCGGGAGGTAGATGCCGGCGGTTCGTTCAGTCTCTCCGGGACAGACCTTTTCACGCAAGTGAGTGCTCGCTACGGATTCCAGAGCGGTCGCAGCACGCACGCCGACCGGCTCGATACCATCCGCACCTGCAGGTCGCGCTATGGTCGTCTGGTCGACACCCACACCGCCGACGGGCTGAAGGTGGCTTGGCAACTCCGCGACGACAGCGTCCCCATGATCGTGCTGGAGACGGCGCTGCCGACCAAGTTCGAGGACACCATCGTCGAGGCACTGGGGGAGCGCCCGCCGCGGCCAGTGGGCATGGAGGACCTGGAGTCGTTGCCACAGCGCTCGCAGGTGATGGATGCCGATGTCGATGCAGTAAAGACACTTATAACCGCCGCCGGTCAGGCCTCCTAGCTGCACAGCGCAGCATCGAGCGCCGCATCATGGTGATCGACGGCTGGCAGGCCCAGCCTCCCCTCTCCGGTGGTCTGAGCGGGGTCGGCGGGTGATTGTCCCGCCGGGTTCAGGAAGCTGTGCCCACCGCGTCCGGGAGACACTCCCGACTTGGTCCTGGCCGGAGATTCCGCCGCTTCGCCCGACTAGAGTGCCGTACAGGTCTGCTTCATTCAGGGGCAGATCAGCCGAGCGTCAGCCAAAACACTCATTCCGAATTTCCTTCCAAGGGGGAGCAGCAATATGAAAGCATCACGGTTCAGACTTGCGAGCGCTTCGGTCGCAGCGTTGATCGCTGCCGCCGGGGTGGTGTATGCCGATTCGGCTTCAGCGGTCACCGTCAAGGCAGAGGAGTTCCAGGCAGCTGAAAAGCCGTGGGACATGGCTTTTCTCAAGGACGGGTCCATGTTCTTCACCGAGAAGTGCGGTGGCTTGTCGGTCCGCTTGTCGTCCGGGAAGGTCAATCGACTGGTCGGTGTCGGCGGCTCATCGGGCTACGCGACGGTCAGGGATGACCTGTTCTGCGACGGGCAGGCGGGCGTGCAGGGCGTTGCCGTCGATCCGGATTTCGCCTCCAACCGCTTCGTCTACGTCTACTCCAGCTCGCGTGGGCCGAACCGCACCTACGGCGGCTACAACAACATTGTGATGCGCATGAAGGTGGATGCCGCGCTCGCAGGTGTCTCCGACATCAAGGAGATCATCAACGACATCGGTTACAAGCCGCAGAAGACGGCACATCCGTTCGGTGGACCGGGTGCACACAATGGCGGCCGCATCCGCTTCAATCCGGGAGATGGCTTCCTGTATGTCACCACCGGCGACAACCACAACGGCGATGGCCCGATGCACCCGACACAGTTGCGTGGCAAGGTCCTGCGCGTCGATCGCGACGGCAAGGCGGCGCCGGGCAACAAGCCGCCAGCAGGTTTCGACAAGCGCATCTTCACCTACGGCCACCGCAACCCGCAGGGCATCTCGTTCCGCCCCGGCAGCAACGAGCCCTACGCTTCGGAGAACGGTCCCTGGCACAACGACGAGGTCACCAAGCTTGTGAACGGTGGCAACGCCGGCTGGGATCCGGGTGACAAGCGCAACGGCCGTGGCGAGTGCCCGGATGGCTACTGTGGCTACTCGCCGAACCAGATGGGCCCGATGGATCCCAAGCAACGCGCGGCCTTCATGCCGATGACCGACCTCAAGACCTTCCCGGATGCCATGAAGCCGGCCTGGAACAACAACGGCCTGTCCCAGGGCATGTGCGGTAGCGTTTGGCTGGTCGGCAAGCAGTGGAAGGAATGGGAAGGCCGCCTGGCTGTCGGTTACGCTGGCATCGGAATCCATGGCACCCCGACCGGCAATCGCATCGACATCCTGGACATCTCCAAGGATGGCCTGACCGCATCGCGCGAAGAAGTGCTGTGGCCGACCTTCGCGGGTCGCTTCCGTCACCTTTCGCTAGGGCCCGACGGTGCGCTCTATGTTGCTGACGAAGCCAGTGGCATGATCTATCGCGTCACGCCCAACTGATACGCAGTCGATCCCGAGGCCGGCTCAAATCATCTCCGGCCGGTCCTCGCGGCGCGTCCTCAGCCGCACAGCCTCCCGGCCGTGCGGCTCTTTTTACGTCGTTGTCACCAGCCATTCGGCCATCGCAACCACCAGGTCCGCGCCCAGCAGCCTGCTGCGCGCGCCGTTCCAACCGGTTTCCGGTTGCGGGTCGTTGTCATGGTCCTTGAACGGCATCTCCAGCGTCATCGAGACGCAGCCAAAGCTGTGCGCCACCCACTTGGAGGCGAGCGAGAGCATCTCCGCGCCAAAACGCTCGGGGTGGTAGCCATGCACTTGCTGGAAGCGCGGACCGAGCCGTTCCAGCGTGTCGCAGAACTGCTTCTCGCGGCGGATGTTGGTCTCGCCGTAGCCGGGCACCATGCCGCCGCCGTCCATGAACACATGTGGGATGGTCTCGTCGCCATGCACGTCGAGGAAGCAGCCGACGCCGGACGCGCGCATCGCCTGCTGCACCCACAACACCTCGGGGCTGCGCTGCGGGTCCGGTGCCATCCACTCCCGGTTGAGATTGGCGCCGGAGGCGTTGCAGCGCAAGTGACCTCTCACACTTCCATCCGGGTTCATATTGGGGACGACGTGAACGGTGGCGCGTTGCCGCACCGCCAGGGCCGCCGGCGTCTCTCCCAGCAACGATTCGAGCAGGCCCTCGGCCAGCCACTCTGCCATCGATTCGCCGGGGTGCTGGCGGGCGATGACCCAGACCGGCAGGGGGCCGTCGCCCACCACGACACGATCGATGTCGCGGCCGTCGAGGCTGGCGCCGAGCCGGTCGATGCGCGCGCGGGAGGATGCCGCGCAGCGGCCGATGAGCGCCTGGTGCCGCTCCCACGAGTAGGGCTCGAAGTAGGCCAGCCAGACGATGTCGCCGACCGGTGTCAGGCGGATGGTCAGACGCCGGCCGTCGTAGCAGGTGTCCTGCAGTCGTCGCCAGGCGATGTGGTCATCGGATGCACAGGCCCTGTAGCCTGGCCAGCCGCCCGGGTAGCTGCATTCCGAGGCGTTCTCGAGGTGGATGGTGAGTGCCTTGCCGCGCACGCCACTCAAGCGGAAGTGGAACCATTGGCGGTGTTCGCCTCCCGCATCGTCACGGATGCGCAGGCGGATGTCGTTAGGCTGAGACGCATCGACCACCTCGATGTTGCCGCTGTCGAAGGCGGCACCGACCGCCAGACTCAAGGTTGCCGTACCAGTGCGGTCTGCGCCGCCCGCTCCAGAGCCTCCGCCAGTTGCACCACCGACATGGCATAGAAGCTGGAGCGGTTGTAACGTGTGATGACGTAGAAGTTCTGCAGGCCGACCCAGTACTCCGCGCCATCGCCGTTGCCATAGCGCAGCAGCACGCCGGGTTCGCTGTCGGCGACCGCGCCGAGGGTGCGCACGCCCTGCTGGCGCAGCTCTCGCAGCGGTGTATCGGGCCGGATTCCGCCACCGACCTCCGGTGCGCCCTCCACGCTGGCTTTGAGTGCGGTCGGCTGGTCGGCCTGCCAGCCATGGCGGACGAGGAAGTTGGCGACACTCGCGACTGCGTCGGCCGGGTTCTGCCAGAGGTCGATATGTGCATCGCCGTCGCCGTCCACCGCATACCGTCGCCAGCTGCCGGGCATGAACTGCGGCATACCGAGCGCCCCGGCATAACTGCTGCGGATCTCGGCCACCGGGATGCCTTGGTCGCGGGCCAGGACCAGCAGGGACTCGAGTTCGTCGCGGAAGAAGGCGGCACGCGGCGGATACTCGAAGGCGAGCGTGGCGAGCGTGTCGAAGGCCTTGTGACGCCCACTGTTGCTGCCCCACGCCGTCTCCACCCCGAGCAGCGCAACGATCACCGATGCCGGTACGCCGGAGCTGCCGGCGACGGTGTCGAGGACCCTGCGGTTGCTCTCCCAGAACTCCAGCCCCTGGCGGATGCGCTTGGCGTTGATGAAGCCGTTCCGGTACCGGTTCCAGTCTGGCGGCCGTGAGGCCGGTGCCGGCACGATCAGGCGCAGTACGTCCGCCCTCACCGTCGCGGCGTCGAACAGTTCGCAGACCGCAGCGCGGTCCAGGCCGTTGCGTTCGGCGACGCGCGTGGCGAACCCGGCGACGTCGTCACGCACGCAGCTCAGACCCGCCGCGTGCAGGCTGCTGCTGCCTTGCATCAGCAGCGGCATCATCATCACGGCGATCCAATGACGGCGACTCAATGGTGCGCCTCCGTTGGGTTCAACTCTTGACGCGGTTGCGATACTCACCGGTCCGGGTGTCGATCTCGATCTTGTCGCCGATCTCGACGAAGGCCGGCACCTGGACGACAAAACCGGTGGGCTTGATGCGTGCTGGTTTGAGCACCTTGCCTGAGGTGTCGCCCTTGACCGCGGGCTCGGTGTACTCGACCTCGCGCACAACGCTGGTCGGCAACTCTGTCGAGATGGCACGGCCCTCGTAGAAGGTGACCTCGCAAGGCATGCCGTCGTCGAGGTAGTTCAGGGCCTCCCCCATGTTCTCGGCTTCTACTTCGAACTGGTTGTAGTCGGCGTCCATGAACACGTACATCGGTTCGGCGAAGTAGGAGTAGGTGCACTCCTTGCGCTCGAGGATGATGAGGTCGAACTTGTCGTCGGCCTTGAACACGGTCTCGGTGCCGGTCCCCGAGAGCAGGCTCTTGAGTTTGACCTTCATCACGGCGGCGCTGCGTCCGGACTTGTTGTACTCGGCCTTCTGCACGACCATGGGCTGGCCGTCGATGAGGATGACGTTGCCGCTGCGCAGTTCCTGTGCGGTTTTCATGTGAGGGAATCCATGGTTTGTGTCCGCAGCCGCAGGGCAGCCGGACGGGCGTTAAACCTGCTATTCTACTGCGGAAGCACCTTCAGGGCGAAGGCCTCGAGTGACTGCTCGAGGCGCGGCAGCGTCAGCAGTTGCTCGCGCCATCCGACGCTCCATGCGCGAGTGGTCTCGAGTTCGGCCAGAGCGGCGCGCCAGAGCCCATCCGCCTGTGCCGGTGCCCCGTTGAGCCAGCGCGTGAGCGCAGCCCACGCCGGCGGCATCGCGCAGCGCGACAGCCAGGCCTCGACCTTGGTCAGGTGCGCCGATCCCGCCTGTGGATAGGCTGACCACAGCAGCGGGCGCGCCGCCCACTGGCCGCGCACGAAGCTGTCCTCGCCACGCACCAGGTTGAGGTCGCAGGCGGCGAGCAAGCCATCGTAGGTGTCCTGGTCGACGAAGGGGATGCGCACCAGGGTCAGTCGACCGCCGTGCCAGATGGCGCCGGGTTCGGATCCGAGGGCGCGTCCGCCGAGGTCGCCCGGCATCGCGACGGGGACCAGCAGGCGCAGGTCTCGCGGGCCGTTCTGCATGGCGTCCAGCAACTCCGGCAGCGGCGAGTCGCGGTAGCAGAAGACCGAGGCGACCAGTGCGTCGCTGGGACCCGCCCGGTCTCCGGCGAGTGCGGCCAGGGCCGCCGGCAACTTCGGCGCGGGGCTCTGCGGACCGAGCAGGCCTGCGGTCCGCGGACTGAAGCCGGGGAAGACGAACCAGCGCGTCAGGCCGTCAGGCTGCGGGGATGGCAGACCGTGGCAGCCCTCGACCCACCCCTCCGCGCTGAGGTACTCGAGGTTGAGCCAGACTGGTGCCGCGCGACCCGCCGCACGTGCCGCCGTCATTGCGCCGAGGAGCGCGTCCGGCAGGTCCCCGCCGAAGGTCTCGACCACGACGTCGGGCAGTGAAACGCAGCATCCGGCGGAGTTTTCTCCGCTGGTCTGCGGCGGAACGCTGGGGGGCTGCATGAAGCCGGTCCAGCCGTCGAGGGGCGACACGCGCACGCCGCTGCGGTCGTTCCAGCCACCCTCCACACCGGCTGGCGGCGGGTCGATCAAGGCCAGTGCAACTCCCGGCTGGTCGATCCAGAGACGCACCTCACGGCCGGGCCGGGCCGCGAGTCGTCGCGCCAGGCGCAGGCAGACCCCGGCGTCGCCGTAGTGGTCGATCACACGGCACAGCACATCCCAACGCTGGAGGGTGCGGCGGTTCATGTCGGGTCGGATACACCTCGCGTCGGCCATCGCGGTGGCACCGCATCGCGATCCGCGCCGACAGCCGTTCGCTGCGACCGCCCGCAGGCGACTTAGAATGACGGTCCACAATGGTCTGGACGATTCTGGCATGAAACGAACTCCCTTCAACCGACGCCCCCGCGTCGCCCGTGAGGCGGACCAGCTGGTCTGGCTCGCCGACGGTCTGGCCCGGTCCTCGAGCCGGGTCGAGGATGCGTTCTGGGAGTCGCGGCTGTCGGCCGAGGTCACCACCCTGGTCGATGCCGAGGACGAGGCCGCGCTCACCGCCGCGCTCGACCGCCTTTCGCAGTCCGGCGAGCGTGGGTTCGAGGAACTGGCCGACGTGGTCGAGTCGCGTTGCGAGTCGGCATCGGTCGGTGAGGGCGACAGCCAGACCTCGATGCTGCTGCTCGCCATCCCGGTCCTTGTCTGGTCGCGTCTGCGCATCCCGTCCGGCAACCTGCCGGATGCAATGCTCGCTGCCTTGCGCGGTGACCTTCAGGCGCACGTGCTGGACAAGGGTGCGCGGGTCGTCCTGGGCGATTTCCTGTTCAGTCCCGATCAGCTGCCGCAGGGCTACATCGCCACTGCCAACCTGGCGCGGCGCTTCTTCGCGGCTCTGGAGGCGCGGCGCCCGCTGCGCCTCGATCCGGCAGACTTTGCCGAGACCGGGCAGTTCCTGTCGGACATCCGCTACGTGCTTGCCGCTGTGGCGATCGAGCCAGGGGCGGCGCTGTTCCGCTGGCAGTCGGAGGAGGCGCAGCGCGATGCGCTGACGGCGGCATGGGCGGCGGCGGCGCACAAGACCACGGCCGCCGCCTTTCCTGCCTGTGCCTTTCAGGTGCTGACACCCGACGCTCTGTTCGCCGCCTGCCGCGAGTCGGACCGGCAGCTGCGGCCCTACTCCCTTGAAGCCGGGATCGAGTTCCTGCGTGCCACGCTCGGCGTCGAGCCCGCCGGGTTGCGAGCCTTCATCGGAGGCTTCCACGGGCACCGGCTCGAGGAGTACCGCATCGGTCTCTGCCTGCAGGACGGCGAGCAGGTGGTGCACGGTCTGGTCTGGCCGCTGCTCGATGCCGAGGACGAGAACAGTGAGATCACCGCCGAGATCGAGCAACGCCTGCGCGATGCCGGAATTAGCACCATCCATGTGTTCGAGCAACGATTCCCGCTCGAATTCTGCGACGACTGCGGTGCACCGCTGTACCCGAACGAGGACGGCGAACCGGTGCATCCCGAGATGCCCGAGCAGCCGAGCAGCCCCTCGGCCCATCTGCACTGATAATTTGGAATTATCGATATAAGCGCAACAATCAGTTGGACGTATGGAGTGTGGCTCCGCAGAATCCGGCCTGTCGCATCGATCCCCGGTGCACACCAGACAGGAAAGAAAGGAGCCCGACATGTTCAGCAGCCACGAAGGCAAGCAAGTCCCCAGCGTCACGTTCCGCATCCGCAAGGACCACGACTGGGCCAGCGTCAGCACCGAGCAGATCTTCAAGGGCCGCACCGTGGTCGTGTTCTCGCTGCCCGGAGCGTTCACTCCGACCTGTTCGTCGACCCACCTGCCTCGCTACAACGAACTCGCCGAGACCTTCTTCGCCAGCGGCGTCGATGAGATCGTCTGCGTCTCGGTCAACGACCCGTTCGTCATGGCCGAGTGGGGGGCTGACCAGGAGGCCGACAAGGTCACGCTCATCCCCGACGGCAACGGCACCTTCACCGAGGGCATGGGCATGCTGGTCGACAAGGCCGACCTCGGCTTTGGCAAGCGCTCGTGGCGCTACTCCATGCTGGTCAAGGACGGTGTGGTGGTGAAGCAGTTCATCGAGCCGCACAAGGCCGGCGACCCGTTCGAGGTCTCCGATGCCGACACCATGCTCGAGTACATCGACCCGAAGGCGAAGAAGCCCGAGCAGGTTGCCATCCTGACCAAGCCTGGCTGTCCGTTCTGCGCCAGGGCCAAGGCCCTGTTGACCGAACTCGGCATCCGCTACAACGAGATCCCGCTTGGCAACACCAACCGCAGTCAGGTGCTAAGCGCCATCACCGGCGAGGCCACGGTGCCGCAGGTGTTCATCAACGGCGAGCGCATCGGTGGCTGGGAGGCGCTTGAGGCCTGGGCCGGCCGCGGCAGGAAGGCGGCGTAGTCCCGGACCGCCTGCTTCCGGAGGCACCCCTTTCGCCGTGGTGCCTGCCCGGATGCGGCGGGGCAGACCTTTCACCTTCTGGCGACGTCGTGACGACGCCACCCCACACAGAGGAGACCGTCATGCAAGACCTCACCGTCGACGTCGCCGTGATCGGCGCCGGGACCGCAGGTCTCGCCGCCTATCGCGCGGCAGTGGCCGCGGGCAGGCGCGCCGTCATCATCGAGGGTGGCCCCTACGGCACCACCTGCGCCCGTGTCGGCTGCATGCCGAGCAAGTTGCTCATCGCTGCC
>Ga0172372_10003084_pt1 | contig 24815 bp, 21 predicted proteins | sample LakKiv5m_2_FD_114544 | JGI IMG/M metagenome (GOLD analysis project Ga0172372, IMG submission 114544) | Freshwater microbial communities from Kabuno Bay, South-Kivu, Congo - kab_092012_9.5m | ecosystem: Environmental > Aquatic > Freshwater > Lake | place: Democratic Republic of the Congo...
CACAATTGCAATTCATGAAGATTTGCTCTGCGATTGTATATGTAAGATTGCCATGATTTACCGACTTCATCTTTTAGCGCCTTTTTCGCACGATACCTGAATGAATCCCAAAACGCCCACTCTGAGTTGTACTCTACCCATCTCACTTTATTGTTTTGATGAATGGCAATCTGATGATTGATTTTCTCCGTGTTGGCTTTCACATAATCAAAATGATCCGGAGAAACGCGTAAGTACATGGCGTAATCCACTTGACCGCTGTTCGGATGTTCAATATTGTGTTTGATGATGATAAAATCCCAATCGAAAAGAGCGGCAATCACAACCAACGCATACGCAAACCATGAATTCATACGATACACGTGATGCGAAGAATATTTGCGCAACACTTTCAGAAGAATCATGATCAAACTGAATGTGATCACTGCCAGCAGGAACAACAGAAATACGCGTCCGTAAGCTAATCCGTGCCAATTGATGTAATACCAATCACGCAGAAAAACCGAATACGTCATGATGAGATTCTGCACAATCCAAACTATAGAAAGAATTTTCAGCGGCTTTGATTTGCTGTAGAAATTCAGATTGCCTTTGAAGTAAAATGCAACTATGAAAACCGACAATACAATGCAGAACGACAAAACCCACATTCCGGCATGAACGAAATCCATCAGACTGAAATTCTCCGGCACTTCGAATGAAATCCACAGTGTTTTGATGTCGATCCAATTCACGACAGCGAGAAGTAAATTGAGCAAGGTGAATAATATTATACCCGACAACATTCTGTAATGCAGTTTCCTTGCAGGATTGTATGTGAAGCGTTGGCGTACGCGTTGCAATACACGAGTTCCATTGGAAAGTCCGGTGCTGACTTTCGGTGTAACCAGAAAGAATATTGCCATCCATACTGCCCAAATCATGAAGAAGAAATATTCCCACGAAATCTTTTCCAGAATTTCAATTAGCACATCAATTACTTCCTGATTGGCTTTCCGAAAATGCGGACTTCCTAGCAGATAAAGGAAGTAAAATAAAATCAGCGCTGCGATGGGAACAATTATCAATCGCATCCATTTTCCCAATGAAGTTGAAGAATTCATTCCTATTGCTCTTCCAACTCGCGGAATCTTTTGAAAATTAAGAGGAACTAACACGAAAGAAATGAACGACTGTGCAGACAAATAAAGCGGAATATTCAACGGACGCATAAAAACCGCCGTTACAAACAGAAATAGAGAAACAATATTCGCAAACAATGCCCAGCCAGGTCCGTGGAGAAAGACCATGAATGCGGAAATCAATGCGCCCGACAGAAATGCTAAAACTTTGGTGTTCTTTATTGCATCACGATTGGATACAACGACAAACATCGCAACGATTAAAGTGTAGATGAGAATATTTAATCCGGGTTCCTGATGCCAGAACAGCCAGGAAAAGACACCGGTCAATGCCGGTATCAGGAAAAGTTTGAGTTTCATTCTGCCAGGTTTCAGTGCATGAACGCGGCATGCTGATGATTATTGCAAGTGGAATGTTAAAAACTGAAAAGAGCTAAAACGCAACTGTGAAATTTCTTTTCGAAAGAATAACGCAACAAAAAAGCTCCTCCGGAATCCGAAGGAGCTTTCTATTTACTGAAAACCGGGAATTACATTCCGAGTTTATTTTTCAAGTTGGTATCCAACGCATCGAGGAATTCTTCTGTGTACAGATAGTGTTCGCCGTGCTTCACATTGTTTCCGTGAGCGCAAACCGCAAGATCTTTTGTCATCTTGCCGCTTTCAACGGTTTCAATGCACACCTGCTCCAACGCCTGAGCAAAGCGCACGAGTTCCTGATTACCGTCAAGCTTACCGCGGAACTCCAATCCACGTGTCCAAGCGAAAATCGAAGCGATAGGATTTGTAGATGTTGGTTTTCCTTTTTGATGTTCACGGTAGTGACGCGTTACAGTACCGTGAGCAGCTTCAGCCTCCATGATTTTTCCATCCGGAGTCATCAAAACAGAAGTCATCAATCCCAAAGAACCGAATCCTTGTGCAACTGTATCTGATTGTACGTCGCCATCGTAATTTTTACAAGCCCAAACGAATTCACCATGCCACTTCAAGGCAGAAGCAACCATGTCGTCGATTAGACGGTGTTCATAAACGATACCGGCTTCTTTGAATTTTGCTTCGTATTCGCTCTTGTAAATTTCTTCGAAGATATCTTTGAAACGACCGTCATACTTTTTCAGGATCGTGTTCTTCGTAGAAAGATAAAGCGGCCACTTCTTCATCAGAGCCATGTTGAAACATGACTGAGCGAATCCGCGGATTGAAGATTCTGTGTTATACATACAAAGTGCAACACCATCACCTTTAAAATTGAATACCTCAAAAGATTGCGGAGCGCTGCCGTCTTCAGGAGTGAAAGTCATTGTCAACTTTCCTTTTCCTTTCACCACTGTATCAGTTGCACGGTATTGATCGCCGAAAGCGTGACGACCAACGATGATGGGCGCAGTCCAATTCGGAACCAAACGCGGAACGTTGTTGCAAACGATAGGCTCGCGGAAAACAGTTCCGTCAAGAATATTACGGATAGTGCCGTTCGGCGACTTCCACATTTGTTTAAGTTTGAATTCCTTCACACGTTCTTCATCCGGAGTGATTGTAGCGCACTTGATTCCGACCTGATATTGCTTGATCGCTTCAGCAGCATCAACAGTTACCTGATCGTTTGTTGCATCACGGTGCTCAATTCCGAGATCGTAATATTTAATATCGATTTCCAGGTAAGGGAGAATCAGTTTATCCTTGATAAACTTCCAGATGATTCTTGTCATCTCATCACCATCCAGCTCAACAACCGGATTAGCTACTTTAATCTTGCTCATAGTGTGTGTGTAATTTAAGGACGGTAATATTACTAAAAATTGATGTGCTAGTAATCAAGATCAAGGTCAAACGTTTGACGGAGTTTCTGTAAACTCGGATTGATTTCCGCCAGTCGTTTGAATTTATCCTGAATGGTATACAAACGCTGCTCGCCTTCTTCCTTGCTCAGAATAATTTCAAGAGAGAACACATTATTACGCAGCTTTTCACGAAGGAAACTCATCAATGTGGTTTTATCTCCATTGATGCGCTCTTCCGCCATTTTATTGTGAACTGTAAACGTTACAAGAGTCGGATTCACCAATACCGGATTATTCATAACGAAGTATGAGTAATCGGTGCTTTTGCCTTGAGAATTCAGCCAGGCCGCGTATTCTTTCCACACCTGTTCGAGAACGGTTTGCGTAAATGGATTTTCCATTCGTGCACCGACCTGCTGTGAAGGCTCTGCGGATTCCTGAGTCACAGCTTTCTTCTCCTGGTTCATCACACCTGACAAACCGCCGGATCGCACGAAAGTGCGTTTTACAGGCGTAGTTGATACAGCAGAACCGCCGGACGAAGCTGTTCCAGGTTGTTGTGCAACAGTATTCACCGGCTGAACCGGAACTTTATTCTCGACAACGGGTTGCGGAATTGAAACTGCAGGATTAATAGGAACTCCGGAGCGCTTCAGGAAACCTTCAGCTCCGGGATTTGAGGAAAATGGTTCCCTCAAGTCATTTTTTTTTTCGTCGGACTGAGTACCGTTTAACGCGCAGAGCTGCATGAGCAGGAATTCCACCTGCAACCGGGGATTCCGAGCGGTTTTGTAACCGGTATCACACTTGTTGATCAAACTGAGACCACGAAGCAACATCATCGAATCGCAGCGTGATGACTGATCTTTGAATTTCTCTTTGATTTTCTGTCCTGCTTCCAGCAAAACGAGTGTTGCCTGATCTTTGCAAACGAGAAGATTTCTGAAATGATCGGCCAGACTGGAAACGAAATTGTGTCCGTCGAATCCGTTATTCAGAATCTCGTTATACACCAACAAGGTTTGCGGAATTTCCGATTTCAGGATGTGATCCGTTACACGGAAAAAATAATCGTAATCGAGAATATTCAGGTTGTCGATTACCGATTTGTAATCCAGATTATTTCCGGCGAAACTCACCACCTGATCGAAAATAGAGCAGGCGTCACGCAAAGCGCCGTCTGCTTTTTGGGCGATTACATGTAACGCATCATTATCAGCAGTTACATTTTCATTTTTTGCGATGTAAGCAAGATGATCAGCGATATCTTCAACTTGAATACGGTTGAAGTTGAATATCTGACAACGAGATAAAATCGTCGGCAGAATTTTGTGACGTTCTGTCGTTGCAAGAATGAAAATCGCGTAGCGAGGCGGCTCTTCAAGCGTTTTCAGAAACGCATTGAATGCAGATGCAGAGAGCATGTGCACCTCATCGATTACATACACCTTGCGTGCATTCGGATTGTGTTCGCTCAGTTGAGGCGGAATGCGAACGGTATCAACAAGATTTCTGATATCATCCACGGAGTTGTTGGAAGCCGCATCCAACTCGTAAATATCAATAGCTTGTCCGCTGTTGAATGATTTACACGATTCGCATTCGTTGCAAGCTTCTGTTTCCGCTGTAAGATTTACGCAATTGATGGTTTTTGCAAGAATCCTGGCGCAGGTGGTTTTTCCCACACCACGAGGACCGCAAAACAGGAAGGCCTGCGCCAAATGGTTATTGCGTATTGCATTCTGGAGTGTTGTCGTAATTGAAGATTGACCTACCACCGACCGGAAAGTGGCCGGGCGGTATTTTCTCGCAGATACAATGAAATTTTCCATCGGAGCGTAAATTTAATGGATTCCTGCGCCTTTTTCAGAGAATTGACAGTAACTCGGCATTATGTTTATCAACAACTGTGGAAAAGAATTTTCGCCTTAAAACCCTTGCAAATAATAACCGATGATTTGCAGCAAATGGCTTGCGTCAAACCATCGTGAAAAAACAGTAACTTTAGCTCTCAATTCAAAATTCAATCCTGACCAAAATGAAAAAAATTTACATGTTAGCGGGTGCGGCTTTATTGTTTACAGCTGCTGGCGCACAATCAACCTTCTCCGATAGCTTCGAAGGTTTTAACGTTGGAGATTACATCGGACCAAACACACAATGGACAACCTGGAGCGGAGCTGCAGGTGAAGGAACTACTGAAGATGCACAAGTGGTTGATGCCGCTTCATTCGGTGGAACTAAAGCTGCTTATTGGGTTTCTACAGCTGCCAACGGCGGTCCTCAGGACGTTGTACTTCCGTTCGGAGGACAGTATAATACAGGGAATTTCACTTATGAAATGGACATGTTTGTCGCTGCTAACAAAGGAGCGTATTTCAACTTTCAAGGCCAGACAACGGTTGGTACGCTCTTCGCAATGGAATGTTACCTTCCTCAAACAGGAGCAATGATTCTGACCAATACCAACGGAACATTGTATCAGGGAACTTATCCTAACAACCAATGGTTCAATCTGCGTTTCGACATCAACCTGAACACCAATTCATGGAACGTTTACGTTGACAACGTACTGCAGGGAACCTTCTCTAACACGGTAAACCAGATTGCATCCATCGACATTTTCGGATACAACGGAACCAATGCAGGCGGTAACGGGCAAGCGGAATTCTGGATCGACAATGTTTCTTATACACACACGCCTTACAACATGCCTGCGCGTAACGGAGCTGTTATCGCATGCGGTGCAATCCACCCGGCAACACGTCAGCCTGCTTCGTTCACAGGAATCGTTGGTCAGCAGAAGCGTTTCGCTGCTACAGTTCGTAACCTCGGAACTTCTGCGATTACTTCATTCGACATTTCTTATACTTACAACAGCAATACTGTTACTCAGACCGTTTCAAGTGTAAATATCGCTTCACTTGCAAGCTACACGGTTGAGTTCACTAACCCGGCAACTCTTATCGCAGGAACGAATCCGATTCTGTTTGTTGTTTCCAATGTAAACGCACAAGGTGCAGATCTTGACCTTACAGATGACAGCTCAACTTTCGTTAGCAACATCACAGTTGTTCCTGCTGCTGGTAAGGTAGTGCTTGGTGAAGAAGGAACAGGAACATGGTGTCAGTGGTGTCCACGCGGTGCCGTTTACATGGATTACATGGCTGAAACTTATGACGGTTTCTGGGCAGGTGTAGCAGTACACAACGCCGATCCGATGGTGGTTACGCATTATGATGCAGGTGTTGGTGGTTTGATCCAAGGTTACCCTAGCGGTGTTGTAGATCGTATGCCGGAGTCAGATCCTTCTGATTTCGAAAATGAATTCCTGACCCGCGTTATCGTTCCGCCGCATGCTATAATCACAAACGGAGCACAGTATTCTGCTAACGGTGATACACTCAAAGTATCTCTTACATACAATTTCGGTATTGCAGCTACAAGCTCTTACAAAGTTGCATGTATCCTTGTAGAGGATTCAGTAACCGGAACTTCAGGATACAACCAGTCAAATGCTTACGCGAACAATGCTGCAGGTCCAATGGGCGGCTTCGAAACTCTTCCGTCAAGCGTTCCTGCGAGCCAGATGAACTACAATCACGTTGCGCGTAACATCATGCCTTCATTCACAGGAGCAACAGGATTGCCTGCAACTGTAACAGTTGGAAGCACCCACACTTTCAACTTCACATTTGTATTGGGCAGCTCATGGGATACAACACAGTTCCACATTGTTGGTCTCTTGTTCGATCCTGCAGGTGACGTTGACAATGCTTCAAGTTCTTCAGTAGCAGAAGCAATCACTAACGGTTATGTATCAGGAACAAACATCGTTGGTCTTTCTGAAACTCCTGCTCAGCCTGATGCGTTCGATATCTATCCTAATCCTGCAAACGGATTTGCAAATGCTTCAATCATCCTTGACAACTCACAGGAAGTGATCATGACGATCCGTGATGTAACGGGAAAAGTAGTTGCTCAGCGTAACTACGGTGAATTGAACGGTGTACAGATCCTTCCTATCAACACAACTGAGTTGGCAGAAGGAATGTACACAGTAGAAATTACAACAGGTGAAACTGTTCGCGTTTCTCAGCTGATCGTTCAGTAATTCTGAATAAACTTTAAGAAAAGACATCTTTGCATCGGCAAGGATGTCTTTTTCTTTTGTCCACGGCGTGTACTTCAAATCTCATTAACTTCGCACTTTCAATTCTGTACATGACACTCACAGCTCTTAATGCCATTTCTCCTGTTGACGGACGTTATCGCCGCCAGACTGAATCTTTGGCACTCTATTTTTCAGAAAGCGCGCTCATTCGCTATCGTTTGCTAATTGAAGCGGAATATTTCATTGCACTTTGCAAATCCGGATTGCCTCAATTGAAATCAGTTGATGCATCCAAATACGAACTCATTCGTGATGCTGTTTACAGGAATTATACAGACGCTGACGGACAAACAATAAAAGAGACAGAGAAAGTTACCAATCACGATGTGAAAGCTGTTGAGTATTTCGTGAAAGAAAAACTCAAAGGAATCGGTCTTGAATCAACACTTGAATTCGTTCACTTCGGTTTAACTTCTCAGGACATCAACAACACTTCCACTCCATTATTGCTTAAGGATGCGCATGAGAACGTTTACCTGCCTGCTTTGAATGCAATTGTTATGCATCTTGAAAAGTTGACGAACGATTGGAAAGATATTCCCATGCTTGCGCATACGCACGGTCAACCGGCATCACCAACACGACTCGGAAAGGAAATCAATGTATTTGTTTCGCGCCTGAAAGAACAGATCCGTTTACTTGGAATGGTTCCATTCTCTGCTAAATTCGGAGGGGCAACGGGAAACTTCAACGCGCATTTCGTTGCGTATCCCGATCGTGATTGGAAAAAATTCGGAGATGAATTTGTTGCGTCGCTTGGATTAGTGCGTTCGCATCCGACCACGCAGATTGAGCACTACGATAATCTGGCTGCGTACTTTGACGGTGTGAAGCGCATCAATACCATTCTCATCGATTTGTGCCGCGATATGTGGACATACATTTCGATGAACTATTTCCGTCAGAAAACCAAAGCCGGAGAAATCGGTTCATCTGCAATGCCGCACAAAGTAAATCCAATTGACTTTGAAAACGCAGAGGGAAATCTGGGAATTGCGAATGCTGTATTCGAACATCTTGCAGCCAAACTTCCGATTTCACGTTTGCAGCGCGACCTTACAGACTCCACGGTATTGCGTAACATCGGTGTTCCGGTTGCTCACACTCTGATTTCACTCAACTCCATTGAAAAAGGATTGAGCAAACTGTTGCTGAATGAATCAGCGTTGGCACAGGACCTCGAAGACAATTGGGCTGTTGTTGCAGAAGCCATTCAAACCATTCTTCGTCGTGAAGGATATCCGAAACCGTATGAAGCATTGAAAGATCTCACACGCGGTAAAGATTCCATTACGAAAGAATCCATTGCAGAATTCATCAGCGGATTGAATGTAAATGATACCGTGAAAGCGGAATTGCGTGCAATCACACCGGCAAATTATACGGGAATTTGAATACATGTTCATCTCCGGTTTCTCCATCGTCCGCAATGCCATCAAATACGATTACCCGATCGTGGAGGCAATTACGTCCATTCTGCCGTTGTGCGATGAATTCGTAATAGCAGTTGGCAAATCAGATGATGCGACACTGGATTTGATTCGCGGAATCGGCGATGCGAAAATCAGAATCATTGAAACGGTTTGGGATGATTCATTGCGTGAAGGCGGCAGAGTGTTGGCCGATGAAACCAACAAAGCGTATGATGCCATTTCCGAAAAAGCAGATTGGTGTTTTTACATTCAGGGTGATGAGGTAATCCACGAGAAATTTCATCCTGCAATTAAAGCGGGCATGCAACAATGGAAAGACGATCGCAATGTAGAAGGTTTATTGTTCAGTTACACGCACTTCTACGGCTCGTACGATTACGTCGGCGATTCACGTAAATGGTACAGAAAAGAAATCCGAATTGTTCGTAAAAATAAAACCATACGTTCTTATAAAGACGCTCAGGGATTTCGTCACAGCGACAATTCTAAACTGAAAGTGAAGACGGTGGATGCTTCCGTGTATCATTACGGCTGGGTGAAACCACCGGAAGCGCAGCAGGCCAAACAGCAATCGTTTCACAAAATGTGGCACGATGACGAGTGGATGAAAAAGAATGTTCCGCAGGTAAATGAATTCGATTATTCGCAGATTGATTCACTCGCGAAATTCAACGGAACACATCCTGCTGTGATGCAGAACCGAATCAACAAAATGAACTGGAAGTTCAGCTTCGATCCAACGCAGAAAAAATGGGGATTGAAAATGAAATTTCTGATGTGGTGGGAGAAAACGACCGGAATTCGAATCGGTGAGTACAAAAACTATGTTCAGATTTGAGAATGTGCAGATTCACAAATTACGTGTACACATCTGCAAATTTGCTCATCTGCACATCATTTTGATTGTTCACGTAAATACGCAATCAAATCCGTTCTCGGCATTTTACCTTCCAGATTCAAAGCACGAAACATTGTTATGAGTTGACCGCGATGAAACGTACTGTGATTCATGCAATGCATGATGATGTTTGAATTCGTTTCCGAAAAATCTTTACCATCCAACGTTTTGAACTTGCATTCAGCATTGAGAAAATCTTCGTCTCGCTCCGAAACAAGTGACGCAAATTTTTGCGAAGTACTTTCAACGCTTGTAAAGACTTCATCTGGTTGCATCGATTTACTTGGCCAGTCTGAAGGTGAATTACCAATCATACGTTCATACCAGATGTGCTGCGCATCTGCAATATGAAAAAGCGTTTTGCGGATTGTAGGAAAACTGCTTTGTGTTTCTCTATCAAGAACATTGCGTTCATGCTGAGAGAGAAACTCCAGTATCTGAGCATTTCCCCAGACATTGTAATCGGCAAACTGCTGTATTGTTTTCTTCATGATTTTATTCCCATCCGCTTGCCAACACATCTGCGAGATGCAACAGCTTCACCGGCTTCTGCTGCTTCGCAACTAATCCGTGCAAATGCATCAGACACGACATATCCGTTGAAATAATATAATCCGCACCGGTTTCTTCTGCATTCTTCAGTTTCTGTTCCGCCATTCCAACTGCAACGCTTTCATGTCGCACACTGAATTGTCCGCCGAAACCGCAACACACATCAATGTCTTTCATCTCGCGTAATTCAAGTCCGCGTACTTTGGAAAGCAACACACGAGGTTCACGATGAATTCCATACTCGCGCAAACCGCTGCACGAATCATGAAACACCGCTGTGCCGTCAAGTCGCGCACCGAGATCCGTTATCTTTAAAACATTCACAAGGAAATCAGAAAACTCAAACATGTTTTTCTGCACCTGACGAAACTGATTATGCAAAACGGAATTCGCAAACATTTCATCATAGTTATGCTTTACGAAACCGGGACAGGATGCAGAAGGAGAAACGATGTAACGATCATTCTGAAATTCTTTCACGAACTTCTCTCCTACTTCACGGCAGTGATCCCAATATCCGGCATTGAATGCAGGCTGGCCGCAACAGGTTTGCTCGTGATTGTAATTCACACCGCAGCCCACACGTTCCAAAACTTTGATCATGTTCATTGCCACATCAGGATAAAACTGATCAATGAAACACGGAATAAATAAATCAACAATCATAATTCTGGAATTCTACTTCACCAATTCATTTTTAGGAACGCGCAGCAACAATATAAATCCAAGAAGGAAGAATACGATCAATGCAAGAACAGATGTTCTGATGTCCGCAAGCCCTTCAATTAATCCGAATGTAAATGTTCCGAGCGCTAATCCGATTTTCTCACTCACATCGAAGAAACTGAAATACGAAGCATGATCTTCTGTTTCCGGAAGCATCTTGGAATATGTGGAACGCGCCATTGCCTGAATGCCGCCCATAACCAATCCTACAATTGACGCTGCGATGTAAAACTGCCAAGGAAGATAAACCAGGAAGTAAACCGCTGCACAAAGGAGAATCCATATAACAATAGCAATGGAAAGCGTCTTCAGATTTCCGATTTTCTTAGACACAGAAGAAAAAAGAAATGCACCGGCAATTCCCAAAAACTGAATCAACAGAATACTGATGATCAAATCCTGAGTTTGAATGCCGCGTACTTCCTTATTGGCAAAAGCAGTTGCCATGATCATCACAGTTTGTACCGCCATGTTGAACATGAAATAACTTGCAAGATATCTGCGCAATTGCAATCTGGTTTTGATATCAGCCCATACTTTTCCGAGTTCTTTGTAGCCTTGACGAATAATGCTTCCGCTGACCTTACGATTGTAAACGTTATTGGGAAGTCGACGGAAAGTAATCATTGCAAAACCGATCCACCATAAACCTACTAGTGGAAATGCAGTTTTGATCGGAAGCAATCCAGTAAACTGAGTGAGAACGAGAATGGCAATCAGCAGCAAAGCACTGCCGAAATATCCCATAGAAAATCCACGAGCGCTGATACGATCATGATCACCAGGTTCCGCAATCTCCGGCAGATACGCATTGTAATACACCAAACTTCCCCAATAACCGATGCTCGCGAAGAACAACGGAACAATTGTTATTCCAAGGTGATACGGTGTAAAATCATTTCCTCCGTTATCGGGATGAAAGAAAAACAACAAAGCACTTGAAACCGCACCCAACACGCAGAAAAATTGGAGAAAGCGTTTCTTATTGCCGGTCGCATCTGCAATGCCGGACAAAATCGGTGCAACCAAAGCCACAACGATGTACGACAATGAAACCAGATACGCGTAGAATTCTGTATTCTTAAATTCCATTCCAAAGAATGAAACCGTATCATAAACCGTTTGTCCGTTCACCGCATCTTTGATGCTGGTTGTTTTCTCGTACATGATCGGAAATATTGCCGATGATATTACAAGCGGATAAACTGAATTGGCCCAATCATAAAACGTCCAGGCGCGAATAACTTTCGGATTTCCTTTTTGAAGCATGCGTACCAAAAGTAAGGACAAGCGAACGCATGGTATTTTATTGTTGATAAGTCGGCCTAAATGTTAAAAGGGAGACTTTCGCCTCCCTGTTATTTGCAAAACCAACACACTTTAGAATTTAGCCGAAAGTGTAACAGCAAAAGATCTTCCGTCGCAAGGCAATATTCCCGGACCCGGATAACCTCCGGAACGACGTGTGAAGTACATATTGTCAGCGATGTTGTTCAATGAACCTTTCACAGCGAAGTTCTTTGGAAGTTTGCAAGTAACCGACCAATCCAACACATTGTAAGATGGAATCCATCCGGATGTTCCTGATACGGATGAAGCAGTATTCTTAGCGTCGGAATACACGCCATCGTTATACGTCCATGTGAAATTGGTTGACAGACGGCGGTACTGATACGACAATCCGCTTCTTACTGTCCAACGCGGCGCGTATTCAACCCGCTTGCCGATATTCGCGCCCTCAGTGTAGTACGCTTCTGTATAGCTCACAGAGCTGAACAATCCAAAGTCGCCGAACTTGTTCCCGCAACTGAAAAACTGCAAAGGATGAACATCAACGTAAACTTCCACTCCGGAATGTTTGCTGTTGCCCGCGTTCGTGCGCATCAGAATGCTGTTGCCCGAATCATCTGTTGTCGTTACATCACCAATGCGACCTTCAATCTGCATCAGGAAAGTGCTGATATCATAGTACAACGCATTGCGGTAGCTTCCGCGAATTCCTGCATCGCTGCTCCATCCTTTGGATGCTGTAATATTCGGATCAATTACCAAAGCGGCGTTGGTTGTCCACAGTTCGCTGAATGTAACCGGGCGATATAATTGTGACCAGTTGCCGTAAACATTAATACCAAACGGCAATTTGTATTCACCCGCAACACCAAACAACGGGAAGTTGTAATTACGCTCTTCTTTTTTCACTGCAGGGATTCCTTCTGCTGAAGTTATGATCATTTCATAACGCACGCCCGGAGAAACTTTCAGATTTTTTCCGATATGGAAAAGATTCTCTGCAAAGAAGGCAACGTTCTGAGAGTTTAAATCCAGATCGCGCACCATGTTGTCGGGATTCGCGAAAATGAATTCTGCATCTGTTCCGTCTGTTCCTTTTCCCTGCTTACGATCGGTGTGTCCCTGATAAAATCGTGCTCCGAAAGAAAGCGCGGAACGCTCTTCACCGAACAAATTGTACTTCCAGATGTTGCGCCACTCCGCTCCGAAGTTGGTATAATAATCACGATCCACCGTGCGCTGTCCCATATTATCGTTGGTATTCGGAGTTCCGGTATAACCAACGCTGTTGCGTTCACTCAAGATCGCCACTGCTTTCACTTCGGTCATCAAATGATTATTGAATTCGTAACGGAAGTTGAACGCCGGCATATTCCAACGAATCGAGAACCAGTTGCGTTCACGAACAGATTCACGTGCATTTGCTTTGAACATGGAATCTGTTAATCCGCCCGGCTGCTGCAGAATGTAATACATGCCTGTGTATTCCAGTCCGATTGTCATTTTCTCTGTCGGACGATACGTGAACGAAGCAAAACCGTTGTTGTTGAAATACGCAGTATTCTCTCTCCAACCATCTGCGCGACGGTAATTGTAATAACCGTAATAACTGATCTTACCTTTTGTTCCTCCCAATGAGGCAAACGAATTCATCATTCCGAAACTTCCGCCCGTAAGTGAAATCTCTGCCTGAATCGGTTTATCGTCCGGTGCTTTTTTCATACGGTAGTTCACCATCCCGCCGAATTGCGAACCGTATTGCAAAGCAGAAGCGCCACGAAGAATTTCTATACTTTCAACACCTTCCATTGGCGGAACGAAATACGCTTCAGGGTATCCTACAGGATCGGAAGCTATATCATAACCGTTCTGACGCAGATTAAATTCCCAGGAACGATTCGGACTTAATCCGCGCGTGGCAATGGAAATTCCGGTTCCTGTTCCATCGTTTTCCCACACGTTAATTCCCGGTACACGTGCGAACAATTGGCGTGGATTACTCAGTACAACATTTGCATCAGTCTGATCGATCATGATCACATCATTCTTCTTTCCGCTATTGATCACGGTACCGTCAATATCTATAAGTCGTTGGGAAGGACGATTGGTATAGTAATCGGAAATAACTACCGGATCAGAAATTCCTCCGATCGCTTCAGTAAGCATTATTTCTCCGAGCAAAATCAATTCCGATTCACGGGTAACTTCAGCTTTAACACTGTCCGCACTGTAACCCATCAATCGGATCTGAAACCAATAATATCCCGCGTTCACGTTTTCGATACGAAAGTTCCCATCCTGATCGCTATACGCACCATGTGTGCCCGAATAAACCAACGCACCGAAAATCGGTGTGCCTTTGGATTTATCTTTAACTGTCCCTTTTATAGTTGCGGCATGTGCTGCGGAAACGAGAACCAGCAGCAGATAAACCGTGAAATATTTAGCGTTGTTCATTTTCTGATTATTGATGATGCAAAATTGTTTCCATCGCCAATCAGTATCAATACCTAATCGCAGGTATTCGCATACCCTGAACTAGGTATTTTAGGGATCAATCCCCCGTTTCTCCGAAGAATTCCTTGTTAAAGTTGATGAGATACACCTTGGTTGTGGCACGAGTGAGCGCCGTGTACAACCATCGCAGAAAGTCTGCATTGATCATCTCTTCCGTAATGTATCCTTGTTCAATGAAAACCGTGTTCCATTGTCCGCCTTGCGCCTTATGACACGTAACGGCATACGCGAATTTCACTTGCATGGCATTGAAAAACGGATCTTCTTTCATCTTCCGGTAAATCGCGGCTTTCGACCCGGCGTCTGCATAATCTGCAGCCACGCTTTCGAACAATTGCTGTTGCTGCGCTGCTGTAAGCGCGGGCGATTCTGCAGTTAATGTATCAAGAATAATACGCGCATCGAATTCTGCTTCTTCGGGATAATCAAGCAAACGAATAGTTACATCTGCGAAACGAAAGCCATGAACATTGTAGTATTTCCGAATTGAAACGATCTCAGCAGTATCACCATTCGCAATGAAACCGGCGCGTGATTCTTTCGGCAACCAGTAATAATTGTTCTTCACAATCATGATATGATCTCCGATGGAAATCTCATCTTCCTGCCAACGGATTCTTGCTCTGATCTGTTGATTGTACAGATTCGCACGTTTATTGGAACGACAAATCACAATCGTTTCATCTGCTCCGTTCTTCCGATAAGATTCTTCCAATGCATCAATTAAATCTGCACCGGAAACACGAATCAGATCTTCGTATCCGGCAACCTGAAATTCCGGAAACTGTTTCGAATCCTCAGCGATCGATAATCTTAAACGTGTTGCATTCAACAATACTCCGGAATCCAATTCCTGGCGCATCACTTCCGTCAACTCTGTCATTCCAACCGGAACGCGGAATAATCGCTTCAGATAGGCAGGATCAAGAGCGGGAGAATAACTTAATCCAACAGGAGGCAACTGTGCCGTATCACCTACGAGCAACAATTTGCAATTCTCTCCCTGATTCACATAAGTGAATAAATCTTCAAGCAGATTTGTACCGTTTTGCATTCGATCGCCGCCGCCTTCTCCTATCATCGAAGCTTCATCAACGATGAACACCGTATCAATATTGGCGTTACCCTGCAAGCTCACAAAACCTTCATCTGCGGTTCCCGTTCTGTAAATCTTTCTGTGAATGGTAAACGCCTGCTTCCCTGAATAATTCGAAATCACTTTCGCCGCACGACCAGTAGGAGCCAAAAGAATGCTTTTCATGCGAAACTTCTGCAAAGCCCGTACTAATGCGCTGATCAACGTGGTCTTACCGGTTCCGGCATAACCGCGAAGAATGAAAATCGCTCTTGGATCCGGATGTTGCAGAAAGCGCACAAAATTGCTGATCGCTTCGGCCTGTCCCGCGGTCGGAGTGAACTTTAATTCCCGTAAAATCAGATCAGCGTGATTCACGGGTCAAATATACACGGTGAACCTGCTGTTTGATTATTACATTTGCAATATGTCGGAATTAACACGACTTCCGGGTCAACAGATTTCCTTTCGTGATAATGCGTTGGAAACATCGGCAACTGAAAAGTTCTGCCTGGTAGCGCAATGCGATCGCGAGCGGTTTTCATTGGCCGTTCTCGATAATCTGACCAACGATTTTCTGGCATTCGAATCCTGGAATTACAGAAAAGCAATTACACAACCGCAATTGTCCGAACAGCTTGATCGTATGTTCACAGATCATGCTTGGTTACTGAACGGTTTCAAACGCGTGGATGTAATTGTGACGACCGATAAATTCACATTGGTTCCGTCTTCACTGTTCGACAGTTCTTCTGCCCGTGATATTCTTGAATTCAACGTCCCGTTGCAATCCAATGAAGTGGTACGCACGGATTTATTGCGGATGGCAGATGCACGTTTGATCTATGCGATCGATCCGAAATTGGAAAAAGTACTCAATCGTCTGGCGGCAGCGCCACGCATAAGGCATCACCTGACGCCTTTGATTGAGAAAACACTTTCCCTTTCGAAGAATAAAAAAAGTCGCAGCATCACAGTTCATGTTCGCCAAGGACAATTTGATTTAATTGCCGGCGATAACGGAAAACTATTACTCGCCAATGTTTTCGAATTCCACTCACCTGAAGACTTCATTTACTACGTCCTTTTCGCGGCGGAACAACTTCGATTAAATCCGGAAGAGTTTGAACTGAACATTGCCGGTGAAGTGGAACAGGATTCTGCTTTGATCAACATCGCTTCAAAATATATTCGGAACGTGAACCTGCTTAAACGAGAAGCCGGACATCGTTTCGCCAACGGATTTGATCAGTTTCCTGAGCATTTCCACTACAATCTTTTCGCACTTCACTTCTTCGCATGATCCGAATCATCGCCGGAGAATTCAAGGGAAGAAGAATTTCCGCTCCGAAAAACCTTCCGGTACGACCCACAACAGACTTCGCCAAAGAAGCAATGTTCAATATTCTGCGCAATAAATTTGAATTCGAAAGTATTCGCGCTTTGGATCTGTTCTGCGGAACAGGAAATATCAGTTACGAGCTTGCGTCAAGAGGAACAACTGATATTACCGCTGTAGATATTGATTCCGGTTGTATCCGGTTCGTGAAAGATACTGCGCATGTATTGGGAATGAATGCCATTCACGCGCTGAATTATGACGTTTTCAAGTTCGTAAAAAAACAAACACAGAAATGGGATCTCATTTTCGCAGATCCTCCTTACACATTGGATCGCATTCCAGAGATTCCTGAACTCATACTTTCACAGAATATTCTCGCTCCCGGAGGTTGGCTTGTGGTTGAGCATCCTCCGCGAATGAAGTTTAATCCTGAATTGCCTCTGATTGAAGCAAGAAGTTACGGCAAAGTAAACTTTGCAATTTTCGGCAACCCTCAATCGGAATAGTTTACTTCTGATTCTCAAACCACAATTCAGTAACTTTACCTTATGGAAAAAATCGCTGTGTTTCCCGGCTCGTTCGATCCTTTTACGAAAGGGCACGAATCAATTGTTCGACGTGTATTGCCTTTGTTTGACAAAGTAATTGTTGCGATCGGCGTAAACAGTCACAAACAGTATTATTTCACTCTGGAAAAACGCAAACAGTGGATTGAGCAAACCTTCAAAGATGATCCTCGTGTAAGCGTAGACAATTTCACCGGACTCACAATTGATTACTGTCACAAGCTGAATGCGAAATATATCATCCGCGGACTTCGAACCACAACGGATCTTGAATTTGAAAAAGCAATTGCGCAGATGAATAAATCCATGGCAGATGACATTGAAACACTTTTTATTCTGCCAACACCTGAACTCAGCGCAATAAATTCCACAATTATCCGTGATATAGTTCGTAACGGCGGCGATGCTTCTCGTTTTGTTCCTGAGGGAATTGACCTCAAACTGTAACTTGGCACGTCATTTGGGTTATAGACACATGAAACGGCTGATTCTTTCCACTTTTCTGCTTCTTTCTGCATTCGCATTGAATGCAAAAGAGTGTACAATTTTCGGTCGTGCAGGCGCCGGAGCCGGAAATGTGATCACGCTGAATATGTACGATGATTACATCACGTACACCGAAAAAAAACTGGCAGAGACGATAACCGGCGACAGTGGAAAATTTTCAATTACCGTTGACATCGAAGAAATAAAATGGCTGTATCTGCGTTGCGGAAATCTGTACGGATTTGTTTTCGCAGAACCAGGAAGAAAAACTGAAGTTTACTTTCCTGCGCGTGATCCCGATGTTCATGTAAGTACCGAAACCAACTATGAAGTTCCGGTTACAATTTTTACAACGGACTCCACCGATATGAACTTTCTTGCTTCAGATTACAATGCGCAGTTTCTGCATTTCTGGGGCAATGCTGATGATACATCTTCATTGGACAATTACATGTATTTCGTGGTCGGTCAATCGGCATTGGTGCTGGATTCTTTTCACCGTCAAATGACACGTCATTACGCGTGGGTAAAAAATCCATACTTCAGCCAATGGATGGAATACGGATTCGCTTCATTGGAAAACGCCACATTCCAGAGCGAGCGAAGAACAGCGCAGCGCTATCTGATCGGTAAACCGATCGGTTACGACAATCATTCTTACATGGAATTCTACAATACGTTCTTCAAGGATTACATGTACCGTTGGTCTCTGCGCAAACAAGGTGAAGGAATTTACAACGCGATTAATAATCTCGTGAGCTACGACAGCGCAATGGCTGCGATGCGAAATCTTCCATACATGTACAACGATACGATTAAAGAGTTGACGTTATTGAAAGGACTCAGCGAATTGTATTACGTTGTAAGTTACGATCCGCGAAATGTAATTGCTGTGGCGCAACAAGTGAGTATCGTAAGCAAAATCAGCGAGCACCGTCAGATAGCACGGAACATTGTGACAATGTTTTCCAAACTCCGCGTCGGCAGTGCAGCTCCGCATTTCACAGGAATCAATCTGAAAGATGAACGCGTTAACCCGCTTGAAATGTACAAAGGCAAATACGTCTATCTGTTCTTCTACGCCAGCTGGAATGTGAATTCCGTAAACGAAATGCGTTACATGGCAGCTCTGCAGAAGAAATACGGGAAGTCAATTATGTTCGTGAGCATTTCCGTTGATCAGGACACCAATGCATGGAAGAAATTCCTGAAAGCGAATCCGAAATACAACTGGCTGAATCTGCATTACGACTTTGATTCACGGACCAAAGACAAATACAATCTTTACGCGGTTCCAGTAGGCTACATTATCGATCCTGATGGAAATTTATTTACATCGCCTGCCGATAATCCATCCGGAGATTTGGAATACGTAATGTACAGGATTCAGAATCCCAAGAAGCCGCCGTTGATTAAACCGGGAGATCGTTAATTGAGTGCGTTCAGCACTTCAAGAATGGAACCGTAAGTATTGGTCTTTGCCGCTTCAACACCTTTTTTATCCAGCCACTCCGCTTTGGTAATTCCTTCTTCCGTTTGCGGAACCAACTTGCGGGAATCTGCAGTACTCATCTCGTACCACCACGTGCGTTTCAAATGAAGCTTGTCATTGATCTTGTACGTGTGATATGTACTTGGCAGTTCACGCACGATCTTCAATTGTGTAACACCGCATTCCTCTTCCACTTCGCGAACAGCAGATTGCTCCGGCGTTTCACCTTTCTCCATTTTACCTTTTGGCAAATCCCACTTATCATTGCGATAGATCATCAACAAGCGATGATCAGCGTTGTGCACTGCTCCACCGGCAGCATTAACAACTTTTGACATGTGCTCGATTTTAGCAAGCACACGTGCGGGATCGTTATGAAGAATAATTACCTTCTTGAAAAACACTGATTCTGAGTGCGCAAGATCAATCATCAGCGAAAGTGTTTCCGCTGAGTCATAATTCACAACAAGAGTGCCGGGAACATTTGCCTGCGCACCCGCGTCAGGCATGAATTCGAAGCACCTGTTGTTGATGAAAACTTTGTAGATTTGCGCCATATGATTACTAATGCGGAAACAGCAGCGAAAGTTGCAGAATTTCTACTTCAAATCAAAGCAGTAAAACTCCAACCTTCGAATCCTTTCACGTGGGCTTCCGGATGGAATTCACCGATTTACTGTGACAATCGCAAAACGTTGTCGCATCCCAAAATCAGAACATTCATCCGACAGAAATTCGTTGAAGCCATCAATGCAGGTTTCCCGAAACCGGACGTCATTGCAGGAGTTGCCACAGGAGCAATTGCCCAAGGTGTTCTCGTTGCAGAAGAAATGGGATTGCCCTTCATTTACGTTCGTCCTGAACCGAAAAAACACGGTCTGGGCAACATGATCGAAGGTGAATACAAATCCGGACAAAGCATAGTGGTGATCGAAGATCTCATTTCCACAGGCGGAAGCAGTCTTAAAGCTGTAGAAGCGCTGCGCGATGCCGGTTGTGAAGTAAAAGGCATGGCCGCGATTTTCACTTATGGCTTTTCCGATGCAGAAGAAAATTTCAGAAAAGCGAATGTTCCGCTGGTAACGCTGAGTGATTATTCCGCATTGATCCGTCAGGCGATGAATGAAAATCTTATTGCCGAATCAGAACTCGAAACTCTTGAAGCATGGAGAAAAAATCCGGCTGCCTGGGGAAAATAAATTTAAACTGAAATCAATTTTCACTTCTCTGATTGCTGCGGCATCTATGCGGGTAAAGGGAAATTGCAAATGAATAGACTGGTATGACCCACATCGAAACCGAAAAAGTAAATTGCTCCGAACCTGCTGAAAAGATTTTCACATTTCTTTCCGACTTCAACAACTTCAAAGCGTTGATGCCTCCGCAAGTAACCAATTGGGAATCTACAGCAGATACATGCAGCTTTACCATTAACAACATGGCTACTGTGGGCATGAAGGTGCTTTCGAAAGAACCTCATTCCAAAATTCATATCGGTTCTGATGGTGGTAAATTACCATTCTCTTTCACGCTCGATGTGCTGATCACATCTAATGATGCTTCTTCGTCCGTTGGACAGCTCGTTTTTGATGCTGATATTCCGATTTTCCTCCGTCCGATGGTAGAAGGTCCGTTGAAGAATTTTTTCAATATGCTGGCTGCGAAAATGGCGGATATTCATTGATTCCGCCTCTCTCCGCTTTTCCGGTATTAATTTCTATCAAAATGTAACGACGGTCACAATCTGTGATCGTCATTCTTCATAATTTTGAATCGAAACTGAATTGAATCGCTCAAACAAAATTATATGCCAAAAGGAATTTACAACGTACCTGTCCCGGTAAATGAACCGGTGAAACAGTATGCACCAGGATCTTCGGAACGAACTGAATTGAAAAAAATGCTTGCCGAGTTGCGTTCCAAAGAACTCGATATTCCGATGTACATCGGAGGCAAAGAAGTTCGCAGCGGACAGAAAGCTCGTCTCGCTCCTCCGCACGATCACAAACACACATTGGGGCATTTCCACAAAAGCGGAAAAGAACATATTCAGCAAGCTATTGATGCTGCACTCGCAGCAAAAGAAAAATGGGCTGCGTTGTCGTGGGAGCATCGCGCAAGCATTTTCCTTAAAGCTGCGGATCTTATCGCAGGTCCTTACCGCGCGAAACTGAATGCCGCAACAATGCTGGGACAATCGAAAAATGCTTTCCAGGCGGAGATTGATTCTGCGTGCGAAATCATCGACTTCCTTCGTTTCAACGTTCACTTCATGCAGGAAATTTACCGTCAGCAACCTGCTTCTGCTCCGGGAATGTGGAACAGATTGGAATGGCGTCCGCTTGAAGGTTTTATTTATGCTTTAACACCTTTCAACTTTACTGCAATCGCAGGAAATCTTCCGACATCATGCGCCATGATGGGGAATGTTGTGGTGTGGAAGCCAAGTAATACTCAGGTTTATTCGGCGAACGTATTGATGGAAATTTTCATGAAAGCCGGAGTACCTGACGGTGTAATCAATCTGATTTATCCATCCGGTCCGGAAGCAGGGGAAGTGATTTTCAATCACCGCGATTTTGCAGGAATTCATTTCACCGGGTCAACGGAAGTTTTCCAGAATATCTGGCAAACAATCGGCAATAACATTCACAAATACCGTTCGTATCCGCGCATCGTTGGCGAAACCGGCGGAAAAGATTTCGTGATGGTGCACAAGAGTGCAGATACTGCATCTGTCATCACTGCTCTTTCACGCGGCGCATTTGAATACCAAGGACAGAAATGTTCCGCAGCATCCCGTGCGTACATTCCTTCAAATATTTGGGACGAAGTGAAAGCCGGATTACAGAAAGATCTTGCATCATTCAAAATCGGACCAACGGAAGACTTCACCAATTTCGTGAATGCCGTGATCGATGAGAAGTCGTTTGACAAGCTCGCCAAATATATCGATGCGGCGAAGGCAGACAAGAATGTTGAAATTGTTGCCGGCGGAACTTATGATAAGTCAAATGGCTATTTCATTCATCCGACAGTAATCAAAGCAAACGATCCGAAATATGTAACGATGTGCGAAGAATTATTCGGCCCGGTGCTTACAATCTTTGTTTATGACGAAGACAAATATGAGGAGACACTGAAGCTGGTTGATTCAACTTCAATTTACGCGTTGACAGGTGCAATCATTGCCAACGATCGCTACGCCATTGAAACGGCCACCAAGGCGTTGGTGAACAGTGCCGGCAATTTCTACATAAACGATAAACCAACAGGCGCTGTTGTTGGACAACAGCCTTTCGGCGGTGCACGCGGATCGGGTACAAACGATAAGGCCGGTGCAATGATCAACTTGTTGCGCTGGGTTTCACCGAGAACGATCAAGGAAACCTTCGTTTCTCCGACAGATTACAGATATCCTTTCCTCCAGCAGGACTAACATCATCGATTTCTTTCGAAAAACCCGATTCCGCTTTCACGAATCGGGTTTTTTTATATTTTCGCTTTGTCAAATCGACGGTTTTATTCCCCCTGACCTGAGATCTGAACGATGACCCTATTAAAAACATCGTTTATGATTCATGTTGGAAAACTTGTGAAGGCCGCGGCCACAACCTGCGGTGTCACATTGAAAGAACTGTCGAGGAGACTCGGAGTTTCTCAAAGTACTGTTGAAAACTACGTTAAGCGTAGCTCTATGGACGTTGAAATCCTGCAAAGGATTTCCGACGTACTTGAAGTCAACTTGATTGATCGATATCTGCAGGGTCACGACAGTCCGGGCTTTCAAGTCGTCACCAAAGATCTTCGCGAAGCCCGTGCTGAAATTCACAATGTGCAGCTCGAATTGGAGCAGCTAGCTTGTGAAAACCTTTTGCTGAAAGAAGAAATCAGCAGAATGAAAACAGCTTTCAACAGAAATACGGAAAGGCCGTTATTAACAGATTTGAATACAACAACCAGAACCCGGGCACAAACAATTTACAGTTAGCATAACCCCTGATCATCAAATACCACAAGAACAAAAATTATGGCGATTCACATTGGTAAAGTAATCAGGAAACACCTCGAAGAAGCGGGAATGACAAAGAGCGAATTCGCCCGGAGACTAGAGACATCACCGCAAAACATTTACGGCATTTTCAAGCGTCGTTCCCTGGATACGGAACTGCTCAAGAGCATTTCTCGCCTTCTCAATTACGACTTTTTCCAGTACTACTCTTCTTCGGCGCTCATCGTTCACGATGAAAAAGCACCTTACGGTAAAGAGCGCGTACTAACAGCTCTCGACCTTCAAAAGGAACTTGAAAAACTCCGAAAAGAAGTTGATGTATTGAGAAACGAAAATCAATACCTCAAAGAAATTCATCAGCTGATGAAAGAGAAAGCATCGAAGAAATAAAAAAAGCCCTCCGTTAATATCGGAGGGCTTTTTCTTTGATGCGACTTCTCCTTATCTAAGGTGAATCGTGTATGTGTTGTTACCAATTGTTACGGTTGCAACGTCATCACAAGCTCCGGTTCCGAAATCAACTGTTCTCATTGGTCGTGATGCCGGCGTGATCTGAACTATTCCCTGTACAAAGTGACGGCGACAACCGATTGCCATATTGCGGATCAATGGACTTGTAATGTTGACTGTGAAATTCTCACCTGCGGCGCTTGTTCCGCTTGCAGTTCCGGTAACAGAATACATATCGTCGGACCAGATCATTGTACTTTCTCCTGTAATCCATTCGCGCTGACGCTGAGAAACCCAAGTGATCGTTCCGCCGTTATTGGCAAGAATAATTGTTCCGTTCACGTCGATGTCATACACCAAATGTCCTGCAGCATTATGACCCAAATTGGTTACTGTTTTGCTACCCAACACTTGATTGTCATTCACAAAATAGTTGTCAAATGTGATGGTATGCGTTGATGCTGAATCGCGGTACTGACCGGTGAAATAAACCATGATTTTTCCGCGGCGTGAACGACCGTCGTTGCAAGTGCAATTCGCTGACCCGAAATCTACAGTGATCGTGTCCTGATCTGCACTGTTCAATGTATCAAACGTGAGTGTTGCGCATGTGCTGAGCAATCCTTCTGTAGGTCCGCCGCGATAATTTGACAACGATCCGCTGCGTCCTGCTTCATCAGCAATATTTGTTACATCACTGTAGCACGATTCTGCAAATGCATTGTCAGCCGCAGCGTTTGTGTCCGTGTCTTCTTCATCACGACGACATCCGGTAAACAATACTGCACTTACACTGAGCATTGTGATCGCTGAGAAAATGAATCTTGAGGTTTTCATGAGTTCTGAATTTATGTTGTTGGTTCTTTTCCGTTTTCGCTTTGTATGACGGATGAACTA
>Ga0172372_10003085_pt1 | contig 24812 bp, 27 predicted proteins | sample LakKiv5m_2_FD_114544 | JGI IMG/M metagenome (GOLD analysis project Ga0172372, IMG submission 114544) | Freshwater microbial communities from Kabuno Bay, South-Kivu, Congo - kab_092012_9.5m | ecosystem: Environmental > Aquatic > Freshwater > Lake | place: Democratic Republic of the Congo...
GGGGCGACACGGTGTTCGAGGCCCGCGACGAGGTCATCGTCCTCGTGACGCCCGACTCCGAGGACGAGATGCGCCGGATCCTCACCGGGTCCTAGGCCGGCGGGCACCGGGCGGCGGGTCTACGCCAGGAACGTGTAGTCGGGGTTGTAGAAGAGCAGCATCCGGCCGTCGAGCGCCGCGGTGCCGGCAACGGCGAGTTTGCGACCCGGCGTCATCCCCGCGATCGCGCGGCGGCCGAGGAACACCGCGATGGCCGAGCCGTTGCCGTCCGAGAACGTCACCTCGAGGGCCGGGGCTCCGGCGCGGGGCACGACCCGCGTCGACCGCACCTCACCGCCCGTTGCGGCCCGGGTGCGGGGTCGGATCTCCGCAATCGGCACGAAGCCCTGCGCGCAGCAGAATTCGGCGAGGTCCTCGCGGTCGAGCTGGTCGACCGGGGTCGTCAGACGGTGCACGGCTCGGCGGAACGCCACGTGCGCACGCTAGCGCCGGTGACGTCAATTCGCGAAGGACGACTCCTACTCTGACCCCCGTGCCGTTCCCGCCCCCCCGGTCGCGCGTCCGTCGTCGCGTGCACCGCACCGCACCGTTCGCCGTCGTCGCGGCTGCCGTCGTCGCCGTTGCCGCGACGACGCTCGGAGCCGGTCCGGTCGGTGCCGCGCGCGCACCGAAGGCCGTCGTCAAGATCGCGCCGGGCGACACCACCGTCCACGCAACCGGCGGTGGCCCCGACGCGCTGCCCGGCGAGGTCACCACCGGGGTCATGGCCGCAATCGACGGCTACCTCGCCGACGCCGCGGCCCGGCCGCTCCAGAAGGGCCGCCCCGGCGACGAGGCCCGGCTCGCAACGGTGCTGTCCCCGGCCGTCATGGCCCGGCTCGCCGGGCCCGACCGGACGGTGCTCGTCGACGAGGGTCTCCCGAAGGCCACGGGCGCCGTGAAGGTGACGGCCAAGCCGGTGGTCCTCACCGGCCTGGCCGACGGCTCGGGCAAGGTGGTCGTGGTCACCGCTGGCCTGGCCACCACGACCCGGACCCGGACCGCCAAGGGCCCGGTCACGATCACCCGCACCGGCGACCTGGTGCTCCGACCCGACGACGGCACGTGGAAGATCGTCGGGTACGCCCTGACCGTGGACCGCGTGGGCAAGGGCCTCGGGACCGCGGACTCCACTGCGCCGTCCACCCCGGCGGCGTCCACTCCGACCTCGGTGGCCCGATGAGACATCCCGCCGTCCGCCTGCTCCTCGCCGTCCCGCTCGCCGGGCTGCTCCTCGCCGGTGGCCTCGCCGCCGTGTGGCTCGGACTCGGTGCCCCCCAGCCGGCCCGGGCGAGCACGTGGTTCACCGTGCACCGCACGAGCGCCGGCGCGACGTTCACCCCGGCCCCGAACGCCCCGTTCTTCGTCCTGGTGCTCGGCAACGACTCGAACCCGGGCGACCGCAACCGCCCCGAGCCCGGGCTCGGCGATGCCGTCCACGTGATCGGCGTGAACCCGACCACCGGCGACGCCAGCATCATCGACATTCCGCGCGACACCCAGGCGCCCGGCGGCGACAAGATCAACGCCTACCACTCGTACGGCGGGCTGCCCGCGATCGTCGCCCAGCTCGAGCGGATGATGGGCATCGAGATCGCCTACGCGATGACCACCGGGTTCGGTGGGTTCGTCGACATGGTCGACACCATCGGTGGCGTCGACATCACCGTCACCGAGCCGATGGTCGACACCGACTCGGGCACGAACTTCCAGACCGGCAACTACAAGATGACCGGCGAGTCGCTCCTTGCGTACACCCGCGACCGCAAGAGCTACCCGGCCGAGGGCGACCGCCGCCGCTCGGTGAACCAGGGGCGCGCCATCATCGCCGCGCTCACGACGCTGCGGGCCCAGAACCCCGGTGCGGCCGAGACGGCCAGGCTCGTCGCGACCGTGGCCCGGCACGTGAAGACCGACGGATTGAGCCTGGCCGAGCTCTACGACCTCGGTCGCCTCGCCCTCTCGATCGACCCGGCCCGGATCAAGAACGTGCTGCTGCCCACCGGCTCGGGCAGCGGCACCAATCTGTCGGTCGCACCCGAGGCCCAGGACCTCTTCGCCGACTTCCGCGACGACGCGATCCTCCAGAACCACTGATCATCGCCGTCCGACCCGCCGCCCCACCATGGGCCGGCGCGGCGTCAGCCGGTGAAGCGCGGCGTGGGTGTCGGCGTGGGCTCGGGAGCGGGCACCGGCTGCACCGACGCCGGAACGGTCGTCTGACCGGCCGAGCCGTCACCCCAGGCGACCACGGTGCCGTCGGCCGCCCGGGCGAGGGTGAAGTTGGCCCCGGCCGCGATCTCGACGAAGGCGCCGGCCGGCGCGTCGCGCTGGCCGAAGGTGTTGTCGCCCCAGCAGGTGATGGTCCCGGTCGGTCCGAGCGCGCACGAGTGCGCGTAGCCCGCCACCACCGCCTGCCAGCCGCTCCCCGCCGGGGGTGTGGCCCGCCCGTCGCCGTTCTCGCCCCAGCACACGATCGCGGTGGCCGCGTCGATCGCGCAGGAGTGGGTCCGCCCCGAGGCGACCAGGCGCCACCCCGTCCCGCCCGGCGGCGTCGCCTGACCGACCCAGTCGCCACCCCAGCAGGTGATCGCGGCCGACGCGGTGAGGGCGCACGTGTGGAACCCGCCGGCGGCGATCTGGGTGAACCCGGGACCGACCGGCGCGCCGGTGACGATCCCGGTGCTGCCCTCGGGCCCGTTGTCACCGCCCCAGCACCCGATGCCCCCGACGTCGGTGCGCGCGCAGGTGAAGAACCCACCGGCGCTCACCTGGGCGTAGGTGTTGCCGATCGGGGGCACGGCCTGGTCGGTGAGGTAGGGCGGGTAGGGCGAGAGGTTCGAGCCCCAGCAGACGATGGACTGCTCGGGAGTGAGCGCGCAGGCGTGGTAGCGACCGTCGGTGACCGCGGTGAAGGTCCCCGCGGGCGGGTCGAGCTCACCTTCCCCACCCGTGCCCCAGCAGACCAGCGACGCGGTCGGGTCCAGGGCGCAGGCGAAGTCCTTGCCGCCGGCGATGCTCGTGGCCGGGGCCGTGACCGCAGCCCCGGCGGCGACCGGGAGCACCCCGAGGAGCAGGGTCACGGCGGCGGTGATCACGAGGAAGCGGCGCAGGATCGGCATGCCCGGACCCTACCGGGCCCCGGGCGGGGGCCCGGGAGGTGCACCCGGGGGGGCGCCGGTCGGGTCCGGGGTCGGGGGTCAGGGCGCCGGGATCCCGGGGGCGTCCACCTGCGCCGCCGCCTCGGCCCGGGCCACCCGCCCGAGCCCGGGCACGGTGACCGTGGCGGCGACCGTCAGCGTGGCCGTGGTCGCGGTGCACGCGGCCAGATCGGCGCCGTTGTCGTCGGCAAAGCGCGCGGCCACCCGGCACGCGGCGTCGGCGCCGGCGCCCCGGGCCAGCGCACCCGCCCCCGCCAGCGCCGCGGCGTCGGCCGCGGTCCGCGCTCGCGCGTCGGCGAGCATCACCGCACCGAGCCGGGCGGCGGCGACCGTGGCGACCAGCCCGACGACGAACACCGCGAGGAGCACGACCGTCGCGCCGCCCCGGCTGCCGCGGAGCCCGGATCGGTGGCGCCCGCTCACCGCTCCGCCCGCATGACGGCCCGGGCGCGCAACTCGGGATCGGGAAACAGCACGCCCACGAGCGGCACGTCGGTCACCGCCCGGTAGCGCACCTCCACCTCGACCGGGCCGCCGGCCGGGGGGCGTGCGCCGACCCGGACGTCCGCGGCGGGCACGATCCGCCGGGCGGCCGCCGTCGCCCGGGCCGGGTCGGGATCGACGCTGGCCTCCCGGACCGCCTCGCGGGCGGCCTGGACCACGGCGAGGTGGTCGCGGACCAGCAGCGCGACCTGCACGAGCGCCAGCATCGCCAGCACGAGGAGCGGCAGGACGAGCGCGAACTCGACCGTCGCCTGGCCGGGCTCCCCCCGACGGGGAGCCCGGCCGAGCGACTCGGTCACGGGAGGATCTTCCCCACCACCTCGTCGAAGAGCTTGCCCACGGCGTGGCTCTTCGTGGCCCAGGCGATGAGCAGCGTCCCGATCGCCGCCGCCCCCAGGATCACGAGGGCGTACTCGGCGGTGGTCTGTCCGGACGCGTCGGCGACACGCGTCGCAATGCGTCGCGCGACCGCCCGCAGGGCCTGGTGGATCGTCGTCACGGGTTCGAACACGGTGATCTCCTCGGTTCGGGCCCCCCGGTGCTCGACGGCACACCGTTCGTGGGTGCGCCGCCGGCCCGGGAGGCGTCAGGACTGGCGCAGACCGGCGACGAGGGCGGGAACCACCGTCAGCAGGCCGAACGCCGGGAGGGCGAGGAAGACGAGGGGGAAGAGGAGACGCACGGGAACCCGTCGGGCGTGGGCGTCGGCCCGGCGCCGCAGGTCGACCCGGAGGTCGTCGGCGACCCGGCCGAGGAGGTCACCGACCGGTGCGCCGCTGCGTTCGGCCACCGCGAGCGCATCGGCGAGACCCCGGAGCGCGGGCATCTCGGCGCCGAGCTCGTCGAGCGCGTCGGCCAACGACGCGCCGAGGGCGCAACGACGCTCCACCCGCGCCAGCGCCGTCGCGACGTCGGGTGGGCCCCAGCGCGCGCCGACCGCGAGCGCGAGGCGGGGCGTGCAGCCCGCCCGGCCCGCCATCGTCACCAGGTCGAGCGCCAGCGGCGCGCCGCGCAGACTGGCTCGATCCGGGCGCCGGAGCCGGGTCCGGAGGCCGGCCACGACCCGCAGCCCGGGCTGGTCGCGCCAGCGCAGCCGCGCTTGCGGCCCGGGGTCGGGCCGGGTCGATCGGGCGCCGGCCCACCGGATCCCGGTCGGGCCGCGGCGGCTCGACCGGGTGCGGGTGGGTCGGTCCAGCCCGACAGCCCGGCCCCGGACCCGGGCCCCGACGGCGCGGTGCACCACGGGCCATGCGACCAGCGCCCCCCAGCCCAGTCCGAGGAGCAGCGCGGTCACGGCTCGCTCCGCACGATGCGGCGCATCCACAGCACGGCCACGGCGTCGAGCGCGAGGCCGACGACCAGGCAGACGCGACCCACCCCGGTGGTGAGCAGCAACCCGACCGAGCCGGGGTCGACCAGGGCCGCGAAGGCCAGGTACCCGAGCGGGGCCGCCCCGACCACGACCGCCGAGAGCCGGGCCTGGGCCGACTGCGCCAGCGCCTCGGCCTGGGCCCCGAGCTGGTCGCGCAGGGACCGGGCCAGCCCGTCGAGGGCTTCGGCCGCGGCGCCGCCGGTGACCGACGCGACCGCCAACGCGCCCGCCACCGCCCGCAGCGGCGGGAGGGGCCGACGCCGGGCCCACCACTCCAGCGCGTCGGTGAGGGGCTCGCCGTGGTCGAGCCGGGCGAGGAGGCCGCGCAGGTCGGAGGCCACGGGGTCGGCGCCCCCGGCGGCATCGCCGAGCGCGGTCACCACCGTGTGCCCGCTGCGCAGCCGGGCGGCCAGCAGCTCGACCAGGCCGGGCAGGTCGACCAGGTACCGCCGCCGTACCCGGGCCCGGGCGTTGACCAGGAAGATCGGTCCGGCGGCGACCGCCGTGACGAAGACGACCGGGGCCAGCGCCGGCGCCAGGACCACGACGGGGAACGTCACTCCCAGCACCGCGATGCACACGCCGCTCACGGCGTCCTCGGGCGCGACCGGGCACTGCGCCTCGGTGAGGGCCCGGGCCAACGGGTCGCGCAGTCGGGCCGGGAGCCGCCGGGGCTCCTGCGCGCGTGCCCGTCGGGCCCGCTCGCGCGCCGGGGCCCGCCAGGCCGCGCGCCCGAGCCCCAGTGCGGCCACGAGCCCCGCCCCGGCGAGGACGGTGGTCACCGGAACCACCGCGCGTCGGGCGCCCCGACGTCGGGCCGTCGGGTGGCGCGCGTGGGGGGTCCGACCGCCACCAGGTCGCCGTCGACCCGGGTGAACAACGGCACCACGTGGACCACGCCACCGGCGCGTCGGATCTCGCCGATCGCCTCGACCCGGCGCGTGCCGTCGCGCCGGGCCACGTGGACCACGAGATCGAAGGCTTCGGCGATCAGCCCGCGCACGGCCGGACCCCGCAGACCGGTGTCGGCCGACAGGACGAGACCGGTGAGCCGGTCGAGGACGGCGTCGATGCCGTTCGCGTGCACCGTGGTGAGCGAGCCGTCGTGGCCGGTGTTGCACGCTTGGAGCAGATCGAACGCCTCACCCCCGCGCACCTCCCCGACCACGAGCCGGTCGGGCCGCATCCGCAGCGCAGCCCGCACGAGATCGCGGACCGTGACCCCACCCGCGCCCTCGGCGTTGGGGAGCCGGGCCTCGAGCCGGATCACGTGGGGCAGCGGGAGCCGGAGCTCGGCGGTCTCCTCGATCGTCACGATCCGCTCCGTGGGCGGGACCGCGCCGGCCAGGGTGTTGCAGAGGGTGGTCTTGCCCGCCGAGGTGCTCCCCGAGACGACGACGTTCACGCCGTGCGCCACCGCCCACCGGAGGAAGGCCGCCGGTGCCGCGCCGACCCCGAACCCGCCGAGGTCCACCCCACCGGCGGTGAACCGCCGGATCGTCAGGCAGGGACCGTCGACGGCGAGCGGGGGGATCACGGCGTGGAGTCGCGATCCGTCGGGAAGCCGCGCGTCGACCACCGGGGCCGCCCGGTCGAGGCGGAGGCCGAGCGGTCCGATGATGCGCTCGACCAGTCGGACCGTCGTCGACGGATCGAGGGTGATCGGCACGGGCTCGACCCGACCGGCCCGCTCCACGTACACCGACCGACCGGCGTTGACCATCACCTCGGTGACGGTCGGATCGGCGAGCAGCGGCTGCAGGGGTCCGAGGCCGGCGACCTCGTACACCAGCTCCTCGACCACGGCGCAGTGGCGGGGCTCGGTGAGCAGGGGAGCCTCCCGGCGCACCAGCTCGGCGATCACCTCGCGCAGCGACGGGCCCGGGGCGGCGGTGCCCACTGCGACATCGGCGAGGAGCCGACCGTGCACGCGCTGCTTCAGCGCGGCATCGGCCGGCGACACCGTCGCGTTCACGCGCCGTCGTGCGCCGGCGCGGTGACGCCGAGGCGCTCGAGCAGACGCGTCGCGGCCCGGGCCAGGCCGTCGGGCGGTCGGACGGCGAGGACGCCGGCGTCGACGGCCCGGGCGATCGCCGGGCGCACCGGGACCTCCGTGAGCACCGGGCGGTCGAGCACGTCACGGGCCTCGGCGGGGCCGAGCGCCCGGCCCGGCTCGTCGACGAAGGCGATCCCCTGCGCCCGCGCGGTCAGGGGTGCGTGCACCGCCCGGCGCAGGGAGAGGTAGCAGCCGCGCACCACGACGACCGCGGCGTCGGCGACCTCGACCACCATGCGGGTGGCGGGGTCGTCGGCGCGCCCGGCGTCGACCACGCAGCAGCGGTCGACCGACCGCAGCGCGGCGCCGAGCGCGGCACCCGCCTCGGCCGCCGGGAGGGGGGCGAGGGGCCGGCGGGTGCCGGTCGGGACGAGGTGCAGCCCCGGCGCCACCTCGACCGCGAGCCGGTCGAGGGCCTCGGCCGGAGCGTCGGGGCCGGTGGCCAGCCAGTCGGCGATCCCGGTCCCGGGGTCGGTGGCGAGACCGAGGATGCCGGGCTGGTCACCGGCGAGGTCAGCGAGCCGGCACGGACCCCGCCGGGCCAGCACGGCGGCGCAGGCGGCGGCGAGGACGGACGTTCCCGATCCCCCCTTGGGGGACCACAGGGCGACGAGCACGGGCACTCCTCCCGGGTGCGTCGGTCACGCCGGTGCAGCGTGACCGAGGAGCCGGGGAAGCGGCGGGGAGGACGGTGCGATCGTCGGCGGAGCCGGACCCGCAGGGTCCGTCACCATACGGACGGGAGCGACCCCGGTCAAGGGCCGATCGCGCGTCTCAGGCGTCGCGTACCTTCTTGGCGACGGCCACGCCGAGGGCGACGAGGATGCAAAGGACGATGAGCTTCTTCATCGGAACTCCTGCGATCGGTGCGGGTGCGATCGGTGCGGGTGCGATCGGTGCGGGTGCGATCGTGCTCGGTACGACCGCACCGCGAGCGTAGCCCGGCCGTGGTCCGCTGGCAGCCGCCCGCCCGGTACGAGGAGCGGCTCGCGCCCCGGGGCCGGGCCTGGTGGTGGCTGCTCGTCATCAGCCTCGTCACGCTGTTCACGCTCGGGCTGATCGTCGTGCCCGTCGCCGTCATCGCGTGGTTCGTCAACGTCGGTCGCTTCGCCCGCACCCGGATCCGCGTCGATGCCGAGCGCATCTGGGTTGGCCGGCGGTCGCTGCCCCTCACCGCGCTCGACCTCGATGCGGTCGGACGGGCGACGAACCCCCGACCCTGGCGCGTGTTCAATCCGCGGTACCTCGGCGGCAACCCGGTGTGGACGCGCGACAGCATCGGGATCCGGGGCCGCGACGGGACCCGGCCGTGCTGGGTCGCGGTCGGCACCGATCATCGCGACGAGCTCCTGGCCGTCCTCACCGCCTCGGCCGCCGAGGCCCGGGCCCGGCGGAGCGCCGCCGCGGTCGCCTACGCCGGGCGGACCCTGCCGCCGCCGGGGTGGCACCCCGATCCCTCCGATCCGACCCGGCTGCGGTGGTGGGACGGCACGCAGTGGACCGGCTACGACGCCGACGGCGGCGCGGAGCGCACACGGTGATCCCCTTCTCCGACGAGACGCCGGTCCGGCGCGTCGCCTGGGTGACGATGGCGCTCGTCGCGCTCTGCATCGTCACGTACTTCGCGGTGCAGCCGACCCGGGTGACCGTCGACCACGTCGTCTCGCCCGATCTCCAGCTCGTCGACGACGACGATCTCCGGTTCCTCGTCGACAACGCCGCCATCCCCTGTGAGATCGTGCAGGGTCGCCCGCTCACGCTGCGCGAGTACCGCGACACCTTCGTGCGGGGCGACCGGAGCGCGTGCGGCGGCGACGGCACCGCCCGCAGCCCTGGCAAGGTGGTCTACCTCGCGTTGCTGACCTCGATGTTCCTCCACGGGTCGCCCGCCCACCTCTTCGGGAACCTGCTCTTCCTCTGGGTGTTCGGCAACGACATCGAGCACCGCTGGGGCCGGGGCCGCTTCCTCCTGATGTTCCTGCTCGGCGGGATCGTCGCGACCCTGGCCCACGTCCTGACCGATCCCGGGTCCACGGTGCCGATGATCGGGGCCTCCGGCGCGATCGCGGCCGTGATGGGCGCGTACCTCGTCTGCTACCCGGGGACCCGGGTCAAGACGATCATCTTCTTCGGGTTCATGATGCTGCGGAAGGTCAAGGCCGTCTGGCTCCTGCTCGTGTGGCTGGCCCTCCAGTTCCTGCTCGTCGGGGCCGACTCGGGGGTCGCCTGGGCCGCGCACGTCGGCGGCTTCGTCTTCGGCGTCCTGGTCGGCCTCGCGTGGCGGCGGCGGGGGCGGGACCGCGAGCCCGTCGCGACGGTCCCGACGATCGCGCCCCTAGTCCCACCGACGGCGTGAGGAGCCCCGACGGCCCCGACGGCGCCTGACAGACTTCCCGCATGGATTCGACCCGGCGCATCGGGGCCGTGGTGCTGGCGGTGTCCACCGCGGTCCTCCTGCTCGTCGCCTCGCTCGGGTGGTGGGCCGACCGGCACCTGCTCGACTCCGACCGCTTCACCACCACCGCGGGGTCACTGCTCACGGAGCAGGACGTCCAGGACGCCCTCGCCGAGGCCATCACCGACCAGATCAGCAGCGCGGCGGGCACGGACCTGGATCTCGTGCAGCCCTTCATCGCGACCATCGTCGGCGGCGTGGTCGAGAGCGACCAGTTCCAGCAGATCTTCGACGCCGCCGTACGCCGGGCCCACCAGGCGGTCGTCGACGACCGGATCCGTGGAGCCGTCCTCGACCTCACCGAGGTCGTGGACCGGGTCCGGGAGGCGATCCAACCGATCGCCCCCGACATCGCGCAGCTGATCCCGAGCGGCGAGGAGATCCGGATCCAGGTCCTGCGGCGCAGCCAGGTCAACGCGTTCTACCGGACCCTCGAGCTGTTCCGGACCCTGCTGGTCGTGGTGACGATCCTCATGGTCGCCTGCTTCGTCGGGGCCCTGGTCTGCTCGACCCGCCGGTGGCGCACCGTCGCGCTGACCGCGTGGGTCGTCGTCGGGCTGTTCGCGCTGCGCCTGGTCGCCCAACGGATCGGCCGGAGCGTGGTCGGCGGCCTGCCCGACCGACCCGAGTACTCGGCCGCCGCCGGCACCTCCTACGGCGTGATCCTCCACGACCTCGCCGTGCAGGGCATCGTGGTCCTCGTGGTCGGGGCCGTCGTCGCCCTGGCCGCAGGCTGGATCGACCGCAACGGAGGCTGGGCGGCGGTGACGGCCACAGCCCGTCGGGGTGTCGCCTGGGTCCGGGCCCAGGCCGCGCACCGTCCTCCTGGCGTTGCGGTCGCGACCACACCCGCCGGATCGGCCGAGTCCGCTGAGCCCGCCGACGGCGCCGTCGGACCGGCCGAGGTCGCCCGAGGCCTGGTGCAGGGGGCGCTCGCCCCCCGCCTCCCCGGTCCCGCGGACCGGTCCGCCCACTGGTGGCGGGCGGCCGGCCTCCTCGTGGTCGGACTGTTCGCCGTCCTCAGCCCCGGGAGCCTGACGACGGTGCTCGTGGTGCTGCTCGGCGTGGCGGCCATCTACCTCGCCCTCACCGAGGCCCTCGCGGCGTGGGCCACGCCCCGCCGCGGGGAGCGCCCCGACGGGCCCGATGCCGCCGAGGCCGCCGACCCGACCACTGCCGACGCCCCGGCACCCGACGGAGCGGCGGCCGGGGAGGCGTGATAGACCCGCAGCGGAGGTGAACGGGGCCTGGTGGCCCCCCTCGTCTTCAAAACGAGTGGGACGGGTGATCCCCGTCCGGTGGGTTCGATTCCTGCCACCTCCGCCACGAGCGACGACCCGTCGCCCCGAGCCCCGCGGAGGACGACCCTGGACACGGCGATCATCGGCATCGGGGAGGTCCCGCCCCGACGCCGGTCCGACGGCGCGACGACGCTCGACCTCGTCGCCCGCGTCGCGCGCGACGCGATGCTCGACGCCCACCTGCGGCCCGCCGACGTCGACGGCCTGCTGCTCTCCCCGACCTTCACCGGCGCGCCGCTCACCGTGGCGTCGATGGTCGCCGATCTCCTCGGAGTGCGGCCGTCGTACTGCGACGTCGTCGACGTCGGGGGCGCCACCGCGACCGGCATGGTGTGGCGGGCCGCCGCCGCGATCGAGGCCGGGGTCTGCCGGTCGGTCCTCTGCGTGCTCGCCGAGGGCGCCGACCCGCGCTCCGGGATCCATGCGCCGTCGTGGCCGGCCCTGCCCAACGGCCAGTGGGAGCGCCCGTACGGCTCGCTCGGTCCGAACTCCGGGTACGCGCTCGCCGCGAGCCGCCACGCGTACGAGTTCGGGACCACCGACGAGCAGCGGGCCAAGGTCGCGGTCGACCAGCGCACCAACGCCTGCGCGAACCCGACCTCGTTGTTCGCCGACACCCCGATCACGGTCGACGACGTGCTCGGCTCCCCATTGGTGTGCGACCCCCTCCACCTGCTCGAGATCGTCATGCCCTGCTTCGGGGCCACCGCGTTCATCGTGGCCCGGGCCGACGTCGCCGCCACCGGACCCCACCCCCCGGTCGTGCTGCGCGGCTTCGGCGAGCAGATCACCCATTCGTCGCTGGTCTCGCTCCCCGACCTGACCCGGACCGGGATCGTGGAGTCCGCCGGCCGCGCCTACACCGCGGCGGGCGTGACGCCGTCCGACATCGACCTGGTCTCGGCCTACGACTGCTACACGATCACCGTCATCCTCACGCTCGAGGACGCCGGGTTCTGCGCGAAGGGGCAGGGCGGACCCTTCGTGGCCGACCACGACCTCACCTTCGCGGGTGACCTCCCCTGCAACACCCACGGTGGCCAGCTGTCGTACGGGCAGGCCGGCCTCGCGGGTGGCGCGAGCCACGTGACCGAGGCGGTCGTCCAGCTGCGCGGCGCGGGCGGGGCCCGCCAGGTGCCCGACTGCCGCCTGGCGCTCGTGAACGGCAACGGCGGGATCCTCGCCGAGCAATGCACGCTCGTCCTCGAGCGAGGTGGCGCATGAGCGACGCGCTCCCGCCCCGCCCGGCCCCCGAGCCGTCCGACCACGGCGCCCCGTACTGGGCCGCCGCGACCGAGCACCGGCTCGTGCTCCAGCACTGCCCACGTTGCGACCGGCTCCAGCACTTCCCCCGCCCCTGGTGCACCGAGTGCCTCGCCGACGACCTCGACCTGGTCGAGTCGTCGGGTCGGGGCACCGTGTACGCCGCCACGGTCGTCCGCCGCCACCCCAACCCGGCCTTCGCGGCCCGGGTGCCCTACGTGCTCGCGCTCGTCGACCTCGACGAGGGCGTGCGGGTGATGAGCAACGTGGTGGGCTGCGACCCGGAGTCGGTCCGGGTCGGGCAGCGGGTGGCGGTCGGGTTCGAACCCGCGGCCGACGGGACGGTCGTCCCGGTGTTCGCACCGGCCGACCCCGGGAGCCCGTGATGGACGTCGGGATCTACCTGGACGGGCGGAACCCTCCGCAGTGGGCGCGCCCGTGGCCCGAGCACTACGCCCGCACCCTCGAGATCGTGGAGGAGGCCGAACGGCTGGGCGCCGCGTCGGTGTGGTGCTCGGAGCACCACTTCTTCGAGGACGGCTATCTCCCCCAGCCGCTCACCCTCGCCGCGGCGATCGCCGCCCGCACCTCGTCGATCCGGATCGGCACCGCGGTGCTCCTCGCCGCGCTGCGCCCCGCCGTCCACGTCGCCGAGGAGGCGGCGATGGTCGACATCCTGAGCGACGGACGGCTCGACCTCGGCGTGGGCCTCGGCTACCGCGTGCCCGAGTACGAGGGCTTCGGCCGGACGTTCGACGGTCGCTTCGCCCAGACCGAGGCCGTGCTGCGCGAGGTGCTGCGGCTCTGGGCCGACGGGGAGGTGACCCCTCCCCCGGTGCAGCAGCCGGTGCCGGTGTGGGGTGGCTTCTTCGGACCCCGCGGTGCCCGCCTCGCCGGCGAGCTCGGTGCGGGCCTGCTCGCGTTCGATCCGGCGCTCATGGCCCCGTACCGCGCCGGTCTCGTCGCCGGCGGGCACGATCCCGCCTCGGCCCGCTGCGCCGCCGTGGTGAACCTGGTGGTCGCCGACGACCCCGAGGCGGCCTGGCCCCGCATCCGGCCGCACCTGCAGTACCAGTGGGACTCGTACAACCGGTACTCGGTCGAGGGCACCGGAGCCCCCGCTCCCCCGCCGATCGATCCCGACCGCTGGGTGACGCCGCGCCCCGACGGCACCCCGGCCCGGTTTGCGGTGTGCACCCCCGAGGACGCCGCCGCCCACATCCGGGCCCGCACCGACGGGCTGCCCGTGGCGCAGGTCTACCTGTGGGCGAGCATCGCCGGGATGCCCGACGACCTGGTCGAGCGTCACGTGACGCTCGTGAGCACCGAGCTACGCGCCCGGCTGGCCTGACTGCGGTCGCGGCACGGGGACGTGCGCGACCTCGGGCACCCAGTCGTAGACGACGACCGTCTTGCACAGCACGTCCTGGACGCTGCGGTTGCGGCGGTCGAACAGCGCCAGCAGCAGCCCGATCGGCACGAGCGCGCACAGGATCGCGCGGAGGTAGGCCTGCCCCGGCTCCAGCGGTGCGGCATCGGCCCGCACCACGCGCAGCCCCACCAGCTGCTTGCCGATGCTCCGGCCGGTGGAGCCCCAGCCGAGCCCGAGGGTGAGCACCAGGATCACGAAGATGACCGTCGCCGACACCCCACCGGCGGGTCGGGGCACGCCCAGGTCGTCGGAGAAGAACAGGTCCCACAGGAGGCTCACACCCGCGAACAGCCCGGTGGCGAGCACGAACGCGATCCCGAGATCGGCGGCGAACGCAAGGGCGCGCGACACGATGCCGGCCCGGTGCCCCTGGAGGGCCTGGGCCCGCGGGTTGCGGATGAGACGGCTCACCGGAGTCCCCGCGGCGTGCGGATCTCGGGGCCGGCGACGTCGTACCCATGCACGGCGGTGTCGCGGGGCGTGCGCCGGAACGTGATCCGGTCCACCAGGCGGGCGAGCAGGAGGTCGAGGCCCATGAGCTGGACCCGGACGCCGTCGAGCGTCTCCCCGGCGAGGCCGGTGGTGGAGTCGCGCACGATCGCCCCGAGGTCCATCGAGGCGACGATCCCGGCCACGTCGATGCGGGCGACGATGGCGTCGATGTCGACCCGGGCGACGACCGCGTCGACGTCGATGCGCTCCGCGATGGCGTCGATGTCGATCTGGTCGACCACCTCGTCGATCGGGATCCGCCGGACCAGCGCCGACATGTCGATCTGGTCGATGACGAGCTCCACCACCCGGCGGACCACCGCCTGCACGGCGTCAGCGGTGGCGTCGGCACTCGCCGCCTCCCGGCGCCGGGCCTCGGTCCGGCGCCGATCCACCGCGTCGCCCACGAACTCGAGCGGCCCGGTCGTCACCGCCGGGGGCAGGACCGCCCGCGCGATGCGCACGGTGGCGTCGGCGACCTCGGCGGCGAGGAGGCCGGCGGCGTCGACGCCGACCCGGGCCCCCCGGGCCACGAGGTCGAAGACGCCCGGCGCCGCGGGCGGGACCACCACCGGCGAGACCGGCGCGACCGGCGAGACCGGTGCGACCGGTGCGACCGGCGGCGGGTCCGGGTCGGGCGGCGGCCCGCCGGGTCCGGTCACGACGGCGCGTCCGACGGGCGCCCCGACACGGGGAGCGGGCGGACGTTGGGCCGGAACTCGAGCGGGGCGAGCATGGCCTCGCTGAGTCCGAGCAGGACGAGGACGTCGTCGGCCCGCAGGGCGTGGAGGCGGTCCCGGGCCTCGTCGAGGGGCCGGACCGGGAGGCCGTCGGCCACGAAGTCGTCGTACACCGCGCGGAGCCGACGCTCGACCTCGTCCGGCGGCACGGGCATCGCGGCCACCGTCACCTGCCGGTGCCGACGCACGGTGTCGAGGACCATCACCGCCCGACGGTAGAGGCTCTCCGCCAGCCCCAGGTCGGACCGGTCGACCACGGCCAGCACGTTGCTCACCGCCTCCAGCACGATGCCGAGACCCACCGACCACGACCGGCCGGGCTGGCGGGACCGGAACGTGAGCAGCATCGGGTAGGCGGTGTGGGAGTCGTACACGTCGGCACACCACGCTTCCCAGGACCGGAACTCCTCGAACAACGGGGTGAGGTCACCAGCACCGCCCCGAGGATCCCCGAGATCACCCGACCGACCGCCACGACGCGAGTCAAGCAGGCCGGACCCGGGCCTGCACCGGTCAGCCGACCGGGCCCGAGCCCTTCGGCATCGGCCCCCGGGCCAGGATCCCGGCCTTGGCCGTGGGCCAGTCGGCGACCAGCTCGGCGATGTTGAGGTCGGGACCTTCCTTGTCGAAGACGGTCGCGTGGCTCACGAAGCCGTCGCCGGTCCACTGGTGGAGGGCCAGCATCGGCGGCTCGGTCGTGATGCGGGGAGGGCAGTCGTCGTGGAGTGCGACCGCGGTCTGGTGGCACGTGCTCGGTGCGGTCACCGCGAGCGTGCCCGCCCACACCGTGGTCACCGGCCGGTGCACGTGCCCGGCGGCGAGGAGCCGCACCTGCGGGTGACGGCCGATCACGGCCCCGAGCGCATCGGCGCCGGTCAGACCGATGCAGTCCATCCACCAGATGCCGGTGGCGAAGGGCGGGTGGTGGGTGAAGCAGAACGTCGGACGGTCGGGCTGCTCGGCCAGGCGGGCGTCGAGCCAGGCCAGCTGCGCCGCGTCGATCTCGCCGTCGTGGCGCCCCGGCACGGTGGAGTCGATCGCGACGAGCCGGACCGGGAAGTCCTCGACCGTGTGGTCGAAGGTGGGCCCGGTCACGGCGGCGGGGACGCCGAGCACCGACCGCATGACGGCGGGCTCGTCGTGGTTGCCCGGGATGAGGACCAGGGGCGCCGCGAGGGCGCCCAGGATCTCGGTGAGCATCCCGTACTCCTCGGCCGTGCCGTGGTCGGTGAGGTCCCCGGTCGCGACCACGACGTCGGGCCGTGGGGTCATCGTGTTGCAGTACTCCACCGCCCGTTCGAGCAGGGCGTTGGCGTCGACGAAGCGCCGCATGAAGCTGGTGTCGGGCGCGACGTGGAGATCGCTGATCTGCGCGATGAGCATCCGGGGCCGCGGGCCAGGCGGATCAGACGGCGAGCAGGTCCCGCGCGCCGGTGTCGGCGGACGGGTGGCGGAGCTTCGACATCGCCCGGGCCTCGATCTGGCGGATCCGCTCGCGGGTGAGGTTGAAGAACTCCCCGACCTCCTCGAGGGTGCGGGGCTCACCGCGGTCGAGGCCGAAGCGCAGGGCGAGGATCTGGCGCTCGCGGTCGTCGAGCGGCGAGAGCAGCTTCTCGATCTCGTCGGGGAGGAGCGCGGTGGCGGCCATCTCGAACGGGGACTCGGCCGAGCGGTCCTCGACGATGTCGCCGAGCTCGGCGTCGCCGTCGTCGCGCAGCGGCTCGGAGAGCGACAGTGGCTCCGACGCGAAGCGCAGCGCTTCGGTCACCTTCTCCTCGGGCATCTCCACCTCGGCCGCGAGCTCGGCGAGGGTGGCCTGCCGACCGAGCTTGAGCTCCAGGCGGGACCGGGCCTTCTGCAGACGGGCCAGGGTGTCGCCGGCGTGCACCGGCAGCCGGATGGTGCGCCCGGTGTTGGCGATCCCGCGGGTGATGGCCTGGCGGATCCACCACGTGGCGTACGTGGAGAACTTGAAGCCCTTGCGCCAGTCGAACTTCTCGACCGCGTGCATGAGGCCGAGGTTGCCCTCCTGGATCAGGTCGAGGAGGGGCAGGCCCGACGCCTGGTACTTCTTCGCGATCGAGACCACGAGACGCAGGTTCGACTGCACGAAGGTGCGCTGGGCCTCGTCGCCCTCGCGCCCGACCCGCCGCAGCTCCCGCCGCTTGGCCGGGGTGAGGTGCTTGCCCCCGGCGGCGAGCTCGGCCCGGGCCGCGTTGCCGGCCTCGATCTCCTGGGCGAGCCGGACCTCGTCGTCCTTGGTCAGGAGCGGGTACTGGCCGATGTCGGTGAGGTAGAGCCGGACGAGATCTTCCTCGTCGCGGTCGACTCGCTCCTTCGCCACGCCCCGCCTCCGGATCCGGACCAGCGGTGGGTCGGAGTCGGGACTCCCACTCCACCGAGGTGAGACCGCCATTGTCTGCACCAGGAGGGATCTGTCAAGGCCGGATTCCCGGCCCACCGTGGTGCCGCGCCACTCGCTTCGGATGCTCCGCCGTCCCCCGCCCCCCGCGGGAGCAAAAGACAGTAGCGGGGCGGGTGGGACTCAGCCCAGGAGCGGGCCGGCGTCGGTCAACGCGACCTCGACCGCGGTCCGCCCGGGCGACCCTCCGGGCGGGTGCACGCCGGCGACCAGGTTCCGACCCTCGGCGAGATCGGCCCGCTCGTCGGCCACCACGAAGCCCAGCCAACGTCGCAGCGGCGCATCACGGACCGGGTCGAGCTCGAGGAGCCAGCGCTCGTAGGCGGCGAGCTTGGCCGGCAGCAGCACGGCGAACACGGCGGTCAGCCGATCGGGCGTGGTGGTGAGCGCCTCCATGTGGTCGAGCGCGCCCGCCCACCCGTCGTGCGCCCGGTCGGCAGAACCGACGTCGAGGCCGCTCGCCACCGGGAACACCCGGGCGAACAGGTCGGCGTGCCAGGCGTGGTGGTGGCTCTGGCGGGCGAAGGCGAGCTTCGCCTCGGGCTCGGCCGTGCTCGGCACCCAGCCCCCGAGGATCTCGAAGCACCGGAGCTCGAGCCAGCGGGCGCAGGCGATCGCCCGGGCCGAATCGTCGAGGGTGCCGGAGGTCATGGGAGCAGTGTGGCCAGTCGCGGTCGTCGGCGTCAACGAGCCGCCCGCGGGCGGGCGCCCCGGGGCCTCCGGGGGCCCCGTTCGGCCAGGGCGATGGCCACCAGGATCACCCCGGCCCCCAGCAGCTCGATCACCCCGAGCCGCTCCCCGGCGAGGACGCTGACCACCCCGGCGAACACCGGCTCGAGCAGCAGGAACAGGGCCGCCCGGGGCGCCGGGATCCGCCGCTGGCCCCAGAGCTGGAGGGTCAGCGCGACCGCCGAGCACGCGATCCCGGTGACGGCGACCGCCAGCCAGGCCGTGGCGGTCAGGTCGCCGACCCCGGCGACCGCCAGCCACGGCAGACCCACCACGACGAGGACCGCCATCTGGACCGTGGTGAACGGGATCGGCGGCACCCGGGTGGCGTGGCGGCCCTGGTAGACGATCCAGAGCGCGAACACGACCGCGCAGATCAGCGTGGCGACCTCACCCCGCCCGAACCCGAGGTCGGCCCCGGTGAGGAGGTAGAGGCCGAACGCGGCCAACCCGGCGCACACCACGACCGACGCCGGCGGCCACGCCCGGTCGACCACCGCCTGCACGAACGGCGTGAAGATCACGAAGAGCCCGGTGATGAACGCCGAGGTCGCCGGGCTGGTGTCCTGGAGCCCGACGGTCTGGGCGGCGAAGCCCCCGAACAGCAGCACCCCGGCGACGGCCCCGACCCGGACCAGCCTGCGCCGATCGGGTCGAGGGGTCGGCGACGGGCGCGTCGGCGATCCGGGGACCGGCGACGCGGGAGACGGTGACGGGGCGGTCCGCATCGAGACGATCGCGACGGGCGCGAGCACCACGACCGCGAGCGCGAAGCGCAGCACCAGGAACGCTGCCGGGGTGACGTCGTCGAGCGCGTCCCCGACCAGCACGAAGGTGATCCCGAACAGGAACGCGGCGAGGACCAGTGCCCCTTCCGGCGCGTAGCGACGTGCGGCCACGCCGCGTCCGGCCTAGCCCGGCCAGCGGTTGGTGATCGGGAGACGCCGGTCCTTCCCGAACGCCTTCGGGGACACCCGGACGCCGGGCGCGGCCTGGCGGCGCTTGTACTCGTTGCGGTCGACGAGCCCGGCCACCCGGCGCACCACGTCGGGATCGTGCCCGGCGGCGACGAGGTCGGCGATGGAGCGGTCGAGCTCGACGTAGCCCTCCACGATCGGGTCGAGCTCCGCGTAGTCGGGCAGCGAGTCCCGGTCGAGCTGCCCGGGCCGCAGCTCGGCGCTCGGGGGCTTGGTGATCACCGCCTCGGGGACGAGCGCCCGCCCGGCCCGGGCGTTGCGGTCCTCGCAGAGTGCGTAGACGAGCAGCTTGGGCACGTCCTTGACCACGGCGTACCCGCCGGCCATGTCGCCGTAGAGGGTGGAGTAGCCGGTGGCCGTCTCGCTCTTGTTGGCGGTGGTCAGCACCATCCACCCGAACTTGTTCGACATCGTCATCAGGATCGTGCCCCGGATCCGGGCCTGGAGGTTCTCCTCGGCCAGCCCCGGCTCGAGCCCGGCGAAGGAGTCGGCGAGCATCGCGAGGAACGCCGCGTGAGCGGGCTCGATCGGGACGGTGGTGGCCCGGATCCCGAGATTCGCCACGAGCAGCTCGGCGTCGCCGACGCTGTGGTCGCTCGAGAAGCGCGACGGCATCAGGACCCCGTGCACGTGGTCGGCCCCGAGCGCGTCGACGGCGACCGCGGCGACGAGCGACGAGTCCACTCCCCCCGACAGCCCGACGAGCACGTCGGTGAACCCGTTCTTCGTCACGTAGTCACGCGTGCCGAGCACGAGGGCCTCGTAGACCTCGTGCACGGGCGGGAGCACCGGCTCGATCCGCGGCGGCGGTGCGGGACGGGTCGGACGGGCCGGGTCGGCCTCGCGCGGTCCCGTCACGGTCACCAGGGGCAGGGCCACCGGGGCGGCCGGCGCCACCTCGAGGTCGACGACCAGCAGGTCCTCGGTGAACTGCCGGGCCCGGGCGACGACCGCGCCGGTCGCGTCGACGACCAACGAGCCACCGTCGAAGACCAGCTCGTCCTGGCCCCCGACGAGGTTCACGTAGACGATGGGCACCCCGGCGGCGCGGGCCCGGCCCGCCAGCATGGCCTCGCGTTCGGCGAGGCGACCCGCCGAGTACGGCGAGGCGTTGACGTTGACGACCAGGGCCGCTCCCGCCCGGGCCTGGGTGACGACGGGTCCGGTCGGGCTCCAGGCGTCCTCGCACACGGTGACCGCCACCGGGACCCCGCGGACGGCGAAGAGCGGACCGTCGTCGGGCCAGGGCTCGAAGTAGCGCTCCTCGTCGAACACCGCGTAGTTGGGCAGGAGGTGCTTGCGGTACACGCCCTGGATGCGGCCGTGGGCCAGCACGGCCGCCGAGTTGAAGCACGCACCGTCGACCTCGGGGAACCCGACCACGGCCACCGTGGTGCCGGTCGCCGACGCGATCTCGTCGAGACGGCGGCGGGCCTCGGCCACGAAGGCGGGGCGCAGGAGGAGGTCTTCGGGCGGGTACCCGGTCACGGCGAGCTCCGGGAAGGCCACGAGGTCACAGCCCGCGGCCGCCGCCTCGGCGTAGGCGGCGAGGACGCGCTCGGCGTTGCCGGCCAGGTCCCCGACCACCAGGTCGAGCTGGGCGGCGGCGACCCGCAGTCGGTGCACCAGTGCAGGATACGGCGCCGCCACCGGGCACCGGCTCGCCCGGGGTGCCCCGGGAGCGCTTGACTGCGGGGCGTGGCAAGCGACGCCGACCCGGTGGTCCCCGGGCTCGAGGCCGTGATCGACGGCTCGGCCGACCCCGACCTCGCGCGCGCCGCCGTCACCCGCCTCGCGGCCGCCGACCCCGCCGCCGCCGCCCGCCTGGCCGATCCGGCCCGGGCCGGGGCGTTCGTGGCCCTCGCGTGCGCGTCACGGGCCCTGACGAACGCCGTGGTCGGCGATCCGACGCTGCTCGACGTGGTCGACGAGGCCGACTTCGGGTCGGTGCGGGCCCCGGGAGCGGTCCGACCGGCGATCGTGGACGCCGTGCTCGCGGCGGGCGACGACGGCGCCGGTGCCCTGCGGCGCCACAAGCGGCGCGAGTTCCTGCGCATCGCGCTGCGTGACCTCCTCGGCCTCGCCGATCTCGTCACCGTGGGGCGTGCGCTGACCGAGCTGGCCGAGGGGTGCCTGGAGGCGGCACTGCGGATCGCCGCACCCCGGGTGCCGATCGCGATCATCGGCATGGGCAAGCTCGGCGGCGAGGAGCTCAACTACGCGAGCGACGTCGACGTGCTCTTCGTGCACGGTGGCGACGATTCCGCCGAGGCCGATCGCGTCGCCAAGGCGGTGCTCGCGATCATGACCGCGCCGACCGCCGACGGCATCGTGTTCCGGACCGATGCCGACCTCCGTCCCGAGGGTCGGGCGGGCGCACTCTCCCGCACGGTCGAGAGCTACACGGCCTGGTACGAGCGCTGGGCCCGCCACTGGGAGTTCCAGGCGTTGCTCAAGGCCCGGCCGGTGGCGGGCGACCCGGCGCTCGGCGCCGAGTTCATGGCCGCGAGCCGACCGTACGTGTGGCGGGAGGTGCTCGACCCCGACCTCGTCCGCGAGGCCCGCGAGATGAAGGCGCGTGCAGAGGCGGAGCTCCACAAGCGCGGCCTCGACGACCGCGAGCTGAAGCGAGGCCGGGGCGGGATCCGCGACATCGAGTTCGCGGTCCAGCTGCTCCAGCTCGTCCACGGCCGCCACGACCCCCGGATCCGGTCGGCCACCACCCTCGTGGCGCTCGCCCAGCTCGCGGCGGGTGGCTACGTCGAGCGACGCGACGTCGGCCGCCTCGGCGACGCCTACGTGTTCCTGCGCACGGTGGAGCACCGCCTGCAGCTGCGCGACGAGCTCCAGACCCACACCCTCCCCACCGATCCCGCCGAGCTCACGCTGCTCGCCCGGGTCCTCGGCTACCGCGACCAGCCCCGGGCCACTGCGCTCGAGGCGTTCCTCGCCGAGCACCGCTCGCACCAGACCGCGGTGCGGGCCCTCCACGAGCGGCTGTTCTTCGCGCCACTCATGGACGCGCTCGCCGGCCACGGGTCGCTCACCCCCGAGGCGGCCGAGGAACGCCTCGCCGCCTTCGGCTTCGCCGACGCGGAGCACACCCGGGCCGCGTTGCGCGAGCTGACCCGGGGCTTCTCACGCACCTCGCGGGTCCTCCAGGAGATGCTCCCGGTGATCCTCGACTGGTGCTCGACCTCGCCCGACCCCGACCTCGCGCTCCTGCAGCTGCGCCGCATGGTGGAGGGACCGACCCGGGCCCAGGCCGTCGCGGTCACGTTCCGTGACGCGACCGGTGCGGCCGAGCGGGCCTGCCGAGTGCTCGGGTCGAGTCGCTTCCTCGGCGACTCGCTGTTCCACCAGCCCGCCTTCCTCGAGACACTGGGGGACGACGAGGCCCTGGTGGTCGAGCGCACCCGCGACGACCTGGTCGCGGCCGCCCTCGAGACGCTCCAGTGGCGCGCCGACGTCGAGCAGCGGCGGGCCGGCCTCCGGCGCTTCAAGCGTCGCGAGTTCCTGCGCATCGCGGCACGCGACCTGTTGGGCCTGGCCCCGATCGAGGTCACGGCGCGCGAGCTGAGCAATCTCGCCGATGCCTGCGTGGAGGCGGCGCTGCGATCGCTCGAGCCCGACCTGCCCTTCGCCGTGATCGGGATGGGGCGCCTCGGGGGACACGAGCTGTCGTACGCGTCCGACATCGACGTGCTGTTCGTCTTCGACGGCGAGCGCACCTCCGACTACGAGGCGGGACTGCGCCTCGCCACCGATCTCGTCCGTGAGATCGGGGCGACCACGGCCGAGGGCCAGACCTTCCGCATCGACGCGGCCCTGCGCCCGGAGGGCAAGAACGGCGTCCTCGCCCGGTCGCTCGACTCCTACCTCGCCTACTACGAGGAGTACGGGCTCCCCTGGGAGTTCCAGTCCCTCCTGCGGGCCCGCCCGGTCGCCGGGGATGCCGAGGTCGGCGCCCGCTTCATGGCGTTGGTCGAGCCGTTCGTCGCGCGCGACCCGTTCCCCGAGGAGTTCACCCGCGAGATCCGGCGGGTGAAGGTCCGGGTCGAGCAGGAGCGGATCCCCCCGGGGGAGGACCCCGACTTCCACCTCAAGTTGGGCAAGGGCGCACTGACCGACGTCGAGTTCACGGTGCAGCTGCTCCAACTGCAGCACGGCGCCGCCCACCCCGAGATCCGCGACCCGGCGACCATGGGCGGACTGCGGCGCTGCGTGGCGACCGGGCTCCTCGACGCGACCGACGCGGCCGTGCTCGAGGAGGCCTACCGGTTCTGCGAGCGCACCCGCAACGCCCGCTACCTCGTCCTCGGCCGACCCGGCGACGCCCTGCCCGGTGGTGACGACGACCTCCGGATCGGGCGCCTGCTCGGCTACACGCATCAGCCCCGGACCGAGCTGCGCGACGAGTACCGCCGGGTGACCCGCCGGGCCCGACGCGTGGTCGAACGGGTCTTCTACGGGCGCTCCGGCGGCTGAGGCGCCGACCCCGGTCCCGGTCCCGGCGCCGACCGGGCGTCAGGCGTCGAGGCCGCTCAGGTCGCCGGGGACGTCGACGGCGTACTGCGTGAGGACCTCGAGCGGGACGAGGTCGAGCACCGCTGCGTTGGTACTCGCGAGCACGACCGGCGCGGCGCGCCCGTCGAGGTGGGCCCGGGCCCAGTTGCGGGCGGTGACGCACCACCGGTCGCCAGGATGCAACCCCGGGAACCGGTAGGCGGGCATCGGCGTCGACAGGTCGTTGCCGATCGACTGCTGGTGCTCGAGGAACTCGGCGGTCACGACCGCGCAGATCGTGTGGCTGCCGAGGTCGTCGGGTCCCGTGCTGCAGCACCCGTCGCGGAAGAAGCCGGTGACCGGGTCGAACCCGCAGGGCTCCAGCTCGCCCCCGAGCACGTTGCGCTCCGTCATGGCGTCAGCCTACGACCGACGCCGTGCGCCCCACGAGTGGAGCCCGCGCCCAAGGCGATCCCCGGGGCCCGCCGGGGGAGATCCGTGCGAAACGGCGGGACCCGGGGGTCCCGCCGTCGCACGCCGGCCCTGGAGCCGTTGACACTGCCGGGGTCCCCGGAGACCGGGGCCCGAAGGATCAGATGTCGTAGTAGAGGTTGAACTCGTAGGGGTGGGGCCGCAGCCGGATGGCGTCGACCTCGTTCAGCCGCTTGTACTCGATCCAGGTCTCGATGAGGTCGTCGGTGAACACCCCGCCGACCCGCAGGAAGTCGTTGTCGGCCTCGAGCGCGTCGAGCGCCTCGTCGAGGCTGGACGGAACCTGCGGGATGTTCTTGAGCTCATCGGGCGGGAGGTCGTAGAGGTCCCGGTCCACCGGCGCCGGCGGCTCGATGCGATTCTGGATGCCGTCGAGGCCGGCCAGCATCATCGCCGCGAAGGCGAGGTACGGGTTCGACGTCGAGTCGGGGCACCGGAACTCGATCCGCTTGGCCTTCGGGCTCTGCGACGCGAGCGGGATGCGGCACGACGCCGACCGGTTGCGCTGGCTGTAGACCAGGTTCACCGGCGCCTCGTACCCCGGCACCAGGCGCTTGAACGAGTTGGTCGTCGGGTTGGTGAAGGCGATGACCGCGTGGGCGTGGTGCAGCAGGCCGCCGATGTACCACCGGGCGATGTCGGAGAGACCGCCGTAGCCCTTCTCGTCGAAGAACAGCGGCTCACCGCCCTTCCAGAGCGACTGGTGGGTGTGCATGCCCGACCCGTTGTCCTGGAAGATCGGCTTGGGCATGAAGGTCAGCGACTTGCCGGCCTGGCGAGCGACGTTCTTGAGCACGTACTTGAACGTCATCAGCTGGTCGGCCTGGCGCAGGAGCGTGTCGAACTTGATGCCGATCTCGCCCTGACCACC
>Ga0172372_10003086_pt1 | contig 24810 bp, 12 predicted proteins | sample LakKiv5m_2_FD_114544 | JGI IMG/M metagenome (GOLD analysis project Ga0172372, IMG submission 114544) | Freshwater microbial communities from Kabuno Bay, South-Kivu, Congo - kab_092012_9.5m | ecosystem: Environmental > Aquatic > Freshwater > Lake | place: Democratic Republic of the Congo...
GCATATCGTCAAGCAGCAAAAACCGATGATCTTGTGGCAGATTTTATGAGTTTGGCTCAGGCGGCACAAGAAATAATTTCCGACGATCCTGTAACACTTCAGGGCATGAATTATCTGGTTTCTACTGGAATTCTTACAGAACAGAGGAAGACTGAAATTTTAGGATAAACCCCTCTATACATAAGATAATGGAGGGCAGGCATGGGAACACCTGTAGGAAAATCAGGAGATATATTTGTCTATAGAGACTCAAACGGTCAAAAGGTTGCAAAACCTATAGTTGGTCTATTGGCAAATCGTCAAACAGCGAACGGATCTCCTCTGCTCGTCTCTGCTGATCTTATTAAAAATGGCAACAGCACTGTGGTTTTAGGTGCAGATCTGGGTTCAAGATTCACAATCAATGGAAACCCCGTGAAAGACCTCCATTCCCGTGGAGGCTTTATCAACAGTGATCTTGGAGGAAAATACGGGGTATCTAGATGACTCTAAAAGATTGGTTTGAATTAGGGGTCAAAATCTCTTCTATTATTGGTGGACTTATTATAGGTTGGTATACAGTTGCCGCACTTGTGAGTGCTGCTAAAAAGAAATGGGGAAAATGGCATCTAGATCACCACAAAGAAGAAATAGGGATAGACAAGAATATCCATGAACTATTGAGTGAACTTCGTCACGATTCTGACTCTTGTCGAACAAAACTGTTTCAGTACCACAATGGATCTAGTTTTGCTAATGGCAATTCAATGAAAAAGATGTCCATGACTCACGAATCTTGTCATCCAGGAATGGTTCCAACATTCAAAGGCAATAATGATCAGATGCTTTCTCTTTTTGTGGATATGCTTGAATTATTAGAAAAAGACAAACCTTTTCTTATTCCTGTTAATGGACTAAAAGACTCATATTTCAAGTCATATCTACAGTCAAATCATGTTCTTATGATTTCTCTTCTACCTGTCAAAAACATAAAGGGTGGACAAGTCGGATGTATTCTCTGTGAATGGTGTGGATGGGCTTTTGTTGACAAAGTGGATGAAGTACGATTTGAAGAGAAGTTTCTAAAGATAAGAAATAGCATACAATATTTGCTTAGTGCAACAAAGAAACGGGGTGGGTGATGGCTGAACCAGTCTATCGTGATTTGGATTTTGGTTTCAAAAAGCATCCACTAACAGGTGATTTATCTACTTTGACGGATGAGGCCGCAATTAAAACCTCTATGAGAAATCTTGTCAAATTATCTAAATACGATAAACCGTTTAATCCAGAAATAAGATCACCCGTTTATGATTTACTTTTTGAACCAATAGATTTTCCTTCATCTGTATTATTAGAAAATGATCTGTATCTATTAATACTCGCTTATGAGCCAAGAGTAGAAAATCTAAAAGTGAGTGCAAAGGCATCACCAGATGAGAATAAATATGATGTTACTATTAATTACACAATAAAGAAACTACGAAATGCTCAAACACTTGAACTGACATTGCCCATAGAAAGGTTACGCTGATGTCTAATGAGAACTTTATAGACATAACAGAACTTGATTTCAAATCAATCAAGGAAAATTTCAAGACTTATCTAAAGTCAAAACAGAAATTCAATGGCTATGACTTTGAAGGTTCTTCTATGAATATTTTGCTTGATATTCTTGCATATAATAGTCACTATGCTGCTTTTTATGCAAGCATGGTCGGAAATGAAATGTTTCTAGACAGTGCGGCCAAAAGAGATTCGGTTGTATCTCATGCAAAATTACTCAACTATGTTCCAAAATCAAAAACATCGGCAAGAGCAAAGATTAAAATGACTTCAATCGGCGGAACTATTCGTAGAGGAAATTTTGTCAATGGAACATACACCAACGATAACAACGAATCTATTACAAAAATTTTCAGTTTTTTAGAAGACTACACTCCAACAAGTGGCACAATAGAAAGTGCCGATGTTTATGAGGGTACTATAATAAGTTTGACATATGTTTATGATTCTAGAGCAAGAGAAAAGAAATTTCTAATCCCATCTGATGCAGACACAAGCACGATCAGAGTAAAGATAAGACAAACAGCAGCAGCCGCAGAATTAGATACAGAACAATGGTATTTGGCTAGTGATTTTTCTCAACTAGGTCCAGACGAAAAAGTATTCTTCTTACAAGGAGCATACGATGGACAATATGAAGTGTATTTTGGGGATGGTGTATTGGGAAAGTCTCTTGACAATGGAAATATCATCTATATCGAATATCTACAATCATCAGGAGAAGACGGAAATTTTTTCAACACATTTAGTGGTACAGGAACTATAACAACTCTAGAATCTGCAATAGGCGGCTCTAACGAAGAAGATGTCACAGATATAAGAAAGAATGCACCAAAAGCATTTGTTGCTCAAAATAGAGCAGTTACAGCACAAGATTATGAAAGTCTTGTTCTCTCTTTATACCCACAGGCCGAAACCATAAAAGCATGGGGTGGAGAAGATAATGATCCTCCTCAATTTGGTAAAGTCTTTATATCAGTAAAGCCAAATGGTGCACTTGTTGTTCCACAAACTCAAAAAGAACAGATAATAACAGGAATGAAAACAAAATCTGTTGCTGGTATTGTCCCAGAGTTGATAGATCCAGAATATCTCTATGCTTCTCTTTCTGTGACTACAACTTTCAATCCTTTCAAAACTTCTCTCTCTAGGAATGAAATATCATCTTTACAAAGACAAACTATACTTGATTATTTTGACACCACTTTAGAAAAATTTGATACACCACTTTATCTTTCAAAATTAAACAAGTCTTTGGATTCATTAGATTCTTCGATATTGGGAACGATTATCAAGACAACTATAGAACAACAGATAAGACCTAGTACAAAATTAGTTTCCGTTATTAGCCTTGAATTTATGAATCCTGTTTTTCATCCATATGATGGTCATAAAAATTCGATTCGTTCGTCTTCATTTGGCTATAAAAATAGTGTTGGTGAAATAAAAGTCTGTTACATTGAAGATGATGGTTATGGAAAATTATCAATAGTCACAGGAACTGGTTCTGAAAAAACAGCCATTGTTGATGATGCAGGAGAGGTAAATTATGCTACTGGTTCAATGATACTTTATGCTTTCAAACCAGAAAATTATGACACTCTTTCTCATATCAAAGTTCGAATAATTCCTTCAACGGATGATATTTTTGTATCAAAGAATAAGATAATAACAACATCAACAGAAAACATACAAGTAAGTATTGTTACAAAAGACGAAGTAGAAAAATCCATAAGGGGAGGCATCAAAGATTTCAACGAAACCATGAATATAAGAGGAGTGTTACCAGATGGTCCTGTTACTGTTTCTTCTGGTTCTGCAATAAGAAGCCCTTCTCCTTTTGTTTCTCCAGCATTGATATCAAATCCCCCTCTTCCGAACTCCGTTCCATTTACTCTACCAACTATAGGAAGGGTATGATACACCATGTCGGAGTCTGAAGATTTTCCAATAGATCGTCCAATGAATACCACTCGAAAGAGTGGATATTCAAAGTTATTCAAGCAAACTATTCCTGGATTTGTTCTTGAAGAATATCCGCTTATGGTCGATTTTCTTGAAGCCTACTATGAATGGTTAGACCAAGAGGGAAATCCTGTTGAATTCTTACAGAACAGTCAAAGATATTTTGATGTAGATACTACTAGTACAAAGTTTCTAGAACATTTCAAATCCAATTTTCTCAATGCCTTTCCCCAAAACTTAACTATTCATAGTGGGAAAACATTAGATCAAAGAGTTTTGATCAAAAATATCAGGAATTTTTACAAGTTAAAGGGAAGCGAAAAATCAATAAGTCTGCTATTCAAAATAATAGCAGACTCGGATACAAGAATTGAATATCCAAGAGAGAATATATTCACTCTTTCTGGTGCTAATTACAAAGATTATCGTATTCTCTATCTTATTAAGGACTACTCAAACTTCTCTAAAGGATTTGATCTGATGGAAGTTGGTGGACTAGTAGTAACACAAGAACAAGGATTTCTTGCTCCTGTTGCATCGGCAACGATAGAAAGTGGCTATGAAATAAAAAGAAGTGGAAAGAAATGGGTTGTTTTGATCATATCGGATACTGTGGGAGAATTTATAGTTGATGATGCAGTACCTTTAACAATAAATCAGAACGGTGTTCCATATAAGTGGTATTTGGGTTCTTGTGTTAAATCACTTGATATAAAATCTGGTGGAAACGGTTATTTCACAGGTGATAGACTGTTTATAGGAAACACAACAGAAGAACATATTAAAGGAATCGTGACTCTCACGAACGAATCTGGAGCGATTTCTGCTGTTGATATTTTCGATCATCCTGTTTCGTTTCGTGGAAACACAGCAGTTTCTGTTGTTAGTGATGAAGGTACTGGTGCTTCTTTCTCTGTTTCTTTTGGAGGAATGTCTGAAATAATAAGTTCATATATCAACGATAAGAATATCATAGGAAGAGAGTCTAGAATACAAGATAGCCACTACTATCAACAGTATTCATATGTTGTAAAATCAAAAAGATCATTAGAAGAATATATTGATGCAATTAAAACCATCATACATCCATCAGGATTTATTATTTTCAATGATCTACACAACAATATTTCTGTCATTCGTCCAACTGAATTTAAAACAAGAATTGTGAGACAAGAACTTCCTCAATTAGGTGCTTATGCATTCTATTCTCCAACAACAATTGACGACTACGGAAATACTTACTTCAAAGGCTGGAATCCTGGAAATTGCTTTGAGTATGGGGGAAGTTTTTCTTACTGGGGCGATGCTTTGGGTGATCCACTAACCGATGGTTCACGAATCAATCCATCTACTCCTATCGCTGGTTTTTATGGTTTGGGATTATATATGAATATCGGCGGATCTACACTTAGTTATGGTTCTGGTGAAACAGGACTACAGGCAGACGGATTAACACTTTGGAGAGGATTTCCTCATCCAAATACAAGAGCAATGACAGAAATAGGAGCGGGAGTTTGTTTTGCTAATATCAAAATAGGAGATTTTCTCAATCTCTTGATAAGGCAAGCAAATTCTGGAGGAACAGGATGGGAAACAGAGGTTCAATCAAGAATGCTATTAGGAACAGGAGATACACCTGTTCAAAATTCAACAGTTAAAATTCCCGCATCGAATCTGCTTATTTATGATTTCAATAAAGGAAGAAAAACAGATTCTGTAAAAGCAATAAAATCTGCTTCTGTCTATGAAAAATATTCAATTGTGTCCTCTGGCTCTGGAAGTACATTTACCGCTGAAGATGACATACCCCTTATATCAGAATAAATAGGAATAGTCTTAAATAGGAATAAAGAATGCCAGCAACTATAACAGAAACACAATCAACCATAGTCGAAACAACAAAAGAAGTTGTTCGCAGAAGTATTGCATCTTCATTCTATGAAAGATTAATAGATCCAGAACAATCTTATTTTGTTGCTCTTGGAAGAGGCTTTCCTTGGCCAGAAAATACATCAGGTGTAGTTATTGGTGGAGAAACTGTTCCATATCCTTCTGATACAACAATATCATACAACGAAGATATCCGAAATGCTTTTTTTGCAAAGCGTGTAGGAGTTAACGATGTTAGATTGATGATTTCTCTCATAGAATGGACTAAAGCAGGGCAATATGCAAAGTACACATCAAATACAAACATTTTTAATGAGTCTTATCCTTTTTATGTTTGTACTGATGAAAATAAAGTCTATAAATGCATTGAAAATGGAACAAATGTTGCAGATGGAAGTGCAGGAACGGCTATACCGCCATCTTTATATAAACCAACTCATACAGGATCTGAAATCATAACATATCCAGACGGATATTCTTGGAAATATATGCTAACAATTCCAGATTATGAAAAAAGACTCATAACTGCATTTACAGAAGAAACAAACTATATTCCCATTTCAAGACCTAATGGAAATTATGCATATAATGAAAGAATTCTGCAATTCGAAGTTCAAGAAAATGCAGTTCCAGGAACTATTGACACTGTTTTTGTTTCACCTAATGTTGCCTTAACAGGAGCAGCCACACAAATATCAATATCTTCTGCCCGTGATACTTATGGAACTAGCAAATCTCAAACAGATTATGTTACAGGATCTATAACTGCAATTGGTGCTACAGGAATCAAGATAGCAGGTCCAGCATCTGGATCGGTCATAGCAGGAACAAGTGGAGCATACAATGGATACACAATACTCATCACAAGCGGTCCTGCAAGTGGTTTCTACAGACAAATCACACAATACGATCACATAAACAAAGTAGTTTATTTTTCATCTTCTGTTGAACAGTCTATACCAGTTGGTAGTCAATATCAAATTGCACCAACTCTCAATCTTTATGGAGATGGAACAGGAGCCGAAGGTTACTTGAAATTAACCGAACAACCTCTTCAGTTTAATATTCAAAAATATGAAGTTGTTGCCAAAGGCAGAGATTATACTACAATTTCTATGACTGGTCCGTTTCCTAATGGAACTCTTCATAATATCGAAATCCACCCTAATCTTTCTCCCATAGGCGGTCACGGAAGTGATGCAGTGAAAGAACTCAATCCAACATATATTCAAATATGTGTCGATATAAATGGAGGAGAAACTGCTTCTACATTACGACTTGCGGACGGTTCTTTCCGCCAAATAAGTCTACTAAAGAATCCAAGACTATGGAATAGCAATAGAATTGCAGGAACAGAGAACGCAAAATTCCATGAAGTTTTCATAAGACCAGACACTGCAACTGGTGGTGCTCTAAAATTAGCAGAAAATCAATATTTGTTCGGAGAGACTTCGAAATCTGTTGGACAAATCACAAAAATAAGATACGACAGTCAAGATGCTATTCTGTTGATTAAAAATCTCAATGGTACTCTTCTTGAGACGGTTCCAGGAGTAAGTGGAGAAAGAGTTTCACTCTATACTCATCCAACTCCAAATTCTCAATTTTCTCTCGTTTCTTCAAATATAGGATACATTGTTTCTTCTAGTCCTTACTTGGCATCAAATTCTACAAATCAAGTTTACAAACTAACAACAACTGTCGGTATTACTGGAGCAAACATAGCAAACACTTCTGTGTACTCTGGAGGTTATGCAAATCTTTCTGATGTTGGAACAAATGAGTTTACATCAAGAATATTTTCTGTAAGACCAAGCACATCTCCTGATAGTAAATACACCGTGGAATTGAATGGAGTCGTTGGTGTAGATAGGATTACAAATCCTTCAACTATAGGCTCGACCATTCTTCTGTCTACTATTGGTGGTGTGACTAGTTCTCATCAAATAGTCTCGGTCGATCAACCAGACTTTGAGCCATTCACAGGGGAAGTGATATACATAGAAAATACAGAGGAAAAGACAAGAGACAGGGTTCAGACCGAAAGAGTTTCTATTCTCATAAAGATTTGAGGCATTAGATGGCAAACGAACTTGGAGTGATCAACAATCCACCATACTTTGACGACTTTGATAGTAAAAAGAACTATTCCAAGATTTTATTTCGTCCAGGAAGGGCTATTCAGGCAAGAGAACTAACCCAAATCCAAACAACTCTACAGAATCAAATTGCTGCTCTTGGTAACAAATTACTACAGTCTCCAGTTGTTAGTGGTGGAGAACTACAAGTTGCAACCGTCAAATACTTGAGATTTTTGGATGTTTCTGTTGCTGGTACTGTTACAGATCCTGCATTTCTTAAGAATAAATTGCTACAGATAATTTCTGGAACAAATACATTTTCTGCGAAGATTTTGCATATACAAGATCCTGTTGATTATGAACTTTCAAGATATGTTTTGATGTTTGAACAAAAGAGCGGATCAAGTCTTGTTGATGTAACTAGCATCAACACCGCTCCAACAGGAGATGGGATAAGTTCTTTCTCTGCCACTATCATAGACGAAGAATCTCTAGAACAATCAACTGCAACATTTAGACTACAAGGACTTGGCTTGTTGACAGCAACAACAGGAGTTCCAATATACGGAGACGGGTTGCTTGCAAGAGTAAATTCTGGTATTTTCTTTAAGAATGGATATTTCATTGTAAGCGATGTTCCTCTGTTTCTTGCTATTTCCACAAAGGCTTCAAGATATCAAGCAGGATTTTTCTATAGAAATTTCACTACAACAAGCCAAATCGCAAAAATAGGAATAAAACTGTCCACAGAGTATGTGACCTTTGAATCCGATCCGAGTCTCTACGATCCATCAGCAGGATTCTATAATTTTGCTGCACCTGGTGCAGATCGTCTAAAGTTATCTCCTTCTCTTGTATTCATAGATTCGGATAACACAGATACCGATATAATCGAAATTGCACAAATAAACAATGGAGATGTAAAAGATCCCACTTCTTCTACATTTGTTCGTGGAGATTGCCGTGATCAGGTACTCCGACCATTTGTCATGGATATCATTGGCTCTACTCTCAATATTAGTGACGGTCGTGCGATTGTAAATTGTACAGATATCGAGATCATAGAAAATCAAAGAATTGCAATACCTGTAACTGATTCAAAAAAGCACATATTCAATCAAGCATTCAACAAACAATGTCTTTCCGATGCGATATTAGTTCAAGGATCTGTATCAACTCCCCTCTTCGGTGGGGCATCTGGTAGTAATTTCGGTGAAATAAACACCAATTACTATGGTAGTGGTAAAATCAAAAAATTGTTCTCCGACGAAGCAGTTCGACTAGAAATAGTAAATTGCGATGGAATCAAAATAGGCTGTTTGACTGCTCTTGATTTCAGCAAAGAAGATGAAAATTCATATAGATTGTATTACAACGAATTGCAATCATATGTCTCTTCTATACCTGCTTCAAGCCTATTTGCAGAATCTTGTACTTTATCTTTAGACGGAGAGACTGTATTCAGTATATACAGTCCAAATGTTTTAACCTGTGCTGATACAGTTCCAAATTCAAAACAAAGACTCGTCTATAAAATTAACCGTGGAACAAATACTATTGATGTAACAGATAACGACTATACGATCACTAGAGATTTTGTTGGAGATATTTCTGGAACAGAAATACAGTTCAACATGGATATCAGTGGAGGTGTTTTCAACGATAATAGCACAGGCGTTGGAAATCCCGATCTCTTTACTGTTGTGATAAACGGAAAACAAGTACCAATAAACAGCAATACAACTCTTCCTTATATCGAAGTAGATGGAAGCAGAACAAAGGCAACAGTAAAACTTGGAGGAGATGGTTTGGTTTTCCCATCGTTGGGAAGAGCCTATCTTGTTGCAAAAGTTCGTTTCCCAGAGAAAACAAACACAGCAGATATAACACCAGAACCACATAGAAAGAAAATTCTCAAAGAAGCCAAGGGTGTTTATCTTCAAAATCTTTCAACAAATCCAACAGTAAGTTTAGGATTTTCTGATGTATATAAAATAGTATCAGTGAGTGTTGGTACTAGTTCCCTTACTCTTGATAATTTTGTTTTTGATGATGGTCAAAGAAACGACAGATATGATCACGCAACAATAACACTAGACCCAACTACTACATCTATTCCAACAAGCGATACAGAGATAACAGTAACATTCAGATACTTTGAACATCAACCAATATCTTCTGGATTTTATGGACCAATCACGGTCAACTCTTATGGATTTGACCAAAATGGTGCAGAAATATCAGGATTTCATGGACTAGACTTGAATGGAAATCAACTAACTCTTTCTTACGATGAAATACCAAATTTCGTTGACAGAATAAGTGGAGAAGTGATCTCTCTATCTGATGCTATAGATTACAGAATGTTCAGAACAGAAGAAGGATATGTGGAAGACGGACTAAACAAGTCTTCAATTTTACGGGGTCGTTGGTTCCCATCGCCTGATGAAACCGCAGCAGTTGAAGCAGCATATATTTTCAATATGCCACGCATAGATCTTCTGACTATGAGACAAGATGGAGTGATAAAGATTCTCGCTGGGGATCCATCAGAAAATCCTGTTCCTCCAGAATATCCTAAAGATGGCTGTGTTCTTGCTGAAATAAAGGTTCCAGGAATAATCACTTCATCGGAAGACTACATTATACAAAAAACTCCAATAAAGTCTATTTCAATATCAGAAATGAATGATATTCAAAATAGACTGGCAGAAGTGGAGAAAAGCCTTTCTTTGAAAACTCTAGAAAATAAAGCAAGAGCATATAGTGCTTCTCTCAATAATGAATTCTTAACAGGTATGGTTGTTGATGACTTTGGTGGTCACTATGTTGGTGATATAGCAAACGACGAATACAATTGCTCTATGGATTTTTCAAATGGAACACTCCAACCACCATTTAGCACAACATTCTATGATTTTGTACCACAAGGAAGTTATCCGACATCAGAAGAAATAATTGCAAGAGATTATTATATCATGTCACTAGAGAACACAAACGGTGTTGCTCTTGTATCAAACGAACAGGCAACATCCGAAGTTCTAGTCAATTCTTTTGGTTCTGTTGATTGGCACGGCTATCTTGTTCTTGATAGACCAGGAAATATGTGGTTAGACCAAACAACTAAACCTGTTGTCAGAAATAATCCAAGAGGACAAAACGACTCATGGGAAGCAGGAGGATCTGCTGTTCAAACAAATGGAAGAAACAAAGGATTTGGAACTCAATGGGGATTCTGGAGAAGTCTTTGGTTTGGTGACAAAATACTGGCAGATTCTTCAACAGAAAAAGATCGTGCATCGGCTAAAGGTCTTTCAGACGCTGTTGCTTCTGCCGCTCCTTCTAGATTTCCAAGAAGTGTGATTAAAGACAGTCTTTTCGCTCCACAGAGAAGAACAGTAGGTTCTGGTGCTTTCTCGCACACAGATGATAAGACTAGCAGATATGTGGATATGTCTCTCAATTTCTTTAGCCCCAAAAATTACATTATAGTACGAGGATATGATCTTAAACCAAATTCAGAATTTGATGTTTACTTTGATAATGTGACCACTCCTGTTGCTTCTTCACGAATTCTATCTGTTAGCACTAGTTCCGTCTCTACAGTTTTATCTTCTATTACGACAGATTCAAATGGATTTGTTGAATTTATACTCGCCATTCCTGCCGGAACTTATCTGACAGGAAACAAAACAGTCAAACTCATAGAGAAAAATGTAATTTCGAATCCTTCATATGCTACTGCAATATACGAGAATATAGGAAGCGATTGGAAGAATAGAGCAAATGGAGATGATAATTCTGTTGAATTAGAGAAGGCTCCAATAGGAAGATCTGATCTTTTCATTAAGAATGAAAATACTCAGTATTTGGACATAACTTCTAATAATAGTCTTGTTCAAACCTTCTCTGTTGATTCTGGTGATTATCCTGAAGGACTTATACTACAAAAAATCAGACTCTATATCGCAGATAAGGATGATTCTCTTCCTCTAACAATAGAGATTAGAAAATTAGAGAATGGAGTTGTTGATAAATTCAACATAATAAAGAATTCAAGAATCACAGTAAATTCTTCTCTATTGAATGTAGAATCGGATAACGATATAGTCTTTAGATCTCCTGTTTATCTTGCAGCAGGACAATATGCACTAGTAGTCAAAACAAATTCAAAGAACTATAAAGTACAAATTTCTCAAAATGGATTTGGTAGAATTGATGAAAATACAGGTGGTTCAACAAATCTGTATGCAACCACAAAAGAGGGTATGCTTGCCTACTATTCTAGTGGAATAGTTTCAAGCGGGGGAGATTCTTCGACAACTTTGAGATTCTCTCTTTTCAGAAGATCATTCCAAACGAATACAGATAACACAAAAAGAGCCTCTGTTAGAGGATTGACATCAACAACAACAATGAAAGATCTTGTAGCATCTTCAAGTTCTCACGATTATCTGTACTTTTCTAATAATAACTCACAACTAACAACAGGATCAGTTGATCTCCAATTTGGAGGAGAAAATATTGCCGCAAATACTGATATAAAGTTTAGCGGTACTATCGCACCAAATCAAAATCCACTATTAACTGTTACTGTTTCGACAACAAGAGAAGAAATATCACCAATAGTTGATATAAGAAAGTTAGGAATGCTTTCTATTAAGAACAATCTTTCTTCTATAACAAAAGCAATCAATGGACAAAATATCCTTGAGTATGAAAAGAAGAGTTTTGCTGGTTCGGACGGCTCTTCCATGAAATATATTACAAGAAGAACAGATCTTGATCTGCCTGCCAATCTTATTAGAGCGTCTTTTGAAGTAAAACTTCCAAATTCTGTTTCTATTAGAGCATACGGCAAAGTTCTTTATGAAGGAGACACAGATTTCGACAATGAACCATATTCAGAAATGGTGCTTGTATTTGGAAATACTGATTCTTCTAAACAAGAATTCAAAGAATTAGTCTATGAATATGATGCTACTTCTAATCCTAAAAATTTCATATCATTCTCTGTGAAAATTGTTCTCTTTGCTCCAACAGAAAATTCTTCATTGGAAGAAATACCAATGATCCGTAATCTAACAATCGTATCTACGGTGAGATAATGAACACAGAAAGAGTTTTCATAAACAAAGACAAAACACTCTACTCCGAGTTCATAAAAAACAAGAAAAAAGAGAATACTCTAAATATTCGCATAGATAAGATAGAATCTGCAATTCAACAACTTTCATTACAGATATCTGCAATTGAAGAAAAAATTAGCAGAATCGGAGAAAATAAATGAGTACAAGCCCACACTCACCCATTTCAACTATTACCTACAGTGATACTTTTGCTACTCTTTATAATAGAGTAAATGAAGTAATTACAGTAGTAAATCAGATTAAAATGTATGATGTGTCCACCGAAGGTGGTTTGCTCCATATAAGACAAATAGGAACGCCAACCGAAGTACTTTCATTAAATCTTGGAAAGACCGGACCAGGCAATGATTATGGTTATGGATTGAAATTGATTGGTCTTGGCGAGGCACAACATTCTCAAACCATAGGAGTAAATGAATTATCAGAATATGAAGGGAAAGACGAGGCACTTTCTATAGACATACAAGGTTTAGAATCTGCTGAAACAACAGTTGCAGCATCCACCGACACAACTGCCTATGTTGGAGACAGCGATTATGTTTTATTCTCTCCCAATACATCAACAGATAGAGGAGATGGAGTAGGAAGACCACTAAAAGTAGCGGCATCTGATAGCATCCCCTACACAATAAATGGAAATCATCGTTTTACAGGAGATGTTGTCTTTGATTCAGAGAGACTAGCAATCAGCACAAACTCTTTTTTTACCGATGCCGAGATCATTTACATTGCAAGCGATGAAACTTATGATTATGCAGCGGAATCAATTGAGGGATCGGATCCAACAGCAGATAGAAATTCTGCTGCACTTGTTGGATCTGGAATTGTTATCAAAGCAACAGATGGGGATAAACACATAAAATTTGTTTTGGGTTCTACTGCTACATCATTGAGCAACAACGCTTATGTTTTCGAATCATCAGAGAATTTCAAAACTAAAGGTTCTTATATTAGTGATGTTGGTGGATTTAAGTTTGTTGCAATAAACAATACCGCACCATATATCTCTCTGAGAACAAAAAATCAAGATACAGGTATTACCGGTGGTATTCCAACAGGTTGGAAGATTTATCAGTCTGTTACTGGGGCTGCTGCTGGAACTCTGAAATTTATCAGAGAAGGCTTAAACGATACCGACGCACTTCAACTTTTCTCTAATGCAGAAGTTAAGATAGGAACTATTCATATTGGTTCAACAGGAAATGGAAGTTTTAAGACTCTTGCATCAAATTATGCAGTTCCTGCTGTAGCAAATAAAGGAGTTCTTGATTATAGTTGGCAAAATAGAGATACAATAGAAATATCGTCAAGTGCTGCTGGAGGAATGTTTGCAGAATCTCTACTCTCATATCTCAATGGAACAGTTCTTGCATTCAACAGTAATGGAAAGTATATTAAAGCCCAATGGAATGCGGATCCAGATACAGGATACAAAGATGCAGAAGTTGTTGGTATTCTAGAAAAGAAGATTTCTGATTATGTTCTCACAATACCGGGAATAACAAGATCTTCTCCTGATCCTTCTCCAGTTAACGGATACAGTTATACACAAAATGAACCCGTTTCTATTAAAAATTCTTCAACTACTATAAATGGATACATCTATAATAGAAGCACATCAAGCGTTGATGTGTATGTCGATGAATTTCCAACAGGAATAACAGCAGGATCTCTTACAGGTAGTGCACCTTTCTTCACAGGTGGTGCTACTCTCTATGGTAGTTTTGGCGATTATGCTATGGGAATCTGCGGTACTAACGGAATCACAGTATCTCAAAAAGATTTTGCAGTAATCGTCAGACAAGGGCTGTTTGATATTCCCGAAACAGGATCATCTGCCGCAACAGGATATGCAGCAATAACTGGTCTAACTGCTGGTTATGTCATGTATCTCTACTCTAACGGTGGAGTGACATATGCAACAGATAACGAATTCAATAGTCAAGATTTTTATCAAGCAAATGCAACCGTAGGAAAGCCACTTTTTGTCTATCTTGGACTTATAGACGGAAAGCGTGTAGGAATGTTCAATCATTACCAAGGACTAGGCTTGACTCAAGCGGTTCTCGACTCTGATTCGGAACCTGTTTACTATAGTCCAGATACGGACGAATTGACTAATTTTGATCTTCTTGGAGAAGTTGGCGGTAAGAACAAGATTATCAACTCTGGATTTGATATATGGAATCGTCTTGATACTATGGGAGGAACATATTTTGGGACAGAAGGCTCAACATATAGCGGGATAACATTCAATATAACACAGCGTTCTGCCTATCCATATGGAGCAACATATTCTGCTGTAGATTCTACAGGTTTGATAAAATCATCTTATATTGCCGATGGATATTTTATTGATACTTATACCGGAAGAGTTTTAGGTGCAATAAAACAACCAATATCAAGTTATACAGGATTAGATCAACTCTCATCTCCTCCTGAAAATGAATTAGTATTGAGAAATCCATCTGCGTCTCCGACTTCTACAAAAACTAGGCTGTATGCAATAGTACCAAATCATAGAAATCTACAAGAGAGCCAGTTGAATTTGTCTTTCTTTGGAAAAGCATCTGCGACAACTGGAATAACAGTAGGTCTTGCTTATGTATATTCTTCAGGATCAACTTATGCTGTGATCGAATCCTATCACACTTCACTTGCTAGTGGTTACGGTGTATCAGGAGGAACTTTCTACGGAGCAACTCTAGGAACATCGTATCAAAGATTTAACTTCCCGTTCTCTTCTATTCCTCTAAATCTAAACCAAACAGCAAATAAGAATTCATTTGTTGCACCTTTCATTGAAATAGGAACAATAGGTGCTGGATCAAATGCAACAATATCAACTACTGGATGGCAACTCAGTAAAGGAATGAGCGTAAAACCATACGAAAAGAGAACTTATGGACAAGAAAAGGGAGACTGTGATCGTTTCTTTCAAAATATAGTTCTTGCACATGGTGGGTACTTCCCTGTTTCGACTGGAACAAGTGGTCCAAGTCTCTTTACTGCAACTAATTTTCCAGTTCCTTTTGCAAATACACCTCTTGTTGTTGGAGCAGTCGATGTTCTATTGAGAGGAATTTGTGGTGGTTCGACTTATGATGCAACAACTGTGAGAAAGAATTCGTTGTCTGTTTTCCGATCAACAAATCCTTCTTCTACAACATATCATAGATATTTCGAAACAGTTTATGCAATAGATGCTTCAGGCTTTTCTGGTACATTAAATACACGCTTACTTGGAATGACCTGATAGGAGAAACAGATGACCACTACAAGAGTATTTGGCAATAATCCATTTGAAGTCTATCTCAAACCCACAAACAAGATACAGATAAAAGTATCTGGTTCTGGTTTGTCTAAAGGAGATGTTGTTGCATACAACACTAGCGGTCAATTAGTAAAAGCAAATGCATCAAGTAGAGTTCTTTCTTCTGTTGTTGGAATAGTGATAAGCGTTACTTCTAATACTGTCACTATTGTAACTCAAGGTGCTATTACAGATGCAGATTTAGGTTCAACTGTAACTTCCGCTCTTCCCGCTGGAAATGCTGGAACAGTTTATTTTCTAAGTGATAGTCAATCTGGAAAGATGACAGATACTCCACCTGTTGCTCTTGGCACAACAAGAATAGCCGTTTTACAAAAAATACAAGATGGTTGGATTGTTCTCGGTACTCCAGGTATCGTCAATGGAATATCGTATCGTGGTTATGTAAATATTGCTGCAATACAACCTATCGGTACTGTTGCTCCTTTTGTTGGCAGTGAGGACTCTCTGCCGAAAAATTGGTTATTGTGCGACGGATCTTATGTTAGTATTGATACTTATCCTGAACTCTATAGATTATTAGGTTCGATCTATGGTCCAGTGACAGATGGAAGATTTAAGTTGCCAGATTTCCGTGGAAGAACACTAGTTGGTGCAGGATCTGGAAGTTCTCTAACAACAAGATTCATAGGAGAACTGGGAGGAGAAGAAAAGCACCAACTATCTCTCGCAGAAATGCCTGCACACAATCACAAACCAGCAATAGGCACAAACGATGGTGTTGACTTCTGGTGGGGAAGTGATGATCGTGTCGGATCTCCTAATTTTGATTACGATGGAAGTGCTGCAACAAAACCTTCGGATGGATTTATTGCACCTTCATATAAAACAAATACTGTTGGTGGTAATTCTCCACACAACAATATGCCTCCATATTCTGTTGCAAACTGGATAATAAGAGCAAAAGCAGAATCAGAATTTGCTCTATTAGATGTAAATGTCGAAAGTCTCACCAATGTTGAAAAGGGTATCACCTCTTCTAATGGTGATACAATCAGATATGACGGATCTTCTTGGAGATTTGTACAAGATAAAATCACAAATAGTAAAGATATTGATATACCCACTGATGTTTCTGTCGGCGGTGTTGTCTCTGTGGTCAGTGTTTCGGATGGTGTTCCATCATTCACTATTTCAAATCCAACAGGAACTAACATCTTTATACCAGCAAGTCTTCCTGCATCTCATACAAATGGATCACCAAGACCAGCATCAACAATAGTGACTCTTGGTTCCACTACAGATTATCCTCTTGGAAGAAAAGGACTTGTTCATATTCATGGTACTTTAGAAATAGAGCCAACAAATGGTTCTGCTGATGGAACTGTAAATATGAATTTTGTTGGCTATAGCGGAAGCGGAGGTATTGATGTCTTTGATACAATCACTTTACCCCATTATGTCAAGGGTGATATAAAGAAAATGAAGATACCTGTTCATGTTACTGTTGGAACTCAGATATATCAATCTGGTTCGAATTCTGTATTCAAATACTCATATTACCTATCGACATCTACAGGATCTCAATTCAAAGCAAATAAACTAACAATAGATAATGTAAAGTTCGTCTTCTGAAATCGGAGATTCCATGTCTTATACCGCTGGCTTCAACTTTGATGTGTCTAATCTTGATAGCAACTTTTATAAAAAGTTGTCTACAGGAACTCCTATCTCTGATCCATATAAGACAATAACACTTTCTGGTAGTGCAGCAAATTTACAAATACAAGAACATCTTAATAGCCTAAATGATCTGTTTATTGATGATTCGGTTAGAGTTGTTCTAAAATTTGGTGCAATAGAAGGCTCTACTAATGATGCAAGAGTAAACCCAACATATTATCAATTCTCAAATCCTGTTCTTATTGATCATGCTGTTGCAGACAAACTTGTCATAGAGGGAGTTGCACCAAGCGACCACTCGGTTATTGGTGTTTCATATTATGATGCAGCCAATAAGGGATTGTTGAATGGATCTGGTGAAACATATTCAGGAGCAACAGCGGCCTCTCAAAATGGTTATTTTGCTCAATTGATAATCACAAACGGAAATAGCCTTAAGATAGGTGAGTATCTTGCAGTATATGATAATCGCTATCAAAAGTATCTCAATCCATCATTTTATAAATTTACAGATTCGGTAAATGGTAGAATATTTTCTACACCATATCCAGTAACAGCAGAAAAGTTAAGAGCATCTCTTATCAATGGTGTTCATAAAATCGTGGATAAAATTGATCTTGAGGCAAGCGGTGTTACAGGAGCAACTGTAAATCCAGAAACAAAGGTCGATTATGTTACAGTTCATATTAACAACTACAATCCAACCTATACCATAGGGTTACAGTCTTATGGTATTACATTCGCAAGAAGAGCCTATCTAACACCACAAGGAATTATTGGAAGATACGAACAAGGTTACGGATCTAGCACAGTTCTTGAAGATCCTCTTTTCTTTTCGGGCTTGACATCAGGAACAACGGGTGATGATAGTGCAATACCAGGTTATCGCTCCTCTACTGATTACAAATATGGAGTTGGTGGAAGTATAGATGGAACTAAATTTTTGTCTAATGTTTTATCTGGTTCTTCTGCGATAAACGCAAATCAACAAGGCTTGACATCTTACTATGTTGTTGAATCTACAGCATATACAGTTGGTGCAGAATGGGAAAGATATGAAAGACTATACGATTCCACTGCTCTTAACCCTGCTCAAAATTATCGTGACTCAAATGATTTCCGTGCAAAGGGATTCAAGACGATTATAGAATGCACATCTGATGGATTTGTTATAGCAAACGCAAATAAAGCACCAGAGATAAAGAACATTCTGATTCTCTCTAAAAATGGTTCTGGAAACGGAATCAGAGTAGATAACAGTTCTTCTGTAAATATAAGACAGATTGCTGTTGTTGGCTTTACGGCGGGTGCTGGCATATTTGCAAATAATAAATCAACAGTAAATATACTTGCAGACAAATTCTCTGATCCAGAAGTCTTCCGTGAAGTAGGAGCATTTTCTTGTTGTAACTATACAGGATTTGAAGCAAGAAATCACTCCAATATTAATTCACCACGCTCCATTGCAACTGGCAATAGATTTGCTAATTACTACGCTGCGGAAAATTCGTATATAAATGCATATGCGGTTAATTCTATTTCATCACATAAGCATGGAATAGTCTCTGTTGGAAAGAGTTTCATCAATGCCGATTCTGCTTTCTCTTGTTTTAATGCTTCAGATGGATTCTTTTCATCAAATGGAAGTCTGTTGACGATTAATTCTGGAAGAGCGTGTTACAACTACGGCAATGGAGTTCATGCATTTTCTTCGGGAGAAGTAAGAGCATTCGATATTATTGTTTCATCCAACAAAAAAGATGGAATAGTTGCAAATGATATGTCAACGATTATATGTGGAGATTCTTCTAAAGAACCTGTAGATTGGGATACAAAATATGGATACTCTCTCGAAAGTCCATACTATAGATTTGAAAATCCAACCAATGTTTCTCAATCTCGTTTCAATGGTATAGCAGGGTTAGCAGCATCGACCGATTCTTTCGTAAATGCTTCATTTTTTGAAACTCATAACAATTCTAGACTAGGTGGCGAGTGGGGTAAACTTCGTGATGTCAATTGCATATACAATCCTCTCATAGGATATTGTTTTGGTGGAGCATCTGGTAGTTCGGCTGGAATGACTTGCGATGCAGGATATCGTTATTGCGATGATGCCGTATACACTGAATCTATTTCCTCGGCTACAGATTTGTCATCATTGAATGCGCTTCTCAATGATAAAACTCCCACAAATAGTCCATCATATTGTATTCCCTATACAGATTCCCGTGGAGTGACCGCACAGGTTCCTGTGTCCAAGAGTCGCTATCTGGGTGTAGTAGGCAAAGTAGAAACAATAGTAAAGAGTGTTTTGGGAAATAGTGGCGGTATCACTATGGGAAGAATTCTTGCTTGCAAAGGATATCTTCCAGGATGTCTTGTTATAGGTCAAGGCTATTCCGCTGATTCTGGAACGGGTGTTCCTGGTGGAGCATTCGGTGGAGGATCCGAAGTAGTACCCTCTGGATATGGAGTTTGTAGTTCAGAAAATGATGTGAGTGAAATAATACTAGGTTCGACAGGAACAGCGATACAATCATTTGCTATTGCTAATGAGATTCTTGCTTGCACTGCTGATACAAGTACTCTTCTGCTAAACACTGTTTGTGTTTCCCAAGATGGAGCATTTCTTACTCCACCACGACCACTTGCTCTAGTTATTCCAAATTATGATGTAGAAATACGGGACTCTTCGAAGATTGCTCTTGCCGGTAGAATAGCAAACTTTGGTTATTATGATATAAGAACCGGTGTTAGAATACAGCCCTTCTATGGTCAAGATTTATCACAAACCATTCTTCGTCCCGCTACACTAGTTGGATATGCTGGAAATAGAAATGGAAGTGAACTAGTTATCACCGATCAAACAACAGCGGAGACAGGAATATTAGGAGATCAAGGAATTGCGGCAAGAGATACTCTTAGAGCAATTAGATATTCTTCAGAGGACTTCTTGTCTGCTGCTGATCTATATGATCCTGTCGCTCAAACTGGCTATATCAACACAGAACCATACAAACTAGATCTTGGAAAGATTGATCCAGAAACTGGCGCATTGACGAGTGCTATAGGAATCACTGCTTCTTCTATTCTCTTTGAGAACACGGCAAGTGTTCCACAAGCATCTCAAGGAACAAACGATTCAACATCTGGAAACGGTTATCCTACATATTGACACGGGAGTGAAAAATGCCTAATAATCTTCAGTTTCTAGATGATCCAGATGATACACCATTCATCAACGAAAACATCACTCTTCATGTTGGAGTAGATGGAAGCGATGAATTCAATAGTGGACTAGAAGATTCTCCATTTCGTACACTTGGAAAAGCGGTAGATGTTGTTCGCAATAAAATGATTGGGAAAAACAATCTCGTCACAATACAAATTGGTTCAATAAAAAACGATAGAACAGGAAAAGAATCAAAGAAGTATTTTGAAGAAGAAGATATTGTCATTGATTTTGAGATGGCAAAAAGACTCAAAATAAAAGGAATACAACCAACCGATCACGAAATAATAGGAGTTAGTTACTTCGATAAAGCAACAGACAGAGAGGGTTACTATTGCCAGGTATTGGTCACAAATCAAGACAAGATAAACATTGGAGATTATCTTGGAATATATGACCATATGTGCGCAAAAAAGAAAGATCCATCTTATTTCTGGGTCACAAACAACATAGGTTCTCCCGCAACACGCTTTATTACTACAAACAATTGCTATGTTGAAGCAATTCGTGTTGACATGATTCTTGGAACACATGAAGTTGTCGATGTTAGTGAAACAATAAGAACTGCAATCCCAACAGAACTATTTGATGCAGAAGGTCTTCAGATAGGAACTGTTACTCTGCATATAAAGAACAACAATCACACATATAAGAGACTAAACCAAATTCCATATTATAATACTCTTGGAACAGAGTTTGGTAAGCCACTTCAGTATTATGCCGCTGGTGCAGGAAACTCTCCTCAACAGGGTCAAGGAAACGGTATTATACCTCCTGTGTTTTATGGGGCAGATATGCTTTCTCATCCAGAAACACTAGAAACAAATGGATATGAGCAATTCTATTATGCAAGCGGTGTACAACAAATAGAAATTGTAGACATAATGGTTCGTGGATACGGCTTTAGTCTACAACCACTAGATGGTAAAATCGTTGATCCCCGTGATCAGACTATTGCAAAAGATGCAAGTATTCTTTGGAATGATCCAACTCTTACAAAATATTTCAGAGTCATAGTTGCAAACAGAATTGCGACTTATTTCTATAAGAAAATGATATCAGATTTGCGATTAGACAATGATCTTGCATTCTACTTTTCAAAGTCTACTAATCCGTTTATTACTGTTGAATCTATAGTAAATGCGGCAAAGAAAATTCGTGACTATCTTATTAGTGGTGCAAATAATCTTGTAGGTGTTCCTCCTTGGGATGAGAATAATCATCCAGGATATGGATTTGGTCCATTTCAAAGTGGAGCAATCAGAACACCACTCAGTGGTGGAGCCGAAATAGATCGTGGATCATATCCATCTGAATATGCAGATGAAAGTAAAACCTCTGTTCTTTTGCAATCTTACAATATTTATCCTCCAATAAATGGTCAACTGTATGTTCCAACAATGGTAAAGAGAATAAGTCGTTGGTACAATGACAATACATCTCTCAATGGATTGCAATTAGATCGTTGGAATAATATTGGCAACTTGAGTCCGTTCTTTTGTGGATATATCACTCCACAGGGTTGGTACAAGCAAAGATGGGTTACAAATCCCCAAGGAACAACAGGCAACGATATAGGAACACTCAATATTCTTCAAAAAGAAGGAATTAGTGCTTCTGATGGTGTAGAATACGGATATTATGAATTATTCGGTGGAAAGACACCAAATTACTGTGGAAACTCTTTTACCAATTTTAACGGAGTCTCTGGTAGATCTGTTGGCGTATTTTCAAATGAAAGATCAGCAACAAAAAACTACAGTCTCGTTGAAGCAAACTCTTTCAATTTCGAATTAGATGGTGCAACAAATGACGCTTGGATAGGATCTAGCGGAAACACTTCTGCCTATGCCAATCGTGGATCAATGGGAAGTATTTGGTATTCGGGACTAGTCAATAATTTTCGTGTTGGTGGATTGGGAAGCGATAGATCAATTTCAGCAATTGGTGATTTTGTGATGGATCGTTATTTCTTTGGCTATGAAACAGGAAAAACACCATCTGCATATGACGCAATACAAGACAGAAATCAAATTCTACCAATACCGACTACAAATTCAAATATACATCGCTCTTCACAAACAATTTCACCTAGAGCAAAATGTTTCAAATCTGTGTTGAGATTTGGCAAAAATGGTTTGTGTGTTAAATCAAAAACAAAACTAGGTCTAATCAAAGATCTTTGTATTGTTGGTCTTGGAGATACTTCAAAAAAGAAGACATACGGTATTCTTGTAGACCAAGAATCGGTTGCAAATATCACTAATGTTGCTGTATCTGGATTCTATTGCGGAATAGGAGCAAAGAATCAGTCGATAGTCAATCTTCTTGCGGATCTTGGAAGTTCTACGAATCTTTTTTCTAAAGTAGATCCTGCTGCAATTGTCACTTGTTGCAATATAGGAATAGAAAGCAGCATCAAGTCCCATGTCAATGCAAGAAGAAGTATAAGCACTGGTTCTAAACTTGCGAATTATCTTGCTGTTGCGAATTCTTCAATGGATTGCTCAAATACTGTTTCTACTGCTTCATTCAAGCACGGTTATGTTTGTGAATTCAATTCTTATATGAAAGCAACTAATGCTTTTGCCGAATTAAATGGAGGTGTTGGATTCTGTGCATCGAATAATAGTATACTTGTCTGTCATCGTGGCCGATCTCTTTGGAATGGTCAAGAAGGAATATTAGCACAGAATAAGGGAACCGTAAAATGCTTTGAATTTATCTGTAGAGGAAATGATGCAGATGGAATGCTGGCAAAGAACAAATCAGTCATATCAGCGGGTGCAAATTCAAGTACATTCTCTAACTATAGGCGTGAATTTGTTCGAGAAACAGAAGGTGTAGGAGCAAATCTCACCACAGCCTACTATGGAATAGAAACTTCTTTACCTCCACATATGTTCATCGTTGTTGTACAGCCTTATGATAGTCTACAGGAACAAGGATCATTCTTACCCACGCCTGTTGTTGCGATCAATAGTAATCCAACACATGGACTTACTCCTCTGTATCACGAATGTAGTCACACTATTTCAGAATTCAATGCTGGTTCTGGATTTGCAGCAGATACAGATTCGACAATTATTGCAGATAATACCATCGCCAGATTCAACAGCAAAAAATATGGAGAGTTTTTCTTGTATGGGTGGTCTGGAACTAGAGGATCTTTTCCAACAGATACATTTGCATCAGGAGGTCATTGATGGCATTCGGTGATGGCGATTTCAATCCAAGTCCTGTCAATTATCCAGATCTAGTTTTTACTCCAGGAAGCGAAACTGGACGAAGGTGGTTTACTGCATATTCTTCACAGGCAGTTGGTGCTGCTGGTATGGTTGGTATTCCTGAATTTCAATCAAATTTCATAACTAGAGATATTGGTGGAAAAACAGCAGGAATATGTGTCAATCCTTGGGATTTCAATCTTGTTAAAGCGTATACCGTTGAAAATGGCGGAAGCATTGTAGCAAGACCAGAAAACTATACAAGAGATTCATTCACACCCTGCGATTGCTCTTATCACAAATGTGATCGAACATTCAATGGTCTTGGTTATACGCTTGATGTTCCTGCACTCTTTACAGAAAGACTAAACGATGCATTTAGTGTTCTAGGAGAAACTGGTTCTCAAAATGGTGTTCTACAATGGCAAAGACTTGGATTCCCCGTTGAAAATGTATATAATCAAGTCGTAACAGGAACAGTCACTCCCGAAGAATTTAATTCATATAAGAGCCAAATAGGAGCACTAGACCAAGTTGTTCTTGGTAGTCAAGAGAGTGTTTTTGCCAACTATGTCTTCTCTAAAATATGCGGTAGTGTGACTGCTGGAATACAGGCAAAAAATAATCTGCTCTCTATTCTTGCATTTTCTGGAGAAGAAATAGTCATAACAGGACAAGATTGGGGAGATGTTGAAAGCGGAGAAGCAGATTGGACAGCCGTTGCAAATGATATTGTTAGAAACTATGCAGCATATGCAAA
>Ga0172372_10003088_pt1 | contig 24791 bp, 23 predicted proteins | sample LakKiv5m_2_FD_114544 | JGI IMG/M metagenome (GOLD analysis project Ga0172372, IMG submission 114544) | Freshwater microbial communities from Kabuno Bay, South-Kivu, Congo - kab_092012_9.5m | ecosystem: Environmental > Aquatic > Freshwater > Lake | place: Democratic Republic of the Congo...
AATGCTGGCTTTACCCCAGATCAGGCGATGGAGTTGCTCCTTCATATTGCTGGAAAAGGTAAGAAACTGAGCTAGATAAGTTTTGTTTTTTTATTTTATTTTTTATAAATAATTTTTTATTATTAAAATTAATAACTATTGTAAAACCCTTAACATTACGGATTGTAAAAATGTGATAATATTTCTTAAATCATTATTAGTAAGTATTTTATTATTATATTGCACTCAATATACAGCCTCGTCAGTCGTATCACCTGATGGTTTTATAGGGGTAGATAAAGAATGGCCAAGACCAATGAAGATATACTTTAGTAATGTTGGTGAGGCTTTTTTAGAAAATTCCTGCTCCGGGACGCTAATCGAAAAGGATGTTATACTTACAGCTGCACATTGTTTACCTGATATTGGTGAGCGTTTAGATGGAAGAGTAAATGTTCTTTATACGAAAAAGTTAGGAATGAGTTTAGGTCCACATGTTAAGTCTTTCATAAAACATCATAGATATAACTATAAGACTGGTGTTAATGATATAGGTTTGATATTTCTCACAGAGCCGATAAAGGATGTACCCCTTAGCAAAATATCTACAATGAACTATAAATTTACGAAGTCAGATCCATTAATTATAATGGGGTGGGGATATGATCAAAATGGTGAAATACCACAAAAATATGCATATTACGCTTTTCTTGAAGATTATTCATATAAAGCATTAAATTATTACGATAATTTTAATAAAGAAACTATGATTGTTGCCGGTAAATATAGACCTGAAGAAGACCTCTTTACTGGAGGATGTCAAGGGGACTCTGGTGGTCCGCTACTTTATTATTCAGATAATTCTTTTTATATAGTTGGTATTACATCTCATTCTAGTGCGGAAGATTGCAATGAAAAAATACCCACAGCTTTTACAAAAGTTTCATTTTATATTGAATGGATATGTTCTTACATTATTACAAATTCTAATTACTTTAACAATACTGATTGTAAAAATGTATCTAAGCCATCAACAACTGTTATTGAAAAAGAATCCTCTAACAAAGAAATAATTAGTAATTCAAATTATATTGAAGAAAGTGTAGAAATAGTTGAGAATGATGTGTCTGCTCCTTATTTTGAAAGAATCAAACAATGGGTTTTGGATAGATTTCAATGGGTTTATGATAGATTTCCATTTATTGTATTTCTTTTGGTAATAGGGTTGTTCAATTTATTTACCAGTTTAAATAAAGAGCGAGCCAGCAAAAAGCGAAGAGATTCAGTTACTGTTGTGAATAAAAAAGAATTAGAGTGGAATATTTATGACGAAGAAAATGACGATACTTCTAATTTCATAAAGTATTCTGTTTTAAGAGGTGATGGTCAAGAATTTGCAAAATCATATTCAAACAACAATCCTTATGGTCTAAATCTACGCTTTTATAATTTTAGTGAGGATTATGCAATACATTGCTCGCTAAATGTTGATAAAAATTTATTAGATGCGGGTTTTTTACCTATTTTTGTTTCTAACGAAAATGATTTAATAAAGCTCCCATATTTAAAAGAGGTTGAAGAAAATGGAATGATAATTAAGATAAGTATGCTTTATATACCTAAATTAGAAATGAATAAAGATGTATATATTACATTATGGTTTGTAAATAATAAAAATGATTTGTTGATTATAAATAACAATAAATCGATAAAGAAAAAAACTCATAATATCAATAATAGACAAACTATTGATCACAATCTCGTTAATAATATTAATACATTACCAAATAAGTCTAAACAAAATTCAAATTTCTATGGTTTGAATAGACGATTTTATAATTTTAGAGAAGCGGGTGCTATATATTGTTGTCTTGATGTAGATAAATCTAAATATTCTTCTCAAGTTATTCCTATTTTCGAAACAGATGATAGTGCTGTACTAGAGTTACCAGAAGAATACAACAATGAAGATAATATTACTATTATGGTAAATAATATATTTTTACATAAAATAGGTAAGAGCTACGACATTTATATAACTCTATATTTCACATAAAAATAATTATTGATACTAATTTAATGGATAATCAGTTCCACAGTACTCCATACGGATATTGCAGACAGAACAGATATGTAGCCAGGCTTCTGTTCCATCTTTGAGCTCTAGGGCTGAGATATAGAAGGCAGTTCCTAGGCACTCAAGGCAGAAGTAGCGGATCTCCTCTTTCATAGAGCAGATGCTCTCCTGCCTTGACCTAGAAAAGTAAGGCTGAGATACCCCTTGACTTTCTATCAAACTCCAATCAAGTGTTCACGCATCGCACCAATTGATGAACCTTTAGTGCTTTCAAGATAGTCATTCTCTTTACTTATGTTTTGATCTTCAGCATGACTTAACATATGTAGATAGACTTTCTGACAGACATCAATTGAATTACCTAGTCTATTTGCAACCTCGATAATATTTAATCCAGAGTAGATAAGTATTGATGCATTAGCATGTCGCAAGTCATAAGGGGTATGGCTGGAAGCACTTATGATTCTAAAATATCTAGAGACTTGTGCCGTAGATATCGGACGCTTCTTATTTTTATAAGAAGTGAAAATGTAATCATCAGCTCTTTTGTCTTTAATTACTCGCTCTACAACTGGTAGTAGTTCATCTAGTATTGGGACAGTTCTAAATACATTCTGAGCTCTGCCTTTCAAACCTTTTACTTCAATAGTGCTCTGATCATCGCTATAACCAGATCGAAGCAGGACTGCAGCTTGCTCTACTTTGATAAAACTAGTCTTACCTTTCTTATTGATAAATATATTTTTTACTTTTAGGCCAGCTACTTCAGAGGGTCTTAGACCTGCTAGCCAGATAAATTCTAGAAAGTCTGCGATCTCCATAAATCTTCCTCTCTGAACTTTTGCTCGATTTCGCATCGCCTGGGTGATGTTGCGACACTCTTCAGGTTTAAGAGTTGTCTGAGGATCGATTGCATTTATTGATTGGATCGATTTTGTTCTAACACGTTTAAAGGTGTTATCAAAGATATAGCGATGTCTAAATGCATAATCCATCACGGCTCCAAAGGTTTGTTTACGCTTTCTATATGATCCTTTCATTAGCGGTGTTCCATCATTTCTTAGAGATACTGCTTGGAGCACTTTTGTTACGATCTCTGGAGTTATCTCATTTAAGCGATAGGAGTTATCAAGGATAAATTCTTTGATTTCTTTATCTTCATTACTAATGGTTTTAGAATTTTGATTGAGAATATGTTCCTTAGTAACTCTTAAAATCTCAGATTTTGAGTAAGTATTTTTGAACTTTGGCCTAATTAGTTCATAGATGATGTAAGCGTTTGAATCGCAGAAGTGAAGTCTGGTTCCGCCTGCCCATTCATGCCACTTACTAGAGGCATACTCTGAGGCGACTTCAGGGAAGTTTCTTAGTTGAGAGGCCCATTGGGTGGGAGTTCCGGTATTGGGATCAAAGTTGTAGCCATCTTCAAGGGCTTGTTCAAGTTTTCTCCGGAACTTATTAGCTTCACCCATAGAAGTGAAACTCCTTGATTTATGCCTGCCATCGATACTCCATTTGAGTCGGAATGGTTTATTAGGACGGTTTTCATTTTCGGTTATGTTGTAGATATTTATTCTTGCCATAGTTTTTTCCATTAGAACGCACCAGCGATCCTGGGCGTTTTAGCTAGCCCTTGAGGGATGCTCAAACGGGCTATAAGCCAGCCTTTCTTTTTGGGCCATATAGTGTTTAACCCTTTTAAGAAAGCATTTAAATTGTGTCTAGTTCTCATCTATTCAAGTTTCGGTACTAACCCTCTGAGAGAGTCACATGAGGTCGTAAATGACCCCGTTAGATCACGCTTGAAAGGTGGAATCTCTGGCACAAAATTGGCACAAAAACGCCTTTAAGAAATCTGGTCGCCTTTTCCCTTTCTATTTATGCGGGAAATTGGCCTCTTGCTAGGCTCGGTCCTAGTGAGAGAAGGTTCTTTTAATCCAATACCTAGATAGAGTTCAGTGTCAAATATATTGTTTGATAATATTGGCGAGATAGTTGGTCTTACCGGCAGATCTGGTGTAAACTCTACTTTATAAGAACCTTGATTACTGCTAGACCAATTAAGTACCATAGACTTTGATGATGTGTTCTCATCACATGTTTCTACTGTAGAGGATGTGCAGGTAATAGATGTTATAGATACTGTGGAATTGATAGATGAGGATGGAGAAGGAGTTGGAGTGGGTGGTGGTGAGTGAGATACAGAAGGGTTAGATAAATCCATAACTACATCTCCGTTACTATATATTTTTGCACTCATATTATGCATTGATGTATATAACCAATAGTTACCAAGTGAGTCCGAATCTGAGACTGTGGATGCAAGTTGCGATGAGTCTAAATATTTATTTAGATCGGTATTTTTAAATCAATATCTTCTATGAAATTTCTATTATCATAAAGTGCTAAGGCTAATGCCTCTTTTCCATGTGCTTTAGCTTCTATTTTTGTAATTTCTACTTTTTGTTTATATTTTATATTATTAAAAGTTACTATAGCGATAGATCCTAATAAGGATGCAATTACTATTACAACAATTTACTCAAGCAAGGTAAAACCTTTTTTCATTTATTAATTATATATAAATTTTTATAATTTTCAATATACTTATATTTATAATTTATTATTGGTTTTTAGTTTCTTCGATAGATTTATTATTTGGTAGAAGATATTACAGAAGAATTGGTAAAGATAGCGATTTTATTTAGTATTGATAGAAGTGGATTAGATTATAGGAAAACTTATGATAGGTGAGCAGGAAAAGTCTTATCTGGAATTTGTAAATAATATTAAGTAAATAATCCAGAGACAGATTACGGCGTTACAGCTAATGCAAATTTTTATCTTAAAGAGTAGTATTTTAATTTTATAAGATTTCTATATTTATATAATAATATTATTGTAATTATATAAAGTGTAATTGCAAGATTACTTATAAATAAATTTATTAATAATAATGAGGCCATTGCAGATACATAGGTGGCAATGAATAATACTTTTGTTTTATATTTATTATTCAAAGAATAGTAAATTATAATAGATAATAAAGTAAATATTATTGATATAAATAAGTTTATCTTATTATAATATACGATATTATTTACTATTATAAATAAATAAAAGCCTATTAGAGGGCCGTTTAAAAATATTTTATCAGATGTAATTTTATAAGCGATATATGATAAGATTGATGATAAGGTAAAAAATATTATAAAGTCTAATAGATAAATTCCAGATAAGCCAGTTTGATATAATATAGATAGTGGTGCTATAAATGATATTAACAGAGGCCAAGCATTTTTTGTTTTTAAAGCTAAAAATATGTTCATTAGTGATAATAAAAGCCAGCCAATTATTAACAATTTTAGGTCACTTTCAAATGTTAGTGATATATTTGTCAATGTTGCAAATATTATCGATGAGTACATTAATCCATTTATAGAATTTAAATCTTTAAAATTACTCCAAGAGATATAAAATAGGGAGTTAAGTATAATTATTAGTGAAATACTTTTTAAACTATTTGATAGATAACCATCCATAAGAAATTTTAACGTATATATTAACATAATAAATGTGAATGAAATAAAATAATTTGGTGCTGGGTTTTTTCTTGATTTTAATTTAAGTTTTATTATTATTGTTTCAATTAAAAAGATGTATATAGCTAAGATATTTTGTAAATATATAAAACTAATATAACCTTTGTTATAGTTGTTAGATAATATATATAGAAATGGTATTATACTTAATATAATCATATATTTATATATAAATTTCATTTTATTATCTTATTATTTATTGTTATAATGTCAATTTATGTACAATATTTGATTTTTAATAATGTATAATTTATTTAAAGTTATTTGCTATTTTCATATAATATTTAATAGTTTATATATGCATAATAAACTTTTTATTTTTTTAATAATTTTTTCTTCTTTATTTTATACAGCTAATGCAGATAGTATAGATTTTACTGAAGACGAAACTTATTCGCTTATATTAAGATTAGATAATATTAATAAAGTTAAATTAACAGATAGTTTAACAAATTCGCAATTTTACAATTATAAAGGTAAGGAGTTAATACTTTATAAAGATATCGGGATCACCTCTCGATATGTTTTTGATAAAAGAGTTAATTCATTTTTATTTTTAGATAATTTTACACCGTATTTTTTCAATCCAATCCTAGAATTAGAATTATTGTTAAATAATATAATTATGTATAAAAAGATTGTAAATAAACAAATTTATTTTTATAATAAAGAGAGAAAGCCTACAATAACTTTAAAAGTTGTTAAAAATAAGGAGAATATTAGTTTAGTCAGTTTAGTTAGCAGTGATAAGAGCTTTAATAAATCTGTATTAAAGATATTTGATGTTAAGACAAAAAATTATAATAAAATTGAGATATTTTATAAAGTAGATGAGATTGCTAATTTTTCTTTTGATTATTTGAAAAGAGATGACTTTTTAGATAAGAGTAATTTTATGGGTTTCTCTAAATCAGAAATAGTCACGTTTACTGAAAAATTATTATATAAAGCAAATAGTTATGTTGAATCTATAGGTAATTCTTTTGTTACAGGTGGTGATATTTCCAAGATTTTAGATAGTTACAATCCTGTCGAATTTCCTGATTTGTCTTTAAAAATTGTAGAGAATAATTTAGAAGTATATAGTTATATCTTAGATAAATACTTCTGTGGTTCATTGGTAAAATCTGATTATTTTTTAGAAACTGCAATCGTAATTGATGGTAAATGCAGTTAATTATTATAGTAATTTTATTTATTATCTTTTTATTTTTTTTAGTATTTAGTTAAAATTTTTTTAAAATATATTTACCAGAGAATTTTTTCATGCTCTTTAATACTAGTTATTTAAATATTTGACTTTATAATAGCTTTTTTTATTAGTATTTTATATATAACATAATATCCAGTTATAGTAAGTGGGTTTATTAGGATAGGAAGTATTACTTCTTTTTGATAAAAATTTTCTAAACTAAAATATCCTGCATTTGCTTTTCCATAAAAATATGCAAATATGATAGGAATAAAATTAGTAAGTATAATTGTTGTAAATGTTACTGTGTAATTTGGGAATTTTTTTATAGTTAATGCTAGCACTGTAAGTGTGAATGCTACAATATTCATTATAAAATGCCACCAGATTCTATGTGTAGATAGTTGTGAGCCAGTTAATTGAGAGAATAAAGTTGATGCTCCCCAGGGAGAAGCTCCTAATAGTACAGAACCCAGCAATGTGGTATGTTCTAATAAATGCAAGCCTTCAAATAATAATGGATACTTTATCATATTTTTTCTATGTATAAATGTATTTGATAGATATATTCCTAATATTCCAATAAAAAATATTAAATTTCCATAAAAATGTAGTAATTCCATTCCTAATGTTGGAGCTGTTGTAATATCTATAGCTCTTCTATGTATTGTCTCTAATCCGGCTGCTATTGATTTTGCTATTGGAGTCATATAAGGTAATGACCATTTATTGTTAAACCAGTATATCGTCTGAATTAGATGCTCTATAGTATGAAATCCTTGAAATAATACAGTAAACCCAGCTATTAAATAAGATGATTTTTTATATTTTTTTTCTATTAAAAATATGAAAGTTAACATGATAATTGGTAATAATACAAGAATATATGCTAAATATATGTACAAATTTGATATCTGATTACTATGGACCATATATTAATTATCATTGAATTTTTTTAAATACAAATAATATAGATTCATCTGACATATTCATATTTATAGTTTTTATATTAGTGTTTTTAATTTTTTACCAAACTATGTTTAAAATATTTGTTTATTATTGTATTTATTACAATATATTAATATGTTTTTATCAAAAAAAAATTTAGTGTTTTTATGTATTATTTTTTTGTTATTATCAATTTTAGTTATCAATGCGCCTTTAAAACGAAATTATTCTGATGCTCCTGATGGCTGGAGTGGGGGCGGTAAAGGTGCTGGATTAGGCTCAATAATATCAGATTTTAGCATATTATCTACTCAGTTGTATCTAAAAAGTAATGATTATATTAGAATACTTTATTATGGTTCTTTAGGGTATGTTGATAATGATTCTGTTACTCTGAGCGATAAAGAGAACAATTTTATTGAAGTAGTTAAAGGTATTATTGGTGAGCCTGAATTTAGTTCTTTACTTCCAGAGAGCAGAGCTACTAAGGTAAGTAAGAAAGTTTTAAATATTGCAAATAATGATGGGTATAAATTTATTGATAAAGTGTTTTTAAATACAGGTTCCCCTGTTTTATTAGATGTTGATAAAAACATTTATTCGTGGAAACCTGATGCCACTCTTGGTGAAGAGATGGATCCGTATTGGGGCGAAATACAAAAAAGTCAAAATTATACTTGTAAAGTCGGAAATTTTCCAATTAAATCTTATGCTGAATTAGTTAATGAGGCAAATTACACAGCAACAGCTGCAGTGAATTTATTTAAAAATAAAGATAGATCTAAAATAGCTAATCTTATTAATAATTTTACTAATTCGAAAAACAGTCAACCTGGAAGAGTAATAATTAACATTTTTATCAATTATTTAAATGATAATGATTTAGAGGAAAATAAAAGAGATGAAATTTTATTTAATTTTATTAATAATTTATTTGATTTGTCTATAGTTACTTTTCAGGAAAAGTATTATTACAATATCGCCCATTTTATCCAATTAAGTACGGTTCCAACAATGCAATCTTGGTTACAGACCAGACCACCTTTTCCATCTGAATTTGGGGCTTATGGTAATCTTTTGTCTTTATATATAAATAAATATGGTGAAGGTAAAAATATACGTTTAGTTATTCCCGGTAGTTTGGTTGCCAATATCTCCACTAGAGTATACAGTGACTCGAATTCTTTTTTTAATGAATTTACCAATTCTGCGATTTTGAATGGAAATGATTATAAATTTAGTATTATATCTGGAAAAACTTTAGGAGAGTGTATTTATAATGAATACAAATATAAAAAGATTTAGTTTATTATTTGCGATTTTCTTTATCTCATTTTTATTTTATAAAATTGAAGATAATAGCTCTGTTCTTAAATTTAAAGATATCTCTAATGATGTTTTCGAAAAAGGTAATAATTTTTATCGCGAAGAATGTTTACGTAATTTGCGTTTAAAGGATAGCATAGAACGCATTAATGGTAATAGTTTAGTTCCTGTTGATGAACTTAGATTGGACGATTTTGGTAATATATCAGGCGAATTTACCAATCTTCCTACTTTTCATTTTTCTGATTATCTTGGCGACTGTACTTTTCCAGTCGGTGTACCAGCAGTGGCGGTTGGTGATGTTAATAATGATAACTATCCGGATATAGTAAAATCACCTAATTTACTTTATATAAATAAAAATGGTAATTCTTTTGATCTTGTGAAGCTTCCAGTATCGAAAAGTTTTAACGAGCAAGAAGGAAAGATCTCAACTATTCCCGTTAATGAGAGTTGGCCTTCAACGCCTGTTATAAGCGACCTAGATCAAGATGGTGATGTTGAAATTTTATTTACAAATAGAATATCTGTAGGTGGTCAGCAAATAGTTGTATTCACACAAGATATTAAGAAAAATTGGGTTTTAGATAAGAGCTACAGATTTGACTTTGGTTCATTATCCTATTTTCCCAATGCTCAGACATTTACAGTCTTTGATTTTAATAACGATAGGCTTCCTGATATTTTATTAGGCTTTTTTGGAGGAAATAATTTTCTCTATAATAAAGATAGAGGTTTATCATCACCTGGTATTATGCTTTTATTAAATAAAGGTAATAAAATGTTTGAAGATATAACAAATACTTTTAACTTAAACAATAAGTTTAAAAATGTAATCATTGATAATTTATATGTTGGTAGTAGAACCAAATTTGTTGATCCTATTACTTTTGTTCATGGTTTTAGTACTAATGATTTTAATAATGATGGTTATATAGATATTTTTGTGGCTGGAGATTTTGGAACCGGTGTTATGCTTTATAACAAAAATGGGTTAGATTTAGAGGTTGATCAAAGTAATAATTTTTTTGGTCATTCACTTATGGGTCCTGCTAGTATAGATTATAATGGTGATGGAGTATTAGATATATATGCCTCACAAGTATATCAAGAGGTATCTACTAGGTTTGTATGTGAGAGTGCTAGGATGGGTTGCGATTCTAAATTAGGTAATAATTTTTGGATATCAGAGGGTCCCGGAAAGTGGGTAGATAAGAGTTTAGATGTTGGAGTACGTAAAGGTGGTTGGGGATGGGGAACTGCGATTGCTGATTTGAATAATGATGGTAAATCTGAAATTATTCAGACTAATGGTACAGTTAACGAGTTATCCCCCGCTGAGACCGGTTGGAATCATAGATGGGATCCTATTAATTTATTTTATGAAAATAATGATGGAATTTTTGAAGATATAGGTCGTGAGAGTGGGCTGTTTTTGCCGTTTTCTACCGCAAGCGTAGGTACCATAGATGTTAATTTAGATGGTTTATTGGATGTAGTTATAGCCAGTGGATTTGAATTAAAGCCAAGAGTTTTTATAAATAAAAGCAGTAACAAGGGCAATTATATTAGTATATTAGTTAAAGATAAGAATACATCTGCAAATATCTTAAATGCTAAAGTAGAGGTAAAAGGTTATAATAAAAAATGGTTTATGTACTCAGGAAATAGTAACCAGAGTCATTTTTCAAATTCAGATACATCGGTTAGATTTGGAGTTGGTGATAATAAAAAAGTTGATATAACTGTATACACTTTAGATGGGAAAGTTGTTTCTTTGAAAAATCAAAGTGTAAATAAAAATATCATAATAAAAATATGAAAAGTTAGTTATATTCATGCAAAATTTTTCAAAATTTTTTTACTAATTTCCCGGTCCAATTAGGGCTCCGTCTTTTATTGCAATACTCCAACCTAATTTATTTTCAAAAGGAAGTTTTATGACTTTGCTTGAGGAAGCTGATTTTCTTAACAATTCTATATCAAGATTTTCTTTTTCTATATAGTTTACTTGATATGTGGTTTGATTTTCGGTTCTATTAATCAAATCCACAATAATGTTGCCTTCTTTGTCAAAATGGGTGGCCATATTTGAAGATTTTGGTCTAAAGCCCCATGTAGCTAAAATCGAATCATCTTCTAAAAATAAAGATGTTCCCATAGAGTAAGTCATACATACAATTTTATTATCAATCAAGTCACAATCTTTTGTTGGTTGAGTTAATGTTTGTATATGTTTTGCTTCTTTTTTTTCATAATCTAAATGATAAATAACCGATCTAACTTTTTCTTCCGGTATCCTTCTATTATCTAAAAGAATAAGTTTATTATTTTTGATATGCCCTCCATGGTGTCCGATAGGCCCTCTTTCTCCGTACGGATCTTCTAAGATGTTAAAGGAATTATCAGTTTTTATTCCACCAATTTTTGCAATTACCTCTTCTTTGTTTTTATCAATTATATATGTTGCTGAAGTAAAGCGATTTGTTAAGACATATCTTGTTTCGTTATCTGTTGTAGATAAGTTTACCGGATGGTAAATACTAACTATACAGTTTGGTTTTTTAGTTGTATAGTCAATATCTGATAAAGCAAATAGCTGCGATTCATTTGGTGGTATTATTTTATCAAATCTAATCAGTTTTTTGATTTCTCCGTCAGGGGTTATCTCGGTAATAAATGGCATAGATACTTTAGCTGATTTAGTATTAGTCACATCACATTGCTTTGTTCCGCCTCCTCCTATATTAAATGGTGTTAAGTTTTTAGTATATTTTGAAAGATCGTAGTTAGTTATAATTTTAGATGTCATAAGCAAGAAATTACCATTACTTAATTTCTCAAAGCCATGTGTATCTATGACATAGTTATTGTCAGCTGGTTTTATTTTTTTTATTAAAGTTCCATCTAATTTAGATACCATTATTGCTGAGCCTTTTCGAGCGCCATAGCTCGGAGTCACTCCTGGTGGTAGCCCCATTGAATATATATTACCATCTTTATATATTTTTAGTATCATAGCACTTCCAGAGCCTTTCATGTACCAAATAGGAGTACCATTCTCATCTGCTATAATGTAGTAACCATTTTCAACATACCAATTATTTATATTTTTTCTATTTGCTGTAGCAAATGTATAAAAATATTTACTTTGACTTTTTTTATTAAAAGTTAGTTTAGGAAAGTTATCAGGTAGACATCTTATATATATAACATGTTTATTTATAATAATTTTTACAATGTCATCATTTTTGAGAAATACCCCTAATTTATTTTGATATAATTTATTATTATATTTTATATTATAGCCCTTTTTTATAAACAAATCAGTATTTTTTTTATCGCAGTCTCTTAATGAATAGTCGTTTATGTTTTTATTGTATTTTGGATATAAGTTATTTGAATATATAATTTGGTTTTCGCCATCAATTTGGTTAGAGTAGGTACTATTATGTACTATTGTAAATAGAATAATAGCCATTAATAGCATTTTTTTCATGCTTTTATTGTTCAATTTGCTACTAATTTTGCAATAATTACATTATATTTTATATTTTTTTGTTAATTTGATAATGTTACTTCAACTATTGCTGGTTTTATAATTTTATCTTTATAAATATATCCTCGCTGAAAAACTTTTGTTATAATTGGAACATTATAATTGTTATCTTCATTAAATGATATAGCATCGTGATATTTAGGATCAAATTCTTTCTCTAAGTCATCATATGCGGTTATTTCATATTTACTCATTATTGATTCAAGATGAATTTTTACGGTTTTTACAATTGGGTCATCTTTTGTTTGGTTATCTATTCTATATATATCATCAATCAAAGGTATCAGTGAAGATGTAAGATCAATTACTGCTTGCTGATAACTTTCATTATTATTTTTTTCAATTCTTTTTTTATAATTAATAAAATCTGCCTGTATTTTTTTTATATCATTAGTAAGTTCAGCTATCTTATTGATATACTCTACTTCATTTTTAATTTTACCTTCTGTATTCTCTTTTATCTCTGTATTTTCTAAATCAATTATATCTACCAGCTCATAGTTTATATTCATAAGTAATTCTTTTTCTTTGTTATAAGCTGAATTTATATCCAAATCATACTCTAATTGTTCTGTAAAGCTATCTGATATAAATTGTTCATTTAGATTAATATAGGCTAAATCTATCCAGTCTTGTGCTGAGGTTGGTATTTGTGAATTTGGATAATTTTTTATTTTTTCATCTAAAGAATTTTCAACTAAACTTAACTTTTCAATATATTTTTTTGAAAGGTATAATGCTTTATTATCATCTGCTATTATCGAGAATATATGGCTATTGTTATCAGTATTTTTATCTATTATTCTCAAAACAATTACAGACATTTAATTATCAACTACTTCTGCATCAATTACTTCAGAGTTATTATCATTATTTTTTTCACTTTCGCCTTTGTTTTTATTTTTGTTTACTTCAGAGTTAATTTCATTTATTATTGAATTTAAATCATCAATTTCTTTTGAAAATTCTTTACTTTCAATATTTTTTAAGGCAGTATCTAGTTTTACAATTGCTTGATCTAATTTAGTTAGAAGATCTTCTGATATTGAATCACTATTTTGTCTGATATTTTTAGCTTGATTAAGGATCTGTTCAACATCATTTCTTTTTGCAATCTCTTCTTTTCTAATCTGATCTTCATTTGCATGCTTTTCTGCATCCTTTATCATTGCTTCGATATCTTCTTTACTTAGCGAGCTCTGTCCTGTAATGGTTATTGATTGGGTTTTGTTTGTAGCTAAATCTTTTGCTGATACATTGACAATTCCATTTGCATCAATATCAAATGTAACTTCAATTTGAGGAACACCCCTAGGTGCTGGTGCAATTCCAGTTAACTCGAAGTTACCAAGACGTTTATTATATTGTGCAATTTCACGCTCTCCTTGAAAGACATTTATATCTACGCCTGGTTGATTATCGGCTGCTGTAGAAAATATTTGTGTTTTTTTGGTCGGTATTGTTGTGTTTTTCTCTATAAGTTTTGTCATAACCCCGCCTAATGTTTCTATGCCAAGCGATAGTGGTGTTACATCTAATAGCAATACATCTTTTATGTCACCTTTTAGTACACCTCCTTGAAGAGCGGCTCCTAATGCTACAACTTCATCTGGGTTTACTGATTTATTAGGTTCCTTTCCATTGGTTAAAGATTTTACAAGCTCAACTACTGCTGGCATTCTAGTTGAGCCACCGACTAGTATTATATGATTTAATTCATTTACATTTATTGATGCATCTTTAAGTACTTGTGTTACCGGGCCCTTACATCTATTTAATAAATCTATAGTCAATGACTCAAATTGTGCACGAGTCAAAGTTTCATCTAGGAATAAAGGGTTTTTATCAGAATCCACTGATATGTATGGCAGATTTATAGATGTTTGCATTGCTGATGATAATTCTATTTTAGCTTTCTCAGATGCTTCTCTTATTCTTTGTAAAGCCATTTTATCCTTACTCAGATCAACCCCGTTTTTTGCCTTAAAACTATTAATTAGGTGGTTTACTATTGCTTGATCCCAATCATCTCCACCTAAATGGTTATCTCCGCTTGTTGCTTTTACTTCAACTATTCCGTCACCTATTTCTAATAGGGATACGTCAAATGTTCCTCCGCCTAAATCAAATACTAATATCTTTTCTTCTTTTGTTAATTTATCTAACCCATATGCTAAGGCCGCTGCTGTTGGTTCGTTTATTATTCTTAAAACGTTTAATCCGGCTATTGTGCCAGCCTCTTTTGTAGCTTGTCTCTGAGCATCATTGAAATATGCAGGTACTGTAATAACTGCATCTGTAATTTTTTCGTTTAGATATGATTCCCCATCTCTTCTTAATTTTTGTAATATTCTTGCACTAATTTCCTGAGGAGTATATTTTTTATCGTCTATTGTGATATTCCAATTTGTGCCCATCTCTCTTTTTACTGATTTTATTGTTCTATCAACGTTTGTCACAGCCTGTCGCTTTGCTATCTCGCCAATTAGAACTTCGCCATTTTTCGCAAATGCCACTATTGATGGTGTTGTTCTCGCTCCCTCTGCATTTGCTATTACCGTTGGTGATCCTCCTTCTAAAATAGCTAAACAACTATTTGTAGTCCCTAAATCGATTCCTACAACACGGCTCATCTTTTTCTCCTTTATTATATATTATATATTTTATATATGTTATTATTTTGCCAGTTTTTACATATATATTATTTATTTTTATATTATATTTTTTGTATATTTTTTTATTATAGATTAGCTAATGAGATAGTTAATCCAGATATTAAACCATTTACATAATTTAATTGAAATTCTGACTCATGATGTTCTCTTGAATTTATTTCTAAGTTTTCTATTTTTTCTTTAATTTCTTTTCTTAAAGATTCTGCTTTTAGTAGCTCTTGTATTAAAAAACTTCTGACATTTATCTCATTTATTATATTGCTCACTTTTTCCATCCTGGCACCCAGTAGTTCTCTTTTTTAGAGACTGCTCTTGATAAGACAAATACTAGGTCTGATAATCTATTTAAATAAATCGCTGTTAATTCATTATACATATCTCTGCTTTCGTCAATTGCAGTCCATGTATCTAACTCTGCAACCCTAATTGTCGTTCTTAAATTATGTAAAAGTGCTGAATCTTTTCCTGATGATGGTAAGGTAAAAGAGTTGATGTTTTTTAGTTGTTTATTTACTTTTTTTGTATTTTTTTCAAGATATGTTATATAATTTTGGTCAATTCTTATTTTCTTTTTCTCAGTTTTCTTAATAGGTAACGATAGGTCTGCTCCTAAATCAAAAAGTTGATGTTGTATTGTTTTGAGTATTTTTTTTATTTCTTTATTTTTGTTATTGCTAAATTCTAGATAAATTGCAAGGGCCGAGCTAACCATATCTACAGAGGCTAAAGCCTTTACTCTTGGTGTATTTTTCTTTACTGTTGAAAGGTCTCCAATCATAGTAAAACCTGTGTCGCCAGTCTTAGTTGTTACTTTATTTATTTTAATAGTTGATTTATTTTTCATATAAAGTTATCATTTCTAACCCTTATAATTGTTACTAAAATAATTTTTTTATCATATAGATATTATATTTATATTCTTAATATTAGGGTCATTATTTTAATTAGTTGATTCTTTTCTTATAGGGTGTGGATAAGGGAGGGTTGGATAGTGAGGCTGTGGATAAAGGGTGTGGATAAGGTAGGGTTGGATAGTGAGGCTGTGGATAAAGGGTGTGGATAAGGTAGGGTTGGATAGTGATGCTGTGGATAAGGTAGGGTTGGATAGTGAGGCTGTGGATAAAGGTTGTGGATAAGGTAGGGTTGGATAGTGAGGCTGTGGATAAAGGGTGTGGATAAGTTAGGGTTGGATAGTTAGGCTGTGGATAAAGGGTGTTATTGGTTTGATGAAATCGAAGACTGTTAATAAATAAGTAGTTTGAAAGTGGCCTACGTAATTATTTAGCTTCGTCCACTTCGCATTTAACGCTACTGCTATTAACTGCCGGTACTTGATCTGGTCTGATATTTGTTTGACCAGAGTAAATAGTCGATGGGTTTGGTGAAAAACTTAGACCCTCAGTTTTCCAAGAGATTATTTCTTTACCACTTTTATCAAAGGCAATTAGATCACAACGATAACTTTGGTCAGCTTTTATTCCTAAAATAATAAATTGAGATAGCACGTAATAACCAGTCTTTTGGATCAAAAAAGGTTTTAGTAAATCATCTAACAAAACTAACCTTAATATCAAATTTATCCAACTTTATCTCACTATCTAATTGACAGCCTTCAGTTGCTTTAGCAATCAATAAACTCCCTGTTACAGTTAGATCTACATACTCACCAGGCATTAATAAAAAGCCATCATTTATAATCTCTCTGCCATTTTGAGTATAATCTTTAGTTGCTATTACAATGCTCTCTAACTTATCTAAATTCTCAACTCTAATATTATTACTTTCCAATATTTTATTATTTAAACCTAACTCAAAATGAGGGCGATTTATTTTTGCACATAGCGCACTCTGATTTGGATAAATTTTATCTGTAAAATCATAATTAGCATTTCCTAAATTTTTATTATAGCCATCTTTTGTAAAATAACTATCATCTTTTATATTACTATTATTTATTCTAACAAACTGATCACCTACCTCATATTTAAAATAAAATGGCCTAATATATGAAAAATAATTATATATACTAAATTCATTGCTATATTTATCTTTATTTTTTTTAACTTTACCTTCAACATTTGAAATATTAAAACGATTTACAAAATAATTATAAATATCATCAGCATAACTATGAGACAGTTCACTAGATGGGTGCCAATCAGCAGGATTTACCCAACCACTCAAATCATTTCTCTTAGTAATATCTGCTGAATTTTTATTATCAATAATAACAAAACCAGCATCACTAATAAGATTATAAGCATTTAAGTGATCAGCTTTTTTAATACCGCTATTTTCAGGAGGATTTAATTGCATAAAAATTACCTCAAAATTATTTACTTTACTCTGAATTTTTAAATTCTCTAATGACTTTTTAAAAATTTCAAGTTGCTTTTCTTGCCACATCTGTTCATTATTGCTATCTAAGAAAAGATATTTATTGCAGAAAGATAATATAAACTTGTTAATTGCTTTTGGAAAAAACTTATATAATTTAAGTAAATACTCGCTTTCTTTATCTCCCCCATTAATGCAATTCATATAATCCGGTTTACCTAATGAAAAGTCTTTCTCAACCAAACTACTTACCCCAAAACTCTGATAATCATTAGGTAGAAACCCGATAACTAAATAATCGTATTTATAGAAATTGTATATATTCTTTGCATTAAATAAATACTCATAAAAACTCCAACCATTTCTTCCGGCAGAAATAATATTAAAATAATTATCTTTATATAGTTCTTTTATTTTATCAGCAAAAATTTGATGCCAAACCTTATTTTCATCGACGATATTCTTCCCAGCTACAAAAGAATCACCAACAATGAGTATACTTTTTAGTTTAGGATCATATGGCAAAGTATTTAAAGTATATTTAAAAAAATCAGCTTCACTATCAGTTTTAGAACTTTTATTAATTTTTTTTATATATAAGCTTTCATCATTAACATTAAAAAAATTATAGAGATTTTTATTAGTAGGTGTGATTGAGTCGAACCTTTCTCTTCTTCTAATAAATTCGATAAAGAAACTCTCTCTAGACCAAATTTCAACATCAGAAATATCTAAATTAAATTTTACCCTAGTATTACTAATCTTGCCATCAGTAACCATTAAATCATTATCAAAACTCCTAACATTTTCTTTTATACTACTATATTTATTAAAATCTACATTGCCTTTAAATTTATTTTTGTTTTCATAATTTAGGTATAATTCATATGAAAACAAAAATAATAGTATTGATAGAAAAACTGTAAAAATAAATAAGAAAAAAAGTTTTAGCACTCTGATCTTAATATAAAAAGTATTATTTATAGGTTTTAGCATATTATTACTATATTAATTTATTGATTTAGTCAAGGTATAAAAAATAAATTATTAATTAATTTCATATGCTATAAAATAAAATTGATAAAAAATGTAACATAATTATTATATAACCCTTATAACGCAAATTATGGTTAGAAAGAATTTTATGGCATTCTTTCCGGAACAACACTTAATAACCTATATTGTCTAGAGTACAGAAATAACTAACTCACCCAGTTTACTAGAACATGGCCTGTACCCCTTAACCAGTACAGATCTACGTAACTACGACAATACACAATGGTTAGAGCTTTTGAAAAATCTAGAATCTAACCCAGGAGTAAATTCAGATACCTACAATCTGTAATATAGCGTAGGAATTTTATAATATGAAAAATTAGTTTTATAGTTTTGGCATAAAAATATATATTTAAATGTGGCATGAAATGAGAAATGAAACTCCTTGTGTATATTTATCTTACGAAAATAAAACTTGTTAGTCAGAGCCTTTTATGAGAGTATTTAATATCGACATCGATACCTGGTATAATAATAACCCTATCTCTTATCTTATCGAGGAATACAATTCATGGAATACCTCTTCCTGGTGGACCGGAGTAGCCGGTAAAGATTACCGAGATCGATAAAATCTAAGTTAATATATTAATCTAAATATAATACTTATAAAAATTATTTATAATAACAAGTCTATAAATAAAAATTGTAATATAAAAGCTAACCTTAAAATATTTTTTCATTTATAAGCAGTAATAGTATATACTATATAAAAAACTTATAAATAAAGGAAATAAAATGAGTTTGAAATTTGCAAATATAATTGAAGTATTATTGAAAAAAAATGAAATAACCCCAATACTCCAAGAAAAAGTTTATCAATTTGCTCTTAGTAATAACAGACCAGATTTATTGGTATTATTATTAAAGACTAATAATTTAACAAATCAATTGGATAATATGATAGGTGAGATTAAATTAGCTAGTGTAAAAATTGCTTGGCTTACTAAAAGAAATAGAACAATAGAACAAATTAAAAAAGCTCTTCAAAACGAGAAGAGAATTACGGTACTAAGAGAAGTTGTAGCTAATCCTAAAACTTCAATAAAGGTATATAATACGCTATTTGAAATTATAAATAAAGAATTTTTTTCTAAGAAAAGAAAAAATTCAATTAAGTATAATCAATATATAGATCTTTTAAATTTAATAATTAACAATTCATTAATCAACAAAAAAGCTAGAATAAAAGCTTCTAATATATTAATAACTGAAGAAATAAATAATTATAAAGATATTGATAATATATATGGTTATGATTCAAGACTATCAAATAGAATATCATCTATATTTGACTCAGTGCCTGAAGTTGTTGATAGCTATAAAAACAATGATAATATTAATATTATTTTTGCAGTTGCTGAATATTGTTCTCTAACATTACAAGAACAGAAAAGAGTCTTAGCACCTATATATGATAATATAAATAAAGTTTTATCAGATAAAGAATTTGATAAAAATAAAGCTTATTACCGAGAAGAATCAGTAGATGAACTAATCAGATTAATACACTTTTTATGTGAAAATTCAACTTTATCAAGTGAGATAAGTAGTCAAATGCTTGATGTATTAAAGAAACTTAAAAAGATATTTCAAAATACATATTTTATCAGTAGCATAGATGATATTATAAAATTAGTAGAAAACAGAATTAGTTCTGGTTTATCACTTAAAGATCAGATAAATAGCATAAACAGCATCTCTGAGATGAATTCAGTCATTGAGCAATTATCGATACTTCACGATAAAAATATTTTATCATTTAGAAGTACTAATATGAAAAATTTAGCAATCTCAATGATTATCTCTAAGTACTGTACTCCAGAGATGAGTAGTAAGGTGCATTCATTTTATCATACTTATTATACAGCATATAATCCAGACGCTGTTGACATAAATAAACTTATAGATCCTAAAGATATAAAAAAATTAGCTTACTCAATTATAGCTAGATCTAACTATGATGAACTATTTGATGAGTTATTAGATATTACTCCAAATAAAATTGAAGTATTCAAAACTATCCTAAAATTAGTATTTGAAGAAAAAGTTGAGTTTGATAGATCTATAATACTTAAAAGTAAGTACATGAAGAGTGAATATCTAAGTTACTTATCACTTGATGATTTCTACTTACTAAGTATCCAAGAAAAGAAAAAAGAGTTCTCTGAGCAGCTTGAAATTATTTTAAATAAAATAGCTCAAGATAAAGAAACTTGGGAGAATTACATTACCTTAGCTGATGAGTTCGAAGGAACTTTTAATGAGCTAGAGTTAATTAGTTCAAAATTATAAACAAAAAAAAGGAGGCTATATGCCTCCTTTTTTCTTTTAATAGAGATTTTTATTTGATCTCTTCTATATTACAGACAGTCCAAGAGTAATGAAATGCAGATTTCTCGTTTAATAAATCTCCATTTGTATCCAACTCTTCATATGCCAATTCTTCAGAATTGGCCTCTATTTCAATTATATGTTTAGATACTAATTCAACTTCTGCTTTATACTTAGCCATAAATTTATTCCTATTACTTACTAGTTAGATAGATTTCTCTAAGTTTCTTTAAGTCAAGATAATATAGATCTCTGATTTTATCAGCACTATCTAAATAACTTTTATGAGCTTTATTTATCAATTCATTAGCCTTATTCTTATCTTTTAAATTCTTAGCTTCTTTAATTGCTTTATCTTTTATCTTTGAAATCTTCTTGATATCTTTATCAAGTTTTTCTTTTAATGCAATTCTGCTTAAAGAGAACTCCTCAGAAGCTTCTTTTAGCTTCTCAATCTTGCTCTGCTCAGATGCATCACCTGCTTGACTAAGGGTTGGAAAAAAGATTGTTAACGAAAATACTAATATTGATACTATAATTTTTTTAGACATACTACTCCTTTATTTACAAATAACTATAACTGCAAAAAATGAATTAAATTATTAAATTGTTTTTTTGAGAAAAAAATGAGTAATAAGAATGATAATAAAGTATAGAAAGGAGCAAGAAATGAAGAAATATATAATAATACCAACCGTCTTATTAGCGTTAATCTCTACAAATACTAATGCAGAAACAATCTCAGATAGAGCTAATAAAAAAGCTGAGCAATCAGCCGCTAGAGCTACCGAGATAGCAAATAAGAAAGCTGAGTTAGAGGCTAAGAAAGCAGAGGCCACTAAGGCCCGTGAAGCTAATAAAGCTGAGAATCAGGCTAAGATAGCAGCTGAGGTAGAGGCTAAGAAGGCAGAGGCCACCAAGGCCCGCGAAGCAAAGAAAGCTGAGGTACAAGCTAAGATAGCAGCTGAAGTAGAGGCTAAGAAGGCAGAGGCCACCAAGGCCCGCGACGCAAAGAAGGCAGAGGCTGAAAAGGCCCGCGACGCAAAGAAAGTTGAACTAGAAGAGGCTAAGAAGGTAAAGGCAGATCAAGTAAAGAGTAAGATCCAAGCTATCAACGATACTTTCAAAGCAGCGGTAACCCAAGCTAGAACAGCTAAAGAAGCTGCTTTAAATTCAGCTACAACCCCAGAAGCAAAAGCGAAAGCTAATGCAGACTTTGCTACTGCAATAAAAGCAGCTGAGAATAGCAAGAATTCAGCTATTGATGAAGTAAAGAGAATGCAAACATCTGTAAACAAGTAAATATATTAGAGAGATATCTTGGTGGTATTAATCACCAAGATATTTTTTAATTACATTTTTATAATAAAGTCTTTTTATGTAAATTTTATTTTTAATAATATTTTACTTAAATGTTTTTTACATTTTTTATATGTTATAAATAATGTGTTTAAAATTAATTGTGTGTAGCCTACTCTATATAAATTCCGCCCTTATTATCTTTATGTATGAAACAAACATTTCCTTTTTCAATAATTTTATGACAAACAAAACATAACATTTTAGTTTTGCTAGGATCCATTAATCCTTTTTTTATTTTATCAATTGTCTCTTTATCAGCCTTATTTATATTCTCCCATCCTGCTCCATTTTTATCTAACTTAAAAAATTCTAAATCACCCATTTTTACCTCTCTTTTATTTATTATTTTCATTATTTTATATTTATATTCAACCATTATACAAATTATTATTTTATTATCAATTATTTTTATATAATTATTGCTTTTTTTTGATTTTAAATAATATTATATTTATTAGAGAGGTGTTTTATGAGAAAGTATTTTTTGGCAATGTTTATTTTTATATCTTCTTTTATGTTAGCTTCTTGTTCTAACAATGAAGATAGTTTAGATAGTAGCGTTTCTGGCGATCCTAGTTATGAATCTAGCTCTGGTGAGTTAGATAAGTCAAATAGTGATTTAACAAGTGATTCTGCGAACAAGATTGAAAATGATGCTGTATCTTCTGAGAATATTCAAGAAGATAGAAGTGAATATATGGTATCACGTTTTGTTAGTACTGCTAATGAATTAGCTGCAAAAGATAATTCTGATATTAAGATTGTATTAGATAATTTATATGAGCAGATTGTAGCACAAACACCAGAAACCAATTATAAAGATGGTGTGTTTAAGACCCCTTCAGGTATTGAATATAATATAATAATTAAAGATAATGTTGCTTCTTATACTGTAAGAAAATAATTTAGCTATCTTTTTATATTATTTATTATTTGATTTAAATTATTTGAGTAATAATTTCCTACGCATCTGCCTAAATCTTCACCAGCTTTAACATCTATAGGGAAATGAAATAGTGCATCAACTCTAGATTGGTTAACTTTATTTGATAAATCTTGAGGGTTTTCAAAGAATAATGTTTGTTGAGCAATTACTAAATCTTCAGGTAATGAAAACTGTAGTTTTGTATCCTTTGATATCAAATTTTCTATAACTGAAACATTTGCTCCTGAAAACGCTGAATGGCCTGAAGGATAGCTTGGATGAGGCGGTGTCTCTCTTAGCAGATTTACATCATAATTATATATATTTTTTATCATTGTTTCTGGTCTAGCTAAATAGTTTATTTTCTTCTCATGCCAGGTTAAAATTGCAGTATCAAACATAGCTAAAGCTGATGTAGTAATTATTTTAAATGCATTTTCTTTTGGTATTTTATTTTCAACTGTAGCTGTCGTTATAATTTTCAAGTTTTGTCCTGGTGGAGTGGGGGTTCCTGACCCTGCCAAGAACACATTAACATATAAACCTATTGTTTTTGAAAGATCTAAACTTTCATACATTTCTTTTGTTTCCTGATCAATTATCTTTATGTCTATTGGAGGTAATTTGCAAATATTTTTTATATCTGCAAGTGTATTTACATCTCCAAAATTTGGATCCATAAATGAACGTGGTTCTATTCCGGTCGGTTCCCATTGATATTTTTTAGGTGTCTTATTTTTATTTATAGGTGTATCATTATTCCTTGATTGTTCATATTTATCCTCATTTGAGATTTTTTTTACTAATTGAATTGTTTTCTCAATATCACTATTTAAATAATCTCCTCTATACTTATTTTCTAATAAATTGAAGTTATTTACTACCACTGGCACGTTATAATATAGATGTTTTGCTATTTCAGAGGCTGCTTTTATGGCTATTGCTTCTTTATTTTTATTTTCTGTTTCATTATAGGCTAAGTAAGCTGCTAGATAGGTATATGCTTGGATTCTCGAGGCAGTTAGAGGTGATATTCTCTGAGAGGATGCTGTTGCAGTAAGTGTGTCTGTTAATTGTACATAAAATGGTGGTTGTTTATAATTGCTTATTTTGTTAGTTTCATGATCTTTTGTGCATCCTGCTAGTAAAATTATCGTGATTAGTATTACTATTTTTTTCATATTTTTATTATACCTTTCTCCTGATACTTGTCATTCATATATCATATTTACCTTATTAGCATATATGTTTTCCTCTACTTTTTTACCAGAGGGGAACTCTACGGTGATCTTAGCTTTATTCTCTTTGCCTAATCCTATTATAATTGGTGAATTTGATGAATAGGATCTAAAATTACTGGTCTTTGAGGGTAACTTAAATTTTTGAATAGGTTTATCTTTTATCTTTATAGTAATGATAGCA
>Ga0172372_10003089_pt1 | contig 24791 bp, 22 predicted proteins | sample LakKiv5m_2_FD_114544 | JGI IMG/M metagenome (GOLD analysis project Ga0172372, IMG submission 114544) | Freshwater microbial communities from Kabuno Bay, South-Kivu, Congo - kab_092012_9.5m | ecosystem: Environmental > Aquatic > Freshwater > Lake | place: Democratic Republic of the Congo...
AACCCCTTTGCTGGGGTTTGGGGACCGCAGGTCCCCAAAATCTAATTTCTATTCCCTCCCCTCTGGGGAGGGTCAGGGAGGGGGTAAAAATTAACCACGGGGTGTGGGGCCCCGCCCCACATCTAAAAAACCACCCCATTTCTTGGGGATCTAAAGGGGTGAAGCCCCTTTGCTGGGGTTTGGGGACCGCAGGAATTAAATGAGTGGGTGCTGCGCACCCACACCCGCCCAGGGGCGAAGCCCCTGGACCCCAAAAGGAATGCATGCACCCTATCTTGGGGATCTAAAGGGGTGAAACCCCTTTGCTGGGGTTTGGGGACCGCAGGTCCCCGAGAATAGGGGGGGGGCCCCGAAGGGCCAGGGGAGGGGTATAGAGCCGGGGGAACGCCCTCATATCAAAATTTAACCACGGGGTGTGGGGGGGGCATCATCGTCTCACAGTTGCGAATCAGGGGCAGATATAGGTAATATAAGTGTCCTGTTTTTTCAACGGGGGACTTTAATTTTGATCTGAAACGGTAACCCTGATTCAAGAAAGGCCTATTTGTGACCGATACATCCATTCGAAACATTGCCATCATTGCCCACGTCGACCACGGAAAAACCACATTGGTTGATCAACTGTTCAAACAAAGTGGCATGTACCGTGAAAACCAAGAAGTGGCCGAACGCCTCATGGATTCTATGGACCTCGAACGAGAGCGTGGCATTACCATCACCGCCAAAAATGGGGCCTTTTATTATGAAGACACCCGCATCAATATCATCGATACCCCCGGCCACGCTGATTTTGGTGGACAAGTCGAACGGGTATTAAAAATGGCCGACGGCGTCTTGTTGTTGGTAGATGCCCAAGAAGGCCCCATGCCCCAAACCTATTTCGTGCTAAAAAAAGCCCTTGCCCTGGATCTGCACGTCATTGTCGTGATCAATAAAATCGACAAACCAGCCGCCCGCATCGACTGGGTTCACGACCAAGTATTGGAATTGTTTATTCGATTGAATGCCCCCGACCATGCCCTGGATTTCCCCGTGGTATATGCCTCTGCTCGGGATGGGTATGCCACCATGGACCCATCAGAACGGTCGGGTACCATGACCCCCCTCTACCAACTGATCGTCGAGTCGGTACCACCGCCCAAAGGCAACCTTCACGACCCATTCAAACTACTCATTAGCTCCTTATCCTATTCCCCATTTTTGGGCCGATTGGGCGTTGGCAAATTATTGCAAGGTACCATTGCCATCAACCAACCCGCCTTAATCGCACGCTCAGAGGGGGCCCACACCCCCTTTCGCATCACCAAACTGTATCGGTTTGAAGGCCCTCAAATGGTAGAAGTGGAGCAGGTAGGGTGTGGCGACATTATCGCAGTCGCTGGCATGGAAACCTTAATGGTGGGTGAAACGATTACCCATCCCGACGACCCCACCCCCTTGCCATCGGTGGACATCGACCCACCCACCATTTCAATGAATTTTGTACCCAATGATTCGCCCTTTTCTGGTAAAGAAGGTAAATTTGTAACCTCTCGACACATCAAAGACCGGTTGGATCGGGAGCTGTTGTCCGATGTGGCCCTAACGGTCACCCCCCTATTGGACGCCCCTGGGTTTTGTGTCTCAGGCCGTGGGGAATTGCATTTGTCAATTTTAATCGAAAAAATGAGGCGCGAAGGCTACGAGTTCCAGGTCACCCGCCCCAAGGTTATTTTTAAAGAAGTGGGGGGACAAAAGCAAGAACCCTACGAAGAACTCACCATTGATGTGGATGAAACGTATATGGGAAAGGTCATTGAAAACTTAGGCATTCGACGGGGTCAATTGCTAGAAATGACACCCAATGACGGACTGGTCAGGTTGCGATACAAAATTCCCACGCGGGGATTGTTGGGATTTAAGTCTGAATTTATGACCGACACCAAAGGCATGGGCACCATGAATTATGTGTTCGCAGAATTCGGGCCCTATGCCGGCGATATTCGCAACCGTAAAAATGGGGTGTTGGTGGTAAAAGAAGCCTGTGACACCAATGGGTATGCCCTCAATAATTTACAAGACCGCGCGGTGTTGTTCATGGGCCCCGGCGAATCGGTATATGAGGGACAAGTGATCGGCGAAAATTCCCGGGATGATGACATGGTGGTAAACCCCGGAAAAGGCAAAAAACTCACCAACGTACGGGCATCGGGCGCCGATGATGCCATCATGCTAACCCCTCCCAAAGTCATGAGTTTGGAGCAGTGTATTTCGTATATTAACGATGACGAACTGGTGGAAGTCACGCCCCAGTCCATTCGGTTACGAAAGTTGTATTTAAGCGAAAATGAACGCAAACGATTTCAAAAATAAAACCGTTGGGTTTATTGGATTCGGAAAAATGGGGCAGGCCTTATGGCGTGGGTTTTCAACCCTGGGGGTAAAAGCCAACGTCTACGACCCCCACCCCACCGACTGCACCCCATCGGTCAACTGGATGGACGCCGAAGGGGTGTGGGCCCAATCCGATTGGGTGTGGGTGTGCATCAAACCCCAAACCTTCCGTGCCCACACATGGCCCCGTGTCGATGTCCCTGTGGTCAGTATTATGGCGGGCATACCCTTGGCCACCTTAAGCCAAACATTTAAGGTCGCCATCAGGGTCATGCCCAACACCCCGGTGGCCATTGGCAAGGGCATATCCGCCATTGCCCATCTGGATCATGAAGACCCCCTGCTGGTCTCCCACGTCACCCAATTACTGGCCGCCTGTGGGGATACCGTATTGGTAAAAGAAGAATGGATGGATGCCATCACCGCGCTGAGTGGGTCAGGCCCCGCGTTTATGTATGAATTGGCACGGGTCTCAACCGAGTGGGCGGTATCACGAGGGATTCCCTCATCCGTGGCACTGCACTTGTTGGCCTCCACTTTGATTGGGGCAGGCAGTATGTTGCAACAAACCCCCGACCCCAACACGTTGATTGCACAAGTGGCCAGCCCCAACGGCACCACCGTAGCAGGGTTGACAGCCTTTGAATCAGAAGGTATTCAAGCAAAATGGGCCACCATGTTGTCCGCCACTGAAACACGATCAAAGGAATTAAGATGATACAAGAGCCAGGTATCTTAGGACAAACCATCGACCGCTTGTGCCAACTTATTTATATTTTATTGATTATACGGGTTATTCTGAGTTGGATTCCGCACGATCCATTTAACCGTGTTATCTCAGTGATTAATCAACTCACCGATCCTATTTTAAACCCAATCAAACGATTGTTACCCCCCTTGGGTGGCATTGACCTATCCCCCTTGGTTGCTTTTTTTATACTGGACATGCTCAAAACGCTGTTATTAACCCTTTTATAACGATTGTCCCAATGGGGCACCCTCTGGTTCAAGCACGGCCAGCCATTCGGAGGCCATCACAGCGGTTGTATCACACGGTAGCCATCGAAACGAATCGCCACCAATTGTCACCCAAGATGCATCCCATTCACCCGCCTGGGGATACACACTACCAAGCACACGCGCTTGATCGATTTGCACTTGTTGCAACAACCGACGGACCATCCCTTGCAATGTCACCGCATCGTGATAATCCGCCGGCACCCCATCCAAACTAAGAATACCAGCCACATCCACATACCGATACACAGACTTACCCGTACGACGATGTACCGACAATAACACATAATCAGGGTGAATCATCAGGTGCATCCCAGGGGCTTGTCCCGATCGCCCATGATTGGTGATCACCATGGGCAACGATTCTTGGCGCCACCTCCCCATCACTTGCATCAGGGATTTGGGAAACACGTGCAAAGGTGAGGCCATAAACCCCGGGTGCACAGACATCACAGGCAAAGAAAAAGACGCCATCTTAACCACCTTTCACAATCGTTGGGTTTTGTAGGATAATGCCCACAACGGCCCACCAATCAAACATTCAAAGCATCAGAATGTGGGAATCGCCAAGCGGGATTACCCAGAAGGAGTAACATCATGACAGTGGCATCATTGGCATCCGAACACATCGGATTATGCGTATCCGGCGGATTAGACAGTCGAACCGTCGCCAAACGATTGCGAGAAGCCGGGGTCAAGGTCACCTGTTTTACAGCTGATTTGGCCCAACCCGACGAACCATCCATCGAATCAGTTCGGGATAAAATGGCACCATGTGGGGTCGAGACCATTATTGTCGATTTAAAACACGATATGGCCACCGAAAGCCTGCGGTTACTCAAAGGATTGGCACGCTATGATGGGGGGTATTGGAACACCACCGGATTGGCCCGTGCGGTAACCGTGCGGGGCCTGTTGGGGGCCATGCAATCGAGGGGGGTCACCGTATTGGCGCATGGGGCCACCGGACGAGGCAATGACCAGGTACGATTCGAACGGTACACCAACATGTTGGCCCCTCACATGAAAGTCTATGCCCCATGGCGAGACCCCCAACTGTTGGCGGAATTTCCGGGTCGTACCCAAATGGCCCACTACTTAGACTCGTTTGGCATTCCAGCGCCCGTGGGGGGCAAAAAAAAGTATTCAACCGATGCCAATGTGGCAGGTCTGAGTCATGAAGCCGAAGATTTAGAAGATTTGCATACCCCCGTCACCATTGTCTCCCCCATCATGGGGGTATGGCCCCATGATGCCCCTGATCGCATTGAAAATGTCACCGTATCGTTTGCAAAAGGCACCCCAGTGGCCATTAACGATCAACCACTAGACGCATTGTCGTTGTTACAACTCGCCAATCAAATCGGGGGACGAAACGGCATTTGGATGAAGAACGCACTCGAAAACCGCATTGTGGGAACCAAAAGCCGTGGGGTCTATGAAGCGCCCGGTTTGGAATGGCTGGGATTCTGTTTGGCCCAACTGTACCAAGCGACCCTCGACAAACGATCCACCGCATTATTTGGCCACTTATCCCAACTGGTGGCACACCACATTTATGAGGGTCGCTATTATGAACCCTCTACCCGTTCCGCGTTAATCGCCATCGATGAATTGGCCATGCACGCCACCGGTACCGTATCGGTTGGGCTTTATAAGGGCAATATTTATCTCAATGGGTTACACAATGTGACGGCCTCGTTATACAACGAAGCCGATTCATCCATGGAAGCCAGCGATGGCCTCAATCCAATCAGCAGCCAGGGCTATGTGGATATTCAACGGGTAGAAGCCGTGGCACTGGCCAAGGCAGGACAGATTAACCCCCTATAGTCTTATCTTATACAAGGCCTGCACCCGTTTAATGGGTGCAGGCCCATTCGTAGGGCCCTAACCCACCACCAGGCACTGCATCCGCCAATCCAAAAGGCCCTGGCGTATCCGCGACCCACCCCATCTATCCAAACCGGTTCAAGCAGTGCAAACCAGGCAGTGCGAACCAGGCAGTGCGAACCAGGCAGTGCGAACCAGGCAGTACGAACCAGGCAGTGCGAACCAGGCAGTGCGAACCAGGCAGTGCAAACCAGGCAGTGCGAACCAGGGTAGCAAGCCTTTTTAAGACATAAGCCGCCTTTTACCCACCAAATGCAGCAGGTAATGGGAACACCCACCCAACGATTCCGTACCACCCCTACCTATTAAAAGATAACACTCAAAACACACCACAACGTGGTATGCCCAGGCGTTTCTCCCCCCTTAAACCATACACCCCCCAAAGTCCCCCCTTCACCTTGGGAACAACGCGTTACTCAACCGGTACGCTTAGTTTATCCCAATCACCTTTGCTACAAAATTTGGTCAAGCGACGGCTACCAATTTTGGCACGAAACGCATAACGAACTTGCACACTGCCATCCGTTAACTTACGCTCATACTTCGTTTTGGTAATGTCTTTGCTTTCAACCGATACTTTTTTGCGCTCTTTTACATCGTAGAACTCAATTGCAGATCCCATTCTCACACCTCCTTCACTCAACAGAAAAAAGGCAATTGCCTACTTTCCCGCTTTTTAATTCATACCAAAAATAAACATGGACGGGCGTACTCTATCCGCAAACAAAAAAAACTTCAAGCACCATCATCTGTACCCACCCAGCACATCTAACAAATGGCCCTCATACACCCTAATGGGGCAACCCCCAACAACGCACACCGCCCATTCCCCCACCATTCCAGGATGGGCCCATCCCTGAATGGGCACTTATGGATTGACAAAATAAATATTAAGACTTAGTCTCAACAAAGCACTACCCATATCGTTAACAAATGGGTATGATTGGCCACTCACTTATTAGTCAGCTTTTTAGTGCCCGTTTTTTAGTGGTTATATTTTAATTGAGTTTGGTGTCTTATTTAATGTTGGGGGACGTGGGATCTAATATATTGCATTCAAACTGGGAATCATTCAAAAAGAGGTCCGTCATGGCAAATCAAGAGGTAGCGCAAACGTCCCACATGGTTCCGGTCCCGCATTCGTGTCAGCGACTGTGTGACTGCAAAGGTGGTACCTGTGTTCAAATTGTGGGCATCGAGGCCGATGATGTCACATGTCGCACGTTGTTATCCATGGGCCTAACCAATGGCACACACGTTGCGATTCATCAAACCAATCGCCATGGTGGCCCCGTGATTGTGGGATTGCGGGGCACCCAAATTGCATTGCGATCGTCTGATGCGGCCGTTATTCAAGTCAGTCCCTTGTTGAATTGAGACCAGGGGCCTGGTTGTGAACCCCACTGATTCGCTGGCATACTTGTTGGTTGGTCATCCCAATGCCGGCAAAACCACCCTGTTTAATTATCTCACCCAGTCCCATCACAGTGTGGTCAATTATCCGGGCTCAACCGTGCAATATGCCCTGGGACATATGCCCCATCAAGGCCCCCTGATCATCGATACCCCGGGCATTCAATCCATGGATGCCCAGGGGCCTGATCAGGCCCTGACACTCACCATGATGCAATCCCCCTTGTCGTATACCCATTCACGACCCATTCGGTTGGTTTGGGTGGTCGATGCACGGCATGCATCCCACGAATTGGCCTTGATTGACCTGCTTCATCAGCAAATACCCGGTGGCATATTGGTCTTGACCCATGCCCAGCACACGCCGTCAGCACGCATGACCGCCTCACGCCTCACTGAGCGGTTGGCCCTGCCTGTTTTTTGGGTCGACGCCGATACCCCCGATCACTATGAGCCACTCAAAGTGGCCTTGGCAAACGGGGTGGGGACACCCTATGTCAGCATTTCATTCACCCCGCCTGCCAACGAGGCCATTCAATCCGCCTTTGACTGGTCCACGTCATTGCAATGGCCCCCCCCCTCTGCCTCACCGGCCCTATCGCTTGACCGATGGGTGCTTCATCCCGTGATTGGCACCATGATGATTAGTGGGGTATTGCTGATGGCCTTTGTGATGACCTTTCTCATCACCGCTCCGATTGTCGATGGGTTGGATACCGGCATGTCATGGCTCATCACCACCACCCAATCCATGATTCCCCACCCACTATTAAGCGCGGCCATTGGGGAAGGGGTATTGGGAAGTTTGGGTGCCGTGTTGGTGTTCATGCCCCCCTTATTTGTGTTAAGCCTCTGCATTGCCATCATGGAAGACTCGGGGTTTTTAACCCGAATGGCCATCATGTATGACCGAACCCTCACCCGATTTGGAATGGAAGGCCGCAGCATGTTGCCCATTTTATCGGGCTACGGATGTGCCATTCCGGCGATTATCTCGTGCCGACAAATTCCCAATCGACGAGAACGGCTGGCCACCATGGCGGCCATTCCGATGGGAACATGCATGGCCCGCCTACCCGTTTATGCGTTGTTATTGGGGATGCTCACCCCCTCCCCACTCATCAGGGGGGGATTATTAACCGCTGTATACGTTGGCAGCTTGGCATTGGTGTTGGTAACAGGGCGATTGGCATCTCGATATGTATCCGGCCCCACGCAGCCCCACCCACCCACTCCCTTTTATATGACGCTTCCCCCATGGCAATGGCCTAACATGACCCGTGCCTGTCGTCAGGCCACCCATCAGGTGACATCGTTTGTGATAAAAGCAGGTGGCACCATCGTGGCCATCTCGCTGTTGTTATGGGGATTGGCCACATTCCCATCACCTGAGCAGTCGATCATGATCCGTATCGCCCATTATTTGAACCCCGTCATGGGCATAATTGGAACAGATTGGCGCATCGGGGTGGGACTGCTTGCCTCATTTGGGGCCCGGGAACTATTTGGCCCGGCCGTCCATGCCGTCAGTGGGGGGGAGATTCACTTGTCATTGGGTAGTACCATTGCCATTTTGGTGTTTTACATGATGGCATTGCAATGTGGTGCCACCGTGGCCATTTTGAAACAAGAATCAAACTCACTAACCCTGGCCATCGGCATCACCGTTTTGTATACCCTATTGGCCATGGTGGCATCGGCCATCACCTATCAAATGGTCGGCATCATCCGCTTATGTTTTTGAGTCATGTGGGCATGGCGTTGGCGGTTAAATACCTAAACCCCAAACAGTCGTTGCTGCCATTAAGCATGGCCGCATTGGGCCCCGATTTGTTACATGTGATATTGGCAGCCAGCCATATTGAAGTGGTCAGCTTGATCAATGACGCCAGTGGGCTTTTTGCGGTGAGCCATGACATCATCGGCTATTCTCATTCGCTGGTGAGTGTCGGCATCATCAGTGTGCTGTTGATCATGAGCAGTAAACAAGGCCGTTGGTGGGCCGGGTTGTGGATGGGACATTGGGCACTTGACGCCGTGATGGCCCGACATGATTTACCCCTATGGATGGATGGTAGCGGACCCAAAGTCGGATGGGGACTGCTCTCACACACCATGGGGTTCCTGCTCATAGAGGGGAGCCTATTTGGCATTGGGTTGTGGCTATATCGGAAGGGCTACACCGGTCGTTACAAAATAAAACCCCGGTTTTGGGTGGGGATGATGGTCATCGTGGGGTTGTTTTTAGGCAGTGTGTTGTCCACACCCAACGCCACCGAAGACCTGATCGGTTATGGCCCCCTCTTGCTCGCCATCCCATGGCTCATGGGGTGGATTGACACCCAACGTCCCCAAACATATGAGAGTCTCTCAGGGTTACATCGAAGCCCAAAATAAGGTATACTCATCACCCTATTTTTGGTTATTAAAGGAGAGACGCATGCCCACGCAAACCCAGCATACCCCCAACCTCACATCACTTGGCATTCAATCGCCAGCTACCATTAGTCACAATCCCTCGTACGACACCTTATTTGCCCATGAAACAGACCCCCGATTGGGTGGGTATGAGCGGGGACAACTCACCGAATTGGATACCATCAATGTATTAACCGGACGGTTTACGGGGCGATCACCCAAAGACAAGTATGTGGTGGATGATGCCACCACGCACGACACCGTATGGTGGGAGCACGATGGATCGGATAACAAACCCATTACCCAATCCGTATGGGACACACTCAAAACCATTGCCACCACCCAATTATCGAATCAAGTGTTATATGTCATCGATGGGTTCTGTGGGGCGAATCCCGCCACCCGTTTATCGGTGAGACTGGTAACCGAAGTTGCCTGGCAGGCTCACTTTTTTAAAAACATGTTCATACGCCCCAGTGACGCTGAATTGGCCACCTTTACACCCGATTGGACCATTTTAAACGCGTGCAAGGCCACGGCCACCGATTATGCATCACTGGGATTAAGAAGTGAAAATTTTGTGGCCTTTAATATCAAAGAACGGATGACCCTCATTGGGGGAACGTGGTATGGGGGTGAAATGAAAAAAGGCATTTTCTCCATCATGAATTATTTCTTGCCCTTGGCGGGAATTGGCTCTTTTCATTGCTCTGCCAATCAAGGATCCGATGGCTCAACCGCCCTCTTTTTTGGGTTATCAGGAACCGGAAAAACCACCTTGTCGACCGATCCCAAGCGATTGTTAATTGGGGATGATGAACATGGATGGGATCAAGACGGCATCTTCAATTTTGAAGGGGGATGTTATGCCAAAACCATTGACTTGAGCTTGGAAAAAGAGCCCGATATTTACCAAGCCATTAAACGCAATGCCTTGTTAGAAAATGTGGATGTATCCGAAAAAGGAGCCGTGCGATTTGAATCAAGCCGATACACCGAAAACACCCGTGTTAGCTATCCAATTGAGCACATTGCCCGCATTGTAAAACCACAGTCCAAAGGCACCCATCCCCAACACATTGTGTTTTTAACCTGCGATGCATATGGGGTGTTGCCTCCCGTATCCAAATTAACCAATGACCAAGCCATGTACCAATATTTAAGTGGCTACACAGCCAAAGTAGCCGGCACCGAACTGGGTGTTTCGGAACCCACTGCCACGTTTTCTGCGTGTTTTGGCCGGGCTTTTTTAATGGTACATCCCACCCAATACGCCGCCATTTTGGGTGAAAAAATGACCCAGCATGGGTCGCACGCTTATTTGGTAAACACCGGATGGATTGGGGGCGGTGTGGGCGTTGGGTCTCGGATATCCCTCAAGGCCACCCGGGCCATTATTGATGCGATTTTATCCGGTGAGATCGAATCCGCCACGTTTGATTCTTTTTCGGTGTTTGGGTTTCAAATTCCCACTGCCCTACCCAATGTACCAGGCAACATCCTCAATCCGGCCCATGCTTGGGCTGATCAGGCCGCCTATACCCAAACCCTCGAAAAATTGGCCCATCAATTTCAAGAGAATTTCAAGAAATACGCCACCACCCCGATTGGGTTACAGGTGCAACAAGCTGGTCCGAGCATCAGATAACCCATATGATACAGCGGATTGCCCCATTAAAGGGGGGGGGTCCCGATGGGTCATAGCCATGGCCGTATGGCTACTGCCACTTGCCATTCAAGGCACCCCCGACCCCTTGTATTCAGATGGCCTCCGACTCAGTACGGGGGTGGGGGGATCGAAGAGCATGGGCAATGTGTTGTCCATCCATCGACATGATAAGCAGTATGCCTTCGAAGCCCAATACGATAGCAAACCATATGATGATTCAAGCTATTGGGCAGGTCGCTTGGAATGGTGGGAAAACCGATCGGCATGGGAATTGGAAATCATTCATCACAAATTGTATCTCATGAATCCCCCACCCGATATTTTAGACTTTAGTATTTCAGATGGATACAATTTGGTATATATCAATCGTGCCTGGGCATTACCAGATCACCACCTGTCGGCCCGGGTCGGCGTGGGCGTTGTCGTGGCACACCCCGACATTACCTTTAGCGACCGAAGCCGGTATATATTAAAAGGATTACCCGGATTGCGAGTGGCCGGCCCATCGGTGCAAGTGGCGATGGAACAACGGCTTCCGTTTTATGGGCATTGGTACCTTAAAAGCGAACTCAAATTAACAGCGTCTTATGCCAAAACCGCCATTTCGGATCGACAAGATGAATTTGTGGTCGCACCTGACGTTGCCATTCATTGGGTAGTGGGCATTGGGGCTCAACCACCCAAAACATGGGATATTCCCGCCATTGCCATGGCCACTTTGCCCGCCTTTTTTCCCTATACAACGGGGCAATTATTGGGATGGAAATAACACGGTAACCCACATAGCGGCAGGTAAAAGAGGGGGCTAAAACAAGGGGGGCTAAAACAAAGGGGGCTAAAACAAGGGGTAGTAAAAAAAGGGTGCTGGGGTATCAAGGGGATGCCACACCGCTCAGACATCGCTGCCCCCCCAACCGGGGGGTATGCCATCTTACATTTCCAAGGTCCTCATGGGTAACCCAACCGCAAGGCAAGACTGCCGCAGACCCGCCAGGGTGAGGGTTCCAAAATGCAACACGCTGGCCAACAAAGCCGCATCGGATACCTGCAACACATCCACGACATGTGACGCCATACCCGCACCACCTGACGCGATCACCGGCACCGACACATGAGACAAGGCACGCATCAGCGACAGGTCATACCCTTGCTTGGCCCCGTCACAATGCATGGCTGTAACCAATAACTCACCTGCCCCCAGCCCCACCACCCGCTGGGCCCATTTCAGCACATCAATGCCTGTGCGAACGCGCCCCCCATTGATCACCACCTCATACATCGACTGCTCATCCAAGGCCACCGATGGGTCAACAGGCACCGAACGGGGTTCCGTTACCTGTACAGGCTGCGCATCAATCGCCACCACCACACACTGGGCACCAAATTGTCGGGATGCCTCAGCAACCAACGCGGGGTTCTTCACCGCCACCGAATTTAAAGACACTTTATCCGCCCCATGGTCCAACAGGGTGCCGATGGTATCAATGGATTGAATCCCACCACCCACCGTAAACGGAATAAACACCCGTTTGGCCACCGCTGCAATTAATTGCAGGGTTATATCACGACTTTCGTGGGTGGCCCCAATATCCAAAAAGACCAATTCATCTGCCCCCATCTGATTGTAACGATCCGCCAATTCAACCGGATCGCCCGCATCCCGCAGGTCAACAAAATGGGTGCCTTTGACCACCCGTCCTGCATGAACATCCAAGCATGGAATCAATCGTTTGGTTACCATCCTGCCACTATGCCAGCTCAACGCAAGACCGTCAATTTACCACGTCGTCGTACCGCTTGTTGGGTGGTCTTAATATCCAATACATACAGATACGTACCCCGACGCAGGCCTTTTAATTCTCGAAACAGGTCCCACTGCACCACGTTTTGCCCCAATAACACCTGAATCATACGGTCTCCCAACCATTGCCCAGATCCATCATACAATCGGATCGTTCCCTGACCCGATACGGATGATACAAACGAAAAATGAACCGGTCCTTCCCTCAATGGATTGGGGTATTGAATAACCGACCCCACCAACTCCCCCCCCGACACCGACATCACCGAAGGGGCTGGCGGTAAAAACGATGAGGAAACCCCCGTGGTCATACTCAATCCAATGGTTGCCGTTGGCACCGAATATGAGGCCAAAGCCAAAGCGGGCGACAACAAGGGCAATACCTCCCCATTGGGTGCCGCCGACAGGGACAACAAACGATCAATCGAAGACACCGATTGAGCAGGAAACGCCGATATAAAATGGGCCAATAATCCCGAGAATAAGCCCGCCGCTTGAGACGTGCCATCCATGATCTTATAGGTGCCATTGAGCCCCGTGGACACCATGCCCTCACCATATACATACAGCTTGACACGGCTATGATGGTTAGAAAAATAAGACCGATTCCCGGCGGCATTGAGTGACCCCACCCCAATCACACCCAAAAAGCTTGCCGGGTATTCAAAAACCCCCGAACCAGAATTACCAGCCGCCGCCACCACCAAAACATGTCGTTGCAACGCATACTCAATGGCGGCTTGTAACACGTCGTTATATTGGGTAAACCCCCATGAACAATTGATCACGTCGGCCCCCTGTTGCACCGCATACACCAATGCAGCCGCTGCATCATATTGATACCCTATCCCCCGGGCATCAATCATTCGAACGGGTAAAATACGGGCCATGGGGGCCATCCCTACCACCCCCTCCGCATTGTTAACCTGTGCTGCAATCAACCCCGAAATGTGGGTGCCGTGACCATGCGGGTCATCCACAACCGCATGCCCCACTCCCGTATCGGTCGATAAAAACGCATAGCCATTGATATCATCAATAAACCCGTTTTGATCATCATCAATGCCATTTAATAATTCGCTGTGATTCACCCACCATTTACCCTTCAAATCCGGATGGGTTAACGAGGCCCCCGTATCCAACACCGCCACCAATACCTGCCGTGTGGGCACAATTTCAAGAATGGGTAGAACCGATGACAATGACAAATAATATTGCCCCCCAAGCAAGGTGTCCGAAAAAACAGCGTCACGCAAATACACCGGGTAATGGGGCTCAATCGAGAGCACCCCGGGCAGTGACCGAAGTGCCAGTATCACATCCTCATCATCATCGGGCACTTCGATCAGGCGATAATAAGCGTCTGTGGATAACACCCCTTTTCCTGTGGCTGGAATTCGAAGCCCACCTTTAACCGTGACCCCCGATAGGGCCGATAACCCATCCGTTGCTTGAATCCCCTTCCCCCATTTCACCACCAACTGCTTGGCCATGAGACCCGGCATCGCCAGGCACATCACAAGCAAACAGCCCATCCACCCACCATGCAGCATCCATTGAATCCGGCCGTTCGATGTCTTACGCCCCTTCACAGTGTCCATCCCTTCACTATCTGTCATGTTGCGACATTCCCCCCTCAGGCCATTCCCCAAACACATGATACCAATCCACACGGGTCACAAACAAATTGACGAAAAAAAAAAAGAAACGGACAATGAAAAATCAAATGGGCATTCATTTATTACCGCTTGTGTCACCTTTTATTATGATCGGACTGGGTCTGATCGGATTACGCCCGTTTTTATCTTACCGTCACCGCCCACTAAATCGGGTCACCCCGTTAATGCAAGATGCCACATTGGCCTATATGTGGCGTATTCTCAGCAATGTGTTGCAATTGTTGCTGTATGTAACCTTGGCCATTGTCATACTTAGTTATGGGTTATTTCGGCACGTTCCCATTCACCACCTCATCACAGGGGCCATCGGCACCCTGGGCATCACCTTGGTCAGTGTGTGCCAATTGCTGGTGATACCCTATGGCATCGATACCATTCTCACCCACAGTGCCACTTACCCATGGATGGGGTTACACAAGCAATTCAAACTGGCGGCCTCACTGTCAGCCTTTTACGGCGGCATATTAGCCTTATTGGCGTGGGGCTGCGTCAATTGGATGGGCGCGGGGGGATTGTTGGGATTTAGCATGGGGGTCACATTGGCCGCATTTTACATGAGGGTAAGTGGTGGGTTATTAAAAGGGGCCAGTAAAAATGGCAACGAATTGGGCATTGCAAGGTCGGGGCAGTTACTTGCCATGGACCGTCGAAACCCCGGTTCTTTTTTAGAGATGTTGGGCGGTATTTTAGGCAATGGCATTGGGTATCAGGCCGATCTGATGGGATCGTTGGCCTTTACGATGGTATCATTTTACCCCGTATTATCGGGGCCGACCCACTTGTTCTTTCCCTTACAAGTGGTATCGATGGGGTTTTTGGCCTGTTTACCCGCGTATGCATGGTGTCGCTATCGCATTCAATCCCGCCATTTTTCAAATGTATACCTTGAGGGTATTTACATCACCATTACCCTGGCTGCAATGGGAACCTGGGCCTTGCTGCAACACACGGGGCCTTTAAATGGGCATTCCCCCATGGCCTTGTTCATGGCCTATGTGACAGGGTTATTGGGGGCTATTTTAATCGGGTTTTCGTCTGAATGGTTAACCTCCAATCAATTTTCACCCACCAAAACCATTGCGTATCACGTGACACTGGGCGGGTCGCAAGCCATGGCAAAGGCACTCGAAAATGCGTTTTTTAGCAACAGTTTAATGGGAACCGTACTGGTACTAATCGCCAGCATCACCTATGCAACCGCTGGTCTCATGGGGTTATCGATGGGGGCCTTGGGGATGGTGGGGGTGATTGTGGTGATTATGACAGGCAATTTATCGGGTCCGATTGCGTCACTGGCCACCAAAGCCGCCACCATCGAAGAACAATCCAGCATTATTTGTCAAAATTCTGAACGAATCGAAGGCATTGCCGCAACCACCATTGCCATTCGGGGTGGGTTTGCATCGGGGGCTGCGTTATTGGCCGCCATGGCGTTGGGGGCACAAGTACTGGCCCTGATACCCATGCAGCCCAGCCTCGGCCATCGTGCACCATTGTTCATTGCGGTGGGCCTGTTGGGATTGGGACTCCCCTATTTAATGGGGTCACTGATTAGCCGTTCAACCCGAAAAGCGACCCAAGAAGTCATCGAAGAAATCATTCGGCAACCCCGTGAGATCCCCTTTTTATTGCTTAACAAAGCCACGCCTGACATTCGGGTGGCGGTTGACCGGGTCAGTCAACGCATTATGGATGGGATGATATTGCCGGGGGTTTTATTGTTGACCCCGCCCCTATTATTGGCATTTTTTGCCGACCCGTTGGTCAGCATGGCATTGGTGGTGGGGGCGTTTTGCTCGGTGTTTAATGCCGCCCATTTGTGGTGGACATTGGGAGATGCCCTCTATCACACCCGTCAATACATTCAATCGGGTCATTTGGGAGGCAAGACCGCCCCCACATCGGCTGTATTGGCCTCATTGGATCAAACGGGCACCCTCTATCGGGATGTGTTGAGTCCCAGTAGCATCGCCATTATCAAGGCCATGCTAATGCTCACCATTGTATTGTTGATGATCATCAAAGAATTAAGCTAGGAGGCGTCAGATGTTGCAACCGATTGCCATCGCCAATTGGAAAATGAACTTATCCAGAACCGAAGCATCCCACTATTTTAAGGTGCTAACCCAATACCCCCACTTGTCAGGCGTATCCGTGGTCATCATCCCACCGTTTACCATGCTCGACATCGCACAACAGCAGTTATCACCGTCTGGGTATCAATGGGGTGCCCAAACCATCGCGGGGTGGCCATCGGGGGCTTACACTGGGGATATATCCGCCAGCATGTTACAAGAGCTGGGGGTCTCCATGGTCCTAATTGGCCACAGCGAACGGCGCATGGGGCATCATGAAGGCGCCACCCTTCTGTCCCAACAACTGCATCAGGCGTTGTCGGCGGGTTTAACGGCCGTTTATTGTGTGGGTGAACCCCTCAGCGTCCGAGAAGCGAACGCCCACGTCCCCCACATTCAAACCCAATTACAGGCGGTATTACCACACATCACCCTGCCCAATCCGCAGCAATTGATCATTGCCTATGAACCCATTTGGGCGATTGGCACCGGTGTCAACGCATCGCCCGAAGATGCCCAATCCATGCATGGGGTGATTCGAAACACCGTAGCCGATTTACTAGGACCCGCATTGGCAGCGGGAATACGGATTGTATACGGCGGGTCGGTCAAACCCGAGGGTGTTACCGCCTTGATGAATAAATCAGAGGTAAATGGGGTATTAGTAGGTGGGGCATCATTAGATCCCCATACTTTTTATCGTATTTCATCCATGGTATCGGAGGCCACAACATGAGAAAATGGAAACCGTTGGTTGCAATTATTTGTATTGGAGGAGTCATGATGTCGTCTGTAATAGCTGAAAATTCGGTGGTTCAAATTAAAACATCCAAAGGGGATGTGGTGGTGGAGTTGTTTGATGATAAAGCACCCATCTCGGTTAAAAACTTTTTAGAATATGTCCAAGAGGGGTTTTATGATCAAACCGTCTTTCATCGTGTGATATCTAATTTTATGATTCAAGGTGGTGGCATGGATGACGGGCTACAACCCAAAAAAACCCGTCCACCCATTACCAATGAGGCCACCAATCGCATTAGTAACAAACGGGGCACCTTGGCCATGGCCCGCACCTATGTGGTCGACAGTGCCACGGCCCAGTTTTTTATCAATGTGGTAGACAATCCGTTTTTGGATCATAAATCCCAATCAACCGATGAATATGGCTATGCCGTATTTGGCCAAGTGATTGATGGCATGGATACCGTTGATCAGATTCGATATGTCAAAACAGGATCCGTGGGCGTCTACAACGATGTCCCCAAAGAGCCCATCAAAATTGTGGGGGCCAGCATTATCAAGCGAGGATCACAAGCCCCTGCACCCACCGATGCCAGCACCACGGATGCGCCCGTCAAGGCAGCACCCACCACCACCGATGCCAGCACCACGGATGCGCCAGCCAAGGCAGCACCCACCACCACAGACGCCAGCACCACGGATGCGCCAGCCAAGACAGCACCCACCACCACGGACGCCAGCACCACGGATGCGCCAGCCAAGGCAGCACCCACCACCACGGACGCCAGCACCACGGATGCGCCAGCCACCGATGCCACCACCACAGACGCCAGCACAACCAATGAACCCACGAAAGTAGCACCCACCCAATAAGCGATCAACGCGATCCCCCTGTCTTTCCATGACAGGGGGATGGTGGTATAGTCAAAACGCCCACGTATGTGGGACATCAATTAATCCCAAGACCATCAAACCCAATGGGTTTAACGGTGGTCTGACCGAAGAGGTAGCCCATGACACAAGACGTTAACGTACAAGAACAGCGGCCACAAGATACCAAAGCCAATGAAGTGGTCAGCATGCGCCAACTATTAGAGTGTGGGGTTCATTTTGGGCATCAAACCAAGCGGTGGAATCCCAAAATGAAGCGTTACATTTTTACATCCCGCAATGGTATCCACGTCATTGACCTGCAACAAACCATTAAATTGGTGAAAAAGTCATACCAAGTGGTGAGAGAAGTGGTCAAAAACAATGGCACCATTTTATTTGTGGGCACCAAAAAGCAAGCCCAAGATGCGATTGAATCTGAAGCAAAGCGTTGTAACATGCCCTATGTCCACCACCGGTGGTTGGGGGGCACCTTGACCAACAGCGTGACCATTCGTCAGAGTGTAAATAAATTGCGTCAATATGAGCGACTCAATGCCGATGGTACCTTTGATTTATTAAGCAAAAAAGAGGCCGCATCCAAACGTAAAACATTGCATCGGCTCCGTCATTATTTGGATGGCATCAAAGACATGGGCCGTTTGCCTTCTTTAATTTTTGTGGTGGATACAAAACGAGAAGCCCTGGCCATTCGAGAAGCCAACCGACTCAACATCCCCATCATTGGGGTGGTCGACACCAATGCCGACCCCAACGAAGTGCAATATCCCATTCCTGGTAATGATGATGCATTGCGGGCCATTAAGCTCATTTGTTCGGTCATGTCCAAAGCCGTATTGGATGGCATGGAAGATGCAGGGCATGTATTACCCAACGCCAATGAAGAAGATGGCTTCGAATTGGCTGCTGCAGCGGGGTCTTTTACCGTATTAGAAGATGAAGTCACAAGCGACGTTGAATTGTAGTCATCATACAAGGATCAGTATCAGGAGAACCAAACAGCCATGAGTATTTCAGCCTTGTCAGTAAAAGAATTACGTGAAAAAACAGGGGTTGGCATGATGGACTGCAAAAAAGCCTTGGAGCATACCCAAGGCAATTTTGAGGATGCCATTCAATATTTGCGGGAAAAAGGCTTGGCCACCGCAGCCAAAAAGTCAGATCGCGAAGCCACCGAAGGCAAATTGTTTGCCGCGGTTCAAAATGGCAAAGGGGTATTGGTGCAATTGGCATGCGAAACCGATTTTGTGGCCAACAACACCGCCTTTTTGGCGTTTGGGCAAACGATCACCCAAGCGTCGCTGGCCCATCAGGTGGCAACGGCGTCCGCATTGAATGAATTGTCAGTAGAAGGGCGTTCCTTTTCGGAAGCCGTCTCTGAGTTGGTCTTAATGTTGGGCGAAAACATAGGGGTGAAACAGTTCAGCCTCATGACCGCGTCCCATATCGGACACTACATTCATTCAAACGGTAAAATTGGGGTTTTGGTCGGGTTTTCGGGCACCGTGTCTGATGAATTGGCACGGGATGTGGCCATGCATGTGGCAGCTTCTCAGCCCCAAGTGGTCACCCGAGATGAAGTGGCCACCGACGCCCTGACCCAAGAAATTGAGATCATCAAGACCCAAGCCCGTAATGAAGGCAAGCCCGAGGCTATATTAGACAAGTTGGTCACCGGCAAACTCGAAAAATTTTACAAAGACCATTGTTTGTTAGAGCAACCCTTTGTCAAAGATCCCACCAAAAGTGTCTCATCTTTATTACCCGATGGGGTCACGGTGACGTCATTCACACGGTATGCGTTTTCATAAATGAACAGGGCCATTTTGGAGGCCAACGAATCCGTTCGATTGGCCCCTTATGCCTGTCTTGCCACCCAGTCACGCGGTAGACAATACCAAGAGCCCCCCTCTGAAACCCGCACGTGTTTTCAGCGGGACAGGGATCGCATCATTCATTCAAAAGCATTTCGGCGGCTCAAGCAAAAAACGCAGGTTTTTTTAGCCACCGAGTCCGACCATTACCGGTCACGACTCACCCACACGCTTGAAGTATCCCAAATTAGCCGGCATGTGGGCCGGTTGTTGCAACTCAACGAAGATTTGTGTGAAAGCATTGCCTTGGCCCATGACCTGGGGCACACCCCGTTTGGTCATTCCGGAGAACGCATACTCAATACATTGATGGCATCAGATGGTGGGTTTGAACACAACCAACAAAGTCGTCGCATTGTGGATTACCTTGAATCCCGGTACCCTACTTTTCCGGGGCTTAATTTATCCCACGAAGTCAGGGAAGGATTGCTAAAACATCGTGCCCCATCGGCCCCCCGCCCTCACACCCCGCGATGGGTCACACTCGAAGCCCAAGTCTGCAACTTAGCCGATGAAATTGCGTACAATACCCATGACATCGATGACGGGGTACGGGGGGGATTGATACAAGAATCGTCGGTACTAGAACAGGTGCCACTATGGCAACAAGCCCACGATACCATTTTAAACCGTTACCCGCATGTGTCTCATACCCAACGCATGTCATTAACCGTTAGTGAACTTATTGCCATGCAAATTACCGATGTGTTAACCGAATCGGCCCTGCAGTTGGCCCCCTATCAAGGGTGCACCCTGTCTGAGTTACAAGAGGCCCCCCACCCGTTTATACGATTCAGCGATGAAATGGCACACAAAAACCAGCAATTGCGTCAGTATTTGTATCAGGCCTTGTATGCCCATCCCACCATTTATCGGATGAATAAAAAAGGACAACGCATCATTCAACGCTTGTTCGAGGTCTATCATGACGACCCCCGCTTGTTGCCCCCCATGGAACCCTTGTTACATGATGACCGCTCACTGTCACGAAAAATCGCGGATTATATTGCGGGCATGACCGATTCGTTTGCCATCAAGGAATATGACACCCTATGTCTGTAACCCGCCCCACCCTATTGATAACCGGTGCCTCGGGGTGTGTGGGGCATTATATCACCGAACAGTTAGTGGCCAGTCAGGCGTATGACATTCATTTGTTTATCCGTCCCAGCAGTCGATTATGGTGGGACCCATCCGCCCATGAGCATGTCACGGTTCATTACGGCAACATGGACGATCTAAGTGGGTTGCGTGACCTCATGCCCCATATTGAATACATCATGCATGTCTTTACCGATTGGAGTAACAGCCCGTATGCCACCTTTTTAAATGTGGATCAAACCCATGCCTTGTTTGCAATGGCCCATCCCGATCGGCTCCAACGCATTATTTATTTCTCAACGGCCAGTATTTTAGATTCTCAGCATCGTCCGTTGGAGGCAGCGGGAAAATGGGGACCTGGGTACATCCGCTCGAAGTTTTTAAGCCGCCTAAAGTTAGAGACCCACCCTTACAAAGACCGCATCGTGACGGTATACCCCACCCTGGTATTTGGGGGCGATGCCACCCATCCCTACTCTCATATTTCACAAGGCTTACCTGACTATTTGCACTACATGAAATACCTGCGATTCATACGCATGAATGGGGCCTTTCATTTTTTGCACGCCGATGACATTGCCCGAACCGCCATCCATTTGTTAACCGCACCCAATCCACCCGCCCATGTGGTATTGGGAACCGAACCCATTCAAGCCAAAGATGCGCTGGCCATCTTGCGTGACCGGGCCGGATACCAGAGTAGGATTCAAGTGCCCTTGCCCACCCGAAGTTTATTGCAAATCGCCCAATGGTGCCGGATAACAATTGGTGAGTGGGAACGGTATTGCATCCTCAATCCTTACTTTACCTACCACACCCATCACCCGGCCACCTTTGGGTTAACCACCCGGTTTCCGACCTTAGAATCGGTGATTGACGATCGGTTGGTGCCTCATGTCTGAGGCCAATCGCTACAAAATTCCACCGCATGATTTGGTGGCGGAACAATCGTTATTGGGTGCGGTACTCATTTCAAAAACGGCCGCCGCATTGGCGTTGGGGCGCATCAAGGCTGATTATTTTTATAAAGATGCCCATGCCGCCATTTTAAAAGCCATTTTAATTTTATATGAACGAAACGAACCCATTGATTTGGTCACATTATCAGCCGAGTTATTAAAAATGGGGTTGTTGGAATTAGCGGGGGGACGCACCTATTTGTCGGAGGTCATGCAATCGGTACCCACCGCTGCCAATGCCGAAAAATATGCCGACATTGTCGAAGAAAAATATTTGCTTCGGCGGTTAATTGATGTGGGATCGAATATGGTGACCACCGCCTTTGACCATACCATTTTAGCGAATGAGGCGGTCGAACAAGCACAAAAACAAGTATTAGACCTATCAAAAGAAATGGTACGGGATGATTTTGTTGAAATCAAATCGGTGTTAAACACGGTGTTTGATAGCATTCAACAAACCTATGGCAACGAAGACCGCATTTTAGGGGTCCCGAGCGGGTTCAAAGATTTGGATGGGATGACATCGGGTTTTCAGCGGGGCGACTTGGTAATATTGGCAGCCCGACCATCGATGGGCAAAACCACCTTGGCACTCAATTTAGCGGCCCATGCCGCCATACACAAACAACAAGCGGTGGCCATTTTCAGTTGCGAAATGCCAAAAGAGCAATTGGCCATGCGGATGTTATGTTCAGAAGCCAAATTAGATTCCAAGCGGTTGCGCACGGCCAATTTAAAAGAGCATGAATACCGCGACCTCAATCAGGCCTTTGGGCGATTGGCCGATACCCCCATTTTTATTGACGATAGTGCGGGGGTCACCCCATTAGAAATGCGAGCAAAAACACGTCGGTTGCAAATGGAACACGATATTCGGTTGATTATTATTGATTATTTGCAATTGATGCGGGGCTCAAAATCACGAAACGAAAGTCGGTTTCAAGAGATTTCAGATATTGTACGAGACGTCAAAGGGTTTGCAAAAGAATCGGGTATTCCGATTATTGCCTTATCCCAGCTCAGTCGAGACATCGAAAAACGACAAGACAAACGCCCCCAATTAAGTGACTTAAGAGAATCGGGTGAAATTGAACAAACCGCCGATTTGGTGATGTTTATTCACCGAGACTCTTATTATGAAGGCAATGCGGGAGGTGACACATCGGCCGCCAAATTAATCATTGCCAAACAACGCAATGGTCCCACCGGAGAAGTTAACTTGGTGTTTCGGCGGGATATTTCATTGTTTTTGTCTGCCGCACCCGCCCACATTGTGCCACAATGAAACCCATTGATTGGGTATGCCGGGGTGTCTTTTTGATCCTTTTGTCTGGCAAAGTGGGGGCTGCTGTTGCCCATACCGTTCAACTAAACGCCCAAAAGATTGCCTACCATGCCTCTGAAAACGTGTTGGAAGCCACCCACGATGTGCAATTAACCTTGGGCCGCTACCAAGTGAGCGGTCAGTACATTCGATATGACCAACGCAAAAAAAACCTGGTGGCCTCTGGTAATACCGAATTAAAAGCCCCTTCGCAATCATATAGCCTGGACCGCTTTTTTTTTGATTTAGAAACCCAGCAATTAGAGGGGGATCACTTAACCGGGGTATTGAACGGCATCTATTTTAAGGCCCAGTCTTTTTCGTATCGAAACAAAGCCTTGGAACTAAAAAAAGTACGGTTCAGCACTTGTTCAAAGTCAACACCCGATTATCATATCGAAGCGGATTGGATGGTGTATTACAATCACACCGGGTTAATTTGGTCGGTTAATAATTGGGTACGATGGGGAAACACCCCATTGTTTTGGATGCCAACTTTGGTGGGTGGTATTGGCCCCATGCGCAGCATCTCTGAGAGCATGCCGGTGCCACAACTCGCATCCGACCAATATGCGGGTACCAGCATTCGACACGCTGTAAACTATTTGTTAAATGCCCATGTTAAAGGCAGTGTCACACTGGGATACAGTCAATATTTAGGGGGTATGATTGGGCTACACAACGATTATGTGGCCCCCGACTATCAAGTCAACACAACCCTATCTGCCAGTAGTGGCGGGGGGCTTGACTATGGGATTTTATGGCAATTTCCTTTGGGAGCCCCCAGGCGCAGCCCTCAATTATTAGAGGGAATCGAACAGCATATTACCCCCCGACCCGACCCCATTATCATTGGCATTGGGTCATATTACCGGCGTTTACTCAATTATTCGAGGGTAAGCCAAGCGTGGGTATTGGGTATCGATAGCCCCCCGTCGACATGGTGGCCCTTGTCAGTGCAGTTGGAACTGTCACCCATCAAAGAAGAGGATATGTTGTCATCGTTTCACTATCAAAGCCAACGGCTGATGGGCGCAGCCCAATGGGAACACGACATCCCGTTGTGGCAAGAATGGGTGGGGGTAATGGGAAGCACCCTTGATTTGCGTTATTATGACCAAGGCCTGCACTGGAAACGGTGGTATGGCATCCTGGGCATCAAGTATCAATCGCCCAATTGGCAAGGGCATGTGCGGTATTCACAAGATTTGTTACACGATCCCCAGCGATCACCATTTGAGTTTGAGCGACGGTTTGCCCAACAAGAATCCGAAATTGGAATGGGATGGCACACCACTACCCATGGCATTAAAATTGGCATTGACGGTAATTGGGCCTTACAATCCAAGCAATGGCGCCGCTTAGACTATCAAGTGGGGAGTGTGTTTCATTGTGTGGGGTTATCGTTGGTCTATCAATCCATTCAGCAACAATGGGGCATTGGATTTGAACTGGTTAATACCCATGACGATCGCCCGTCAGAAAGTCACTAACCGTTACCATCACGTGTCGTTGCAGCCGCCAGAATGGCATCAACAAACGATTGATGGGTGGGGGTCC
>Ga0172372_10003090_pt1 | contig 24790 bp, 20 predicted proteins | sample LakKiv5m_2_FD_114544 | JGI IMG/M metagenome (GOLD analysis project Ga0172372, IMG submission 114544) | Freshwater microbial communities from Kabuno Bay, South-Kivu, Congo - kab_092012_9.5m | ecosystem: Environmental > Aquatic > Freshwater > Lake | place: Democratic Republic of the Congo...
GATGCTTGGAGCTCCCCGCCGACCACCTCACACAAAAAGAAAACAATGTACACGTGCCAAGGGATGGGCGTGTGGCCCTGTTTGTCACGATCCAGCACCGCAATCAGACGGGTAACGGTCACCTGCAAGCCGGTTTCTTCGTACACTTCACGCACTGCAACTTGGCTGGGGGTACTCCCCACATCACACCAGCCCCCTGGCGGTGTCCAGCCACCGTCGGCTTTTTCACGCACCATCAACAAGCGGTGGTGCGCATCAAACACGATGGCTCGTACCCCCACCTTGGGCGTCATGTAGCCGTGTTGCTGTGCAAACAACTCCTCGATATGGCGCACATCGGTACTCCCTCCCTGTGCCATCATTTCGGCCGCAATGGTGCGCAACTCGTGGTAGCGCTCACGGTCAAATTCGTTGTTGGCGTAGGTAAGACCCGATTGTGCGAGCGCTTGAATGCGCCGTGCCCATGTCAACCACGCTGGGATGGCCACCGCCCCCTCCTTTTGATCTGACGTCTAGGCAGGCATGAGTGCGTGTTCGGCCAACGCAATTTGATCGGCCACCGCACTTGGCGCCGTCGCCCCATGTACTGTGCGGGCCCGCACCGAGGCGGCCATGCTAAAGCAGGCGTACACGTCGGCATTGAATGTGCGGTCAACGGCAACAAAATCTGCCAGCTCCAACTCGGCCATCTTGACACCTTTGTCTTCGGCGAGGCGCACCAATTGTCCGACCACTTTGTGGGCAGTGCGGAACGGCACGCCACGATCGACCAAGAAATCCGCCACATCTGTCGCCAACATGGCATCGTCGAGGCCGCGTTGCAAGGCGGCCGGGATAAACTGCGCCGTTGCCATGGCTCCTGCTACCACGGGCAAGGTCACCTCGAGGGTGCGCATCGTGTCAAACAACGGCTCTTTGTCCTCTTGGAGATCCTTGTTGTAGGCTGACGGCAACCCTTTCAAGACGGTCAAAATGGTCATCAAATTGCCCACCAAGCGTCCTGACTTGCCACGGGCCAACTCGAATGAGTCGGGGTTTTTCTTTTGGGGCATGAGACTTGACCCGGTTGAATAAGCGTCAGCCAGCCGTACAAAGGCATATTCGGCGCTACTGTACAACACCATGTCCTCGGACAAGCGGCTAATATGAATGCCAATCATGGCCGCCACAAACAAAAACTCAGCAATGAAATCACGGTCACTGACGGCGTCCACACTATTGGGCGTGGGCGCGCGCATGCCCAAATCGTGGGCCAATGCGTGCCGATCAATGCGCAACGGGGTACCAGCAATGGCACCCGATCCGAGTGGCAACGACGACACGCGGGCCGCACAATCTGCCAACCGCTGCCGATCGCGTTCGAGCGGCCAAAAATGCGACAACAACCAGTGCGACAACAACAGCGGCTGCGCGCGTTGTACGTGCGTGTACCCGGGGATAATCAGGTCGCCTGCGGCTTTAGCCTGCTCCAACAACGCCTGTTGCACCAGACGAACCGCCGCATCCGCCCGTGCAATCGCGCCCAACGTCCACAAACGGATGTCCGTGGCCACCTGATCGTTCCGGCTTCGCCCGGTGTGTAACTTGCCCGCCACGGCTCCAACGAGCTCGCCAAGGCGCCGCTCAACCGCCGAGTGGATGTCTTCGTCGTCTTTGGCGACGAACACCCCCCGCGCAAATTCATCGTGGACCGCCTGCAAGCCGCGCAACAGTTGATCGAGCTCTACCGCAGTAATAACGCCTGCTTGTTGAATTTGCCGGGCCCACGCCATGCTGCCCAAGATGTCTTCGGCCCACATGGCCCGATCAAAGGGAAAGGAATTGTTGAATTCGGCCATGCGCGCATCGAGACCTTCGCTGAATCGTCCACCCCACATGTTCACGCCCTCCTTATGGTCACCGGTGCATCGTTACACGTCGGCGCAAATACATTCCTCCAGACACCAGCACCCCTACCGTGGTTGCCCACAACGCCAACCCCCAACTCAAGCTCGTCGGCCAATACCAAAACACCACCTCGTATGCTCCAGCCGGCACCCAGACCCCACGAAAGACGCCATTGACGGTGGCAATGGGCACCGTGGCACCGTTGAGCGTGGCGCGCCAGCCTGGGTAATTGGTGTCGCTCAACACCAGCACACCGGCCGCCTGTGCCACCCCCGTGATGACCACCCGACTCGCTTGGTAGCTCTGCACCACGGGGACGGTCTCTGCACCGGTGACCGGCGCCACGGCCGGAATGACGGCTTCGGTGACCACGCGCTCTCCCATGGGGAACTGCGGGTCACGCAGACGCGCGTACACGGCACGCTCGTCGGGCAATTGCTCGACCTGATGCACCATGTAGGCCCGTGGCAACGCGTGGGGATTGAAATAAATGCTCCCCTCGTCACTCTGATGCACCAACTCCAATCCGGGGAATCGGGCAATCAGTGGGGAATTGGGCCGAAACAACACGTAGCGCACATTGGTCAGGTCGAGCCAACGGGGTGTCGCACTCGCTTTGGTCAGGTACATGCTGACGCTGTTGCCACCGTCTTGGAGATTCCCCTCCCAGCGCCGCACGAACTGCGCATACTCGCCCCAAATCAACGAGTCAAAACCGCGCACGTCGTAGAGCTGTGCCACCATGTTGGTGTTGGATTGATAGAACGGGTAATCGGCCGCAAATATGCGAAATAAACCGGGTTGACGCTGCAAAAAATACTGCATGCGCGTCATGGGCAACACCGGATCCGAGGCCACATCGGCCGGCACCTCCGCCCGCAAATCGGTGGTGGCCACCACCGCCTGTGGGTCAACCGGTTGGTACAACGGCCGCCAGTACCACCACAATTGCGTCGCCACCACCGCGAGGACGACCACCGTCATCCATGAGTGCACGGCGAAACGACGCCACCACAGCGCCACAAACACCGCCACGCTTGCGCTCGGCCACAACCATTCAATGCCTTGATACGACGCCAACACGCGCCACGGCAACCCGGGGGTGACCCACCACGCATAGCCGAAGGCCAGCACCAACGCCAGCACCGGCACCAGCCCAATCACCTGCCAACGCCACGGAGATCCAGCGTGCATCCGCATGACCGTGGCAGCCGCTGTGAGTCCCATCAACAACGACGCCGGCAACATGGCGCGGCTCAATTCACGAAACTGCGACAGCAGAGGCACGCTTTGCCACCACCATACCGGTGAAAGTGCGTAGCACACGCACAGCAACGCCACCCCGGCTAGGACACGCAGACGCGCATCATCGAGGAGCCACCACCCGCTCAACCAGAGGAGCAATGGCAACAACCCGATGTGCCAATCGGGCAACGATCCCTCTTTGTAGCCCCAATCACCAGCGGCGTGCAAACTCGTCAATAATTCGGGCGCGACGGTCGTCACAATGGACAGCGGGCTGTAATCGCCCTGCCCACCTGCCCGTGATACCGACAAGCCGAGCTCCACGGTGGGCAGGATTTGTGGTGCCATCAAGCCAAATACGGCCACACCAATGGCCACGAGACCCGCAAGCATGTGGGGCACCTGGCGCACCTGGCGACTCCACACAATCCCCACCGCCACCATGCTCCCCGCCATGACCACGTACAACGATGTGTCGGGTTGTGACAAACCGGCCAGCACAATCCCAGCACCAAAGCACACTGCGGCCCGCCGTGCCCTCGCCCAATCGGCGTCAGCCATGCTGGTCCCTAGTGCGATGGCACCGTACATGACCACGGGGGTCCAAGCAATGACACCGCCCATGGTGGGCAACGCAAGCCATTTCGTCGCAAAGCCGGAGCCCAGATAGATGATAGGCACCAACAACGCGGGAATTGTGGCAATATGGAGCGAACGCGCCAAAACCCAGGCACCAACGCCACCAATCAGCAGATGGAGCCACGCCACAACACCGAAAGCCACATCGGTGGGCAACAACGCAAATACAGCCGTCAGTGGGTACCACACACTACTATTGGCAACGGCCAACAACGGCGTGCCGCTCAAAATATACGGATTCCACAAGGGCAAATGACCCGCCCAAACCTCACTGGCATAAAAAAGCCGCTGCGGGTAGTGTTTCAAAATCAAATCGCTCGTCAACGTGTTGCCGAGCGGCATGCGCTCATACGAAAAACTCCATGGGGGCAAATGCACCATGATGTTGAGTGGCAACCAGGTACGCAGGCCCAACAACACGGGTGCCATGACTAGGGTGATGCCCACCACCAGCACCACCAACGCCCAGCGATCTGCGTTGCTCAAGGTCTGCATGTCGAATTTGCGACGTTGCCACCACGTCATGTGTGCCTCGTGTTTCATCGTCATCGCTTCACCCTGTTACGCCCAGTGGCCACGTCCCACGGCGCCAAAGCCACCACATCACACTGAGCAAGCCCAGCGTGATTCCGCACCACCAGAGGCCAACGACGAGACTCTGCGGCCAGTAAACGAAACGCACTTCGTGCGTGCCTGCCGCCACGTACACGCCACGAAACACGCCATTGACGGTATAAACGGGCTGTGGCACATCATCAACCCAAACCTGCCACCCCGGATAATTAGTATCACTCAGCACCAACAACACGGGAGCGGTCACGTCCACCCGCACTCGCACCCTGCTCGCCGTGTATTCGAGGATGTCTGGAGTCGGCAACGGACCCCCATAGGCCGCCACTGGCGGAATCGCATCGCTTGTTACCACTGTACGTGCATACGCAAACGTGGGATCGCGCAATCGGTCGTACAACGCGGTCGTACTCGTGAATGATTCAACCGTATCGACGAGATATGCGCGAGGTAACACCTGCGTGTTTTCGTAGATGCTCCCTTCGTCGCTCTGGTAGACGAGTTTGATGTCGCGGTACTGCACGATTTCGGGGGAATTTGGCCGAAAGAGCATGTACTTCACGTTCGTGAAATGAAACCAGTGTGGCGTGTTGCGCGCCTTGGTCGCATAGTTGTAGATGGTCATTTCACCATTGTTGGGGGAACCTTCCCACTGTCGGATGAAATCACCGTACCGCCCCCAAAACAACGACTCAAACCCACGAATATCGTACAATCCCATCCCCATCGTCATGTTGGTCTGCAAATACGGGTAATCAGCAGGATAGATACGAAATAATCCCGGCTGTTGGCGCAAAAAGGTCACTGTCTGGGTGGCCGGATACACCACATCACCGAACTCAGGAGCACCGGTCAACGCCGCCTGCAAATCAGAAGTCGGACGGTGCACCGTTGCAGGATATACCATGGACTGCAGTGGGTACCAGTACCACAACACGTCACCACTTGCCACCACGATGAGCCCAATACTCACAATGCGCCGCCCTACTGCGTGGCGCACGACCACAAAGAGCACAACGAGCACACTGCTTCCCACCAACAAGGCCCAGCCAACCTGCGAATACGAACGCAACCACTGCCAAAAGACATCCGGATGCTCAATGCGGGCCTGCACCACATGAAACAACAACACGCTGACCCATACTCCCAACCACACCCGAGACCAGCCATCCCCAGCAGCCGGACGGTGCTGGCGTACGCTCTCGATTTCTCGGGCGATGACGACAGCAATGCCCACACTCGCAACCAACATGGCTCGGTTGATGTCGTGGAATTGTGAAAAAATGGGCAGTAGCTGCCACCAAGGAGAACCCGACGAAGAAATCGAAAATAACCACAGTAGGACAGCGATACCGCCCCATATCCGGGTCGTCGTGTCACGACCGCGCCACAAACCCAACGCAAATATCAACAACGGAGCCACACCAATGTAGTGCGACGCCAACGATCCACTCCGCGCTCCCCAGTCACCAGCAGTGTGCAAATCAACGAAAAACTCTGGCGCAACGGTGGTAAATACATCAATGGAATCATAAAAACTTCCGCTCTGCCGACTCACAGTGCGGGACAACTCCAATGACGGCAATAACTGCGGCGCAAATAATCCAACAAAAACCGCCAGCGCCCCCCCGAGCCACAGCGATGCACGGACCAAACGACTCGGCTGACGGAGCCACACCGTCCCCAGCACCACCACCACACTAGCCAAGGTGGTATATGCGGAGACCTCTGGTTGGGCATACCACGACATCAGCAAAGCCCCTACAAAAAGCGCACTCGCTCGAATCCGGGCCTGCACCATATCGGCCGCCATGGTATCGGCCAACATGCTCGCCCCCAACAACACCAGCGGCGCCCAAGTAGCCACACCACCAATATCAGGAATTCCTAACCACTTGGCGTACGTGCTATTGCCCATGACAACCACTGCCGCCATGAGTGCGACATATGCGGATACCCCGTGATAGCGTGCTAACAACCAGGCAAAAACTCCTGCCAACGTCCAGTGGAGCCAAGCCACAAACCCAAAGGCGTAGGCTGTTGGCAACAGCACAAACAGCAGACTGAGCGGATAAAACACACTTGTGTTGCCCATGGCCATGTACGGGGTGCCCGACAACAAATACGGGTTCCACAGCGGGAGTCGACCTGCGGCAATTTCGTGGGCATAAAAGAGCCGATGGGGGTAGTAACGGGTCACAAGGTCACTAATCAGGGTGTTACCGATGATCGGTGCACGGTCGTACGAAAAACTCCAAGGGGCTCCGTAGGTGACGACGGGCAGTGGCAACGCCACCGCTCCGCCCACCAACACGGGAGCAAACACCAGCACGGTCACGCCCACAAGGAGCATGAGCGCAATAATGTCGTGTTTTCGTTGTGCCCACCCCATCAGATTTACCCTTTCCACCGCCCTACCCCCCTTCGTTGGCCACGCCTACGTCGTATAGTGCGCGTTGACTTCCACGTACTCTTTGCTGAAATCGCAGGTCCACACCGTCGTAGCCGCTTGCCCCATGCCCAAATCAAGCGTGATATACACGTTTTCGCGGCGGAGCAACTGTGAAGCCGCATCGAGATCGGCTACCACTGGCATCCCGCTGGTGACCAAACGAATTTGCTCATCCCCCAGCCCAAAATCGAGGGTCAGTGTATCGGGGTCAATGGCCGCACCACTATACCCAGCCGCACACACCACCCGTCCCCAGTTGGGGTCATTGCCGTGGATGGCCGTTTTTACCAGTGGCGAGCAGGCAATGCTATCCGCCACCCGATGTGCCATCGCGCCGTCGACCGCTCCTGTCACCCGGATTTCCACCAACTTGGTAGCACCCTCACCGTCACGTGCAATGCGCTTGGCCAGCTCCATACATACTTGGCTCAACAACGTCGTAAATTGCGCTAGTTCACCCTCACCGATGGCCACATGTGCCACACCTGACGCCAACAGCAGCACCGTGTCGTTGGTGCTCATGTCGCCGTCCACACTGATGCGGTTGAAACTCTGGTTGACCGCTTGTTTGAGGGCCGTCGCCAACAGCTCCGGTGCGACTTGAGCATCCGTGGTCACAATCCCCAACATGGTGGCCATACCGGGATGAATCATCCCGGCGCCCTTGGCCATCCCCGCCACCGTCACTTCACGACCCGCAATGACCGCCGTGGCGCGGGCGCGCTTTGGGTGCGTGTCAGTGGTCATGATTGCCAACGAGGCCGCTTCTGCATCGGTTTGCCACGTCTGTGGTGCCAACGCCTGCATGCCCTTGGCCACTTTGGTCATGTCGAGCTGTCGCCCGATGACTCCCGTCGACAAGACTAGGATTTGGTCGGCGCGCGCACCGACCAAATCTGCAGCCAAACCGGCCATGGCGCGCGTATTCGCTTTGCCCTCATCACCCGTGCAGGCGTTTGCACAACCAGCATTCGCAATAATGCCCCGAATGTCGCCCGCACTCGTTGCGAGCACTTCACGATCGTACAACACCGGTGCTGCTTGCACCCGATTGGTGGTAAACACCCCGGCCGCACTACACGGCACATCGGCGACTACCAACGTCAAATCCAGCGCACCGTCTTTTTTGAGACCACAGGCCGTTGCCGCCGTACGAAATCCGGGGGCTAAGGTGAATACGTCTGTCATGACCTTCCCCTTATGTAATTACTTCTTGCCATCCACGAACGACTGGACTTTCATGGGCAAACCGAAGATCTTGATGAAGCCCTCAGCGTCCTTCTGGTTGTAGGAATCGCTCATCGTGAAGCTGGCGATGTCCGGGTTGTAGAGCGACTTTTCCGCCTTGCGCCCGACCAAAATGGCGTTGCCCTTGTAGAGCTTGATCCGGGCGGTGCCGGTCACGTTTTGCTGGGTCACGTCAAAGAACGCCTGCAGTGCGTGGCGCAACGGCGTGAACCACTGCCCGTAATACACCACTTCCGCATAACGATGTGCGACCACATCCTTGTAGTGCAGGGTGTCACGATCGAGGGCCAACTGCTCGATGGCCTGGTGCGCTACCCGCAACAACGTGCCACCGGGCGTCTCGTACACGCCGTGGCTCTTCATGCCGACGAGGCGGTTTTCCACCAAGTCAATGCGTCCAATGCCGTGCTTGCTGCCCAGCTCGTTCAAGGCTTTGAGAAGCGCTACTGGACCCATGGCCTCACCGTTCACCTTGGTAGGAATGCCCTTCACAAAGTCGATTTCCACGTACTCTGCAGCATCCGGTGCATCTTCTGGCGAAACCGACATGGTGTACATCGGCTCTTCGGGCTCGTTCCACGGGTCTTCGAGGATGCCTCCCTCGTGCGACATGTGCCAAATGTTGCGGTCACGGCTGTAGATCGATTTGAGGGTCGCTGACACCGGCACGTTGTGCTCGGCCGCATAGTCGAGCGCATCTTCGCGTGAGCGAATATTCCACTCACGCCACGGTGCAATCACCTTGAGGTGGGGTGCCACGACCATGTAGGTCAACTCAAAACGCACCTGGTCGTTGCCCTTGCCCGTGCACCCGTGTGCCACCGCATCCGCACCCTCTTGCAGGGCGATTTCGGCTTGGCGCTTGGCCAACAACGGCCGTGCCACCGACGTGCCGAGCAAGTAGAGCCGCTCATAAATTGCCCCCGATTGAATCATCGGGAAGAGATAATCGCGCACGAAGATTTCGCGCACATCCTCGACGTAGCACTTCGATGCGCCACTCGCAATGGCCTTTTCTTCGATGCCGACTAACTCGTCGTCTTGACCAAGATGGCCACAATAACAAATCACTTCCGGGTTGCCGTAGTTTTGCTTCAACCAGGGCACAATGATGCTGGTGTCCAAGCCACCCGAGTACGCCAACACGACCTTCTTCACTTTGGGACGTTCCATGATAGACTCCTCTATTATGTAAATAAAAGCTCTACATCATCGCGGGTGAGGTGTTTTACCCCACCGTGCTCCGGTGTAATGAGCTGACTCACCAACTCCCGTTTGCGATCTTGCAGTTGCAAAATCTTTTCTTCGACCGAATCTCGCACCACCATTTTGTAGACCATGACCGGTTTGGTCTGGCCGATGCGATGTGAGCGATCGGTGGCCTGCATCTCCACGGCCGGATTCCACCATGGGTCCACGTGGATGACGTAATCAGCGGCCGTCAAATTGAGTCCGACGCCGCCAGCCCGCAAACTTATCAAGAAAAACGTCAACTGGGTGTCGTGTTGGAACGCATCAATAATCTGCTGGCGGTCACGTGTCCGCCCATCTAGATAGGCGTAGCGAATCCCGCGTGCATCTAATTCAGTGCGAATCAAACTCAGCATTTGCACGAACTGACTAAAGACCAGCGCACGATGCCCCGACAACTTAATCGACTCCATGGTACTGAGTAGGGCGTCAAACTTGCCCGAAACCTCCGGATTCTGCGCATCAACAAGACGTGGATGATTACAAATCTGCCGCAAGCGGAGCAACCCCTCGAGCATCTTAACACGCGCCTGTTGTTGCCCTTGGGTATCAATCAAACCGAGCAACAAGGCTCGGTAGTGATCACGTTGTGCCTCGTAGAGCCGGCGCTGCTCCGGTTCCATGTCGCTATAAACGACATGCTCGGTGCGGGCCGGCAAATCGGGGGCCACTTGGTCTTTGGTACGCCGCAAAATGAAGGGGTAGGTTAATTTGCGGAGCAACGCCAAGGCCTCATCACGTCCCTCATCATCACGCGTAAAGGTATCACGGAACGTATCGGCCGACCCCAACAAACCGGGATTCAAAAAAGCGAATTGCGACCACAGCTCAACAACGTTGTTTTCGATGGGCGTACCCGTCAATGACAAGCGCCGATCGGCCTGCAAACGACGCACTGCACGTGATGTCTCCGCGTTAGGGTTCTTGATGGCCTGTGACTCGTCTAGTATCGCATATTGAAAGCGGTATTGGGTCAGCATGTCGATGTCGCGCAACATGGTGCCATACGTGGTCAAGACCACGTCATATCCCGCAAAGGCACTCACACTGCGCTGCCGCCCTTGATCGGCATGCACCAGCACGCGCATCGCCGGAGTAAAGCGCTCAGCTTCGCGCTCCCAGTTGTAAATCAGCGAACGCGGCATCACAATCAGCACGGCATTGGCGCCTGGGGTGCGTTCACGGAGCGACTGCACAAACACCAGCGTTTGAATGGTTTTGCCAACGCCCATGTCGTCGGCGAGGCAACCACCAAACCCGTACGTGTTGAGAAAGTGCAACCAGTCGTAACCCGCCTTTTGGTAGGTGCGCAATGACCCCACAAACCCCACCGGCAACGGCTGTGGCTCGATGTGCGCAAACAACCGCAAGCGTGCGCGGCGTTCTTCGAACGCGGCATCGGTCTGCGCTTGGGTGGCCACCTGCACCAGCTGATCGACCACCGCAGCCTGCGCCCCCGCATAGCGCAAATGCCCATCTTGCTCATCACCCATGGCCAACAGCGGGGCCAAGCGTTGGGCGAGACTACTCGGCACCAACCCCAACGAGCCGTCGGCGAGTACGATGTAGCGCTCACGACGCAATACGGCACGGCGAATGGTGGCCAAATCAACACTGAGGTCGTCGAAATGCACCACCGCAGCCACATCGAACCAGTCGATGTGCGACGCTACCACGACTTGCACTGCAGGCGTGGCCGTGCGCATGCGTACCAACGACAGCCGATCTTCACCGGCCACGGCCAAACCGGCCGTTACTAGGCTGCCCACCACCCGCACCATGAACTCCACGGGATCACTCCGACGGCGGAGCCGGAACAGACCGTCGTCGCCGAGGCGCAACCCGTGTTGTTCGAGCAAACTCACGATGCGCATCTCGCCGTCAATGTCACGGTTAATGCGAATCAAGTGCAGTTCTTCGCCGCCGTGCAAGATGGTCTCCGCTGGGTACTGCGGGTCAAAGGAGACCAACGCGCCTGCGTAATCGAAGCGCAAGGCCACAGCCATGCCCTGCTCGGTTTCGCCGATGTCGATGTGGCCGAGTGGCTCGCTCTGCACTTCGTCCCAGCGCAATCCAGAGCCACACAAGGGCACTCGACCGGCTAATTCGAGCAAGCGTGCATCGAAACGTTCACGATCCGACGCCCAAACCCGCATCAACGGCGTCTGGAGCATCTGCTCCACCAGCGGCGTCGAATCGCCGATGCCCACCAACGACTGCCCGGTCAGGAGCCAGTTAGGGGCAAACGGCAGTACGAAGCGCCGTTGCGGATTCACGAGTACGGTGTGGTGGGCCGTGTACACCATACTCTGCAACAAAAGGTCCGCCCCGTCTTCGTCACACGACAAACGCAATTCGCCCGGCTCACTGATGACCGTAATCGGCTGGCGGAAGGTGAATTCATCGTCGATGAGAAACACTTGCACACCGTGGAGGAGTGCCAATGCCCCCGCATACAACCACGCACGTTGGGCCGGTTGTGCGGTACGGAGCGTCTGCTCACACAGCATGGCCGCCGCCTGCAACACGCCCAACGTGGCGTCAGGATGACCGGCTGGAGTCGGTGGTGCCCGGAGTGGGCGCACCTCGGCCTGCTCCCAGTCGTCACTGCCGGTGCGTATGACCACATTGGCCGGGAACAACGCCCATTGCTCGTTGCCGACCCCGTGTGGGTGCCCACTCCGCAAAAAGAAGCAAATATGCGCCTGTTGCATGCTCACCGGCTTGTGGTTTGTTTTGTCGGCCACAGCAAACAAGGCTTCCCAGGGCTGTGGCGGGTGCATGTGCATGTGCGCGGCCACCGTCATCACGGCAGCCACGCGGTGCAAACACGGTCCGTCATCGGCGTATGCGCAATCGCAGAGCGTGGTCACCCGACCAGCAATCGTCAGCACGGTCACGCGGTAACACTGCGATCCCTCGCTGACGGACACCGTCGCACTCGTTGGTGCAACATCGGCCAAAGTGGCAGCGTTGGCATCACACAGCGCTTGGGCGCGCCGCCGCAACGACGGCGCCACCCCGACCATGTACTGCTCGAGCCCTTTGGATGTCAACAGTTGCACCGTCGTGCTCATCGGCTACTTTCCTCGGGCAATGCCGTAGTGGTCTTGAAGCGAACGCACCCCGACTTGCCGCCGTTGCAACTCACGAATGCCTGCCACCGTCGCCGCAGCTCCCGTCAACGTGGTCACCAACATTACACCGTACCGAATCGACGCAAAGCGCAACGCTTGTCCGTCGGCGTAGGCCTGCCCACCGAGTGGTGTGCTAATCACCAACTGAACCTTGCCCGAAGCCACCAAATCCGCTGTGTGCGGTGAACCGTCGGCAATTTTGTTGACCGTGGTAACCGGGATGTTCACGCTTTGGAGCATGTCGGCCGTGCCTTTGGTCGCATACAGCACGAAGCCGAGCTGCACCAGATCGCGCGCAATACGCACAATCGCGTTTTTGTCGTTGTCGTTGACGGTGAGCAGTGCTCCACCAGAGCGCGGGATGCGCTGATTGGCGCCCATTTCGGCTTTCGCAAACGCCAAACCGAAATTGGAGGCGTGTCCCATGACCTCGCCCGTCGAACGCATCTCCGGGCTGAGCATGATGGTGGCCCCAGGGAACTTGTCGAACGGCAACACGGCCTCTTTGACGAAAAAGCCGTCGACACGGGGCTCCTCGACGAAGTCCAGCTCAGCGAGTGACTTCCCAGCCGACACTTGTGCGGCGAGCCGTGCTAACGGCACCCCAGTCGCTTTGGCGATGAACGGCACCGTGCGTGATGAGCGTGGATTCACCTCAATCACGTACACGACCTCGTCTTTGATGGCATACTGCACGTTCATCATGCCCTTGACCTGCAACGCCATGCCGATGCGCTCGGTTTCGTCGCGAATAATCGACAGATGATAGGCACTAATCTTGTACGGAGGCAACACCATGGCCGAGTCACCCGAGTGCACCCCTGCTTCTTCGACATGCTCCATGATGCCGGCAATCACCACACGCTGACCGTCGCCGATCGCATCCACATCAACCTCAAAGGCATCTTCGAGATATTTGTCGATGAGCACTGGCGCGCCCTCGCTGACCACGGTGGCTTCAGCAATGAACCGATCAAAGCTCTCGTCGTCGTAGGCAATGGCCATGGCACGCCCGCCGAGCACATAGCTCGGACGCACCAACACCGGATAGCCGATTTCGTGCACAATCGCACGGGCCTCTGCCAGCGTCGAGGCCATGCCACTAGGCGGTTGCTCGATGTGGAGCTCGCGCAACAACGCCCCGAAACGCCCTCGCTCTTCGGCCAAGTCGATGGCGTCCGGCGAAGTTCCCCAGATGGGCACGCCGTAGTTGGTCAAACCGTGCGTCAAGTTGAGTGGCGTCTGACCACCAAATTGCACCAACGCCGGAACCTCGCGGCAAGGTGGTCCAAAGTCGGCCCCTGCTTCACGGTCGTAAATGTTGAGCACATCTTCTAGGGTCAGTGGCTCAAAGTACAATCGGTCGGCCGTGTCGTAATCGGTCGACACCGTCTCCGGGTTGCAGTTGATCATGATGGTCTCGATGTCCATGTCGCGCAGTGCAAAACACGCATGCACACAGCAATAGTCGAACTCGATGCCCTGACCGATGCGATTGGGGCCACCGCCAATAATCATCGCCTTCGGACGGTCGGTGACATCGGCTTCGTCGCTCCCCGGTTGACGACTATACGTACTATAAAAATACGGCGTCGCAGCCGCAAATTCTGCGGCACAGGTGTCGATTTTGCGATAAATGGGCACAATACGCGCTGCTTTGCGTGCCGCCCGCACGGTTAGTGCCGTCGGCGTATCGCGCAAAAGACCGGCAATCTGGGGATCCGAAAAGCCGTATTCCTTGGCGGTAAACAACAAATCGTGGGGCAAGGTCGCTAACGTATGCGCACTCAATTCGCGCTCAATGGCCACGATGTCAAACATCTGCGCCGTAAACCACGGATCATAGCCGGTACGCTGACAAATCGACTCGAGCGACGCTCCAGCGCGGATTTCGTCACATACGCGGAAAATGCGCCGTGGCGTGGGAATGCTGATGTCGTCGTAGCCGACCACCTTGACTTGGTTGCTCCCCACGAACCCGGTGGCGCCAATTTCAAGACCCCGCAACGCCTTCTGGAAGGCTTCAGCGAAGGTGGCACCAATCGCCATTACTTCGCCCACGCTCTTCATTTGTGGCCCCAGCACCGGATCAACACCCGGGAACTTCTCGAATGCCCAGCGTGGTGCTTTCACGACCACGTAGTCCAAACTGGGTTCAAACGAAGCCGGCGTCAACTTGGTGATGTCGTTGGGAATCTCGTCGAGCGTATAGCCCACCGCCAGCAGGGCGGCGATTTTGGCAATCGGAAAACCGGTGGCTTTCGAGGCGAGTGCCGACGAGCGGCTCACCCGTGGGTTCATCTCGATGACATACGGCGTCCCCGTTTGCGGATCCACCGAGAACTGAATGTTGGAGCCACCCGTCTCGACGCCCACCGTGCGAATGATGAGTTTGGCCATCTCCCGCAAGCGCTGGAGCTCACGGTCGGTCAGTGTCATGGCGGGAGCCACCGTAATCGAATCACCGGTATGCACACCCATGGCGTCGAGGTTTTCAATGGTACAGACCACCACGAAGTTATCGGCGCGGTCGCGCATCACCTCGAGCTCGTATTCCTTCCAACCAATCACCGACTGCTCGATGAGCACTTGCGTGACAGGTGAGGCACGCAGACCACGCTCCGCAATCGTCTTGAGTTGCTCTTCGTCGTAGGCGATGCCACCGCCGCTGCCCCCTAGGGTGAACGACGGACGAATCAACACCGGGTAGCCAATGGACTCCGCCACGATGACCGCTCGCTCAACGGTGGTCACCGTCTCACCGAGCGGCACGCCGATGCCGATTTTGAGCATCGCCTGTTTGAACAGCTCGCGGTCTTCGGCGAGCGCAATTGCAGTGGGCGTGGCGCCGATGAGTTGTACGTTGTACTTCTCGAGCATCCCCAATTCGTGCAATTTCATGGCCAAGTTCAGGCCGGTCTGGCCGCCCACCGTGGGCAAAATGGCGTCCGGACGCTCTTTGATGAGGATTTGCTCGACCGCTTCGGGCGTCAACGGCTCGATGTAGGTGGCGTCGGCAAACTGCGGATCGGTCATAATGGTGGCCGGGTTGGAGTTCACCAAAATCACCCGGTATCCCTCACGGCGGAGCACTTTACAGGCCTGCACCCCCGAGTAGTCGAATTCGCACGCCTGCCCGATGACGATTGGCCCCGAGCCAATAATCAAAATACTGTTGATATCTGTGCGCTTGGGCATGCTAGTTGCCACCTTCCATCAGTTCCACGAAACGGTCAAACAAATAGGCCGCATCATGCGGGCCAGGAGCAGCTTCGGGGTGGTATTGCACACTAAAGGCTTTGAGTGCCGGTGCTTCGAGCCCTTCCACACATTGGTCGTTCAAGTTCACATGGGTCACCACCGATCCTTGGGGCAACGAGGCGGCGTCCACGGCGAACCCGTGGTTGTGGCTGGAGATTTCCACTTTGCCGAACGCTTTCACGGGCTGATTTGCCCCATGGTGGCCGAAACGCAACTTGTAGGTGCTCCCGCCGAGTGCCAATCCCAGAATCTGGTGCCCCAAACAAATCCCAAACAAGGGCACATGCCCGAGCAGTTCTTTGGTGGCCGCAATCCCGTATGTCACCATGGCCGGGTCACCAGGTCCATTCGACAAAAACACACCATCGGGGTGCAACGCCAACACTTCGTGGGCCGGTGTTTTGGCGGGCACCACCGTGACACGAATGCCCCGCTCGGCCATCAAACGCAAAATATGGTGCTTGATGCCGAAATCATAGGCAACCACGTGCAACGGCCGGCTGGCTTGGGTGCCACGTGACCCGAGCCCCCATTCGCCGACACCGCTCTGCCACGTGTAGCTCTCGGGACAAGTCACAAAGGGCACTAGGTCAAGCCCCTCCATGGTCGGGGTGGCGCGCGCCCGCTCAACCAGCACGTCGCCATTGAGCTCTTGGGAGGAGATGACACCACGCATGGCACCCGCCGAGCGAATATGGCGCACAAGTGCACGGGTATCGACGCCGGTGATGCCCACGATGCCCTGGGCCTTCATGGCCGCATCCAGCGAATTATCGGCGCGCCAGTTACTCACCTGCGTGCTCGCCGAACGCACCACGAAGCCCGACAACCACCATTTGCGGCTCTCACCATCTTCGTCGTTGACCCCGGTATTGCCGATGTGCGGGGCCGTCATCACGACGATTTGCCCGAAATACGATGGGTCTGAGAGCACCTCTTGGTAGCCAGTCATGGCCGTGTTGAAGACCACTTCACCGCTCCGCTCCCCGATTGCACCAAACGCGCTTCCCGACCAAATGGTGCCATCTTCAAGCGCGAGCACCGCCGCGCTCCGTTGCAAACCTGCCTGCATGCCTTTACTTTCCCTCCACTGTTGGCGTATTGCGCCGTGATGCAAATTCAATGACCACCGCTGTTTCGTCACAGCGATCTCTGAGTGGGCACAACACGCAATCCCGCCAGACTTTTTCGGGGAAACGCTCGTGCTCGGTCACTACAAACCCCATCCGCTCAAAAAACCCAACGGCACGCGTGAGCGCAAACACCGTTGGGTAGCCACGTCGTTGTGCTTCTTGGACCAGTGCTTTGACGATTTCGCCGCCTACACCATAACTCCGATACGCCGGCAACACTGCCAACGACCGCACCTCCACCAGTGCCGGTCCCATCTCGAGGAGTGAGCCAATTCCCACCACTCGCTCAGCGACTTCTGCCACCAGCCAATTCGTGAGCGACTGCGCAATGTTTTCGCGGCTACGTGGCAACAGGTGCCCCTGTGCGACGTTTTCGTCGACGACCTGCTTAATCGCATCTACATCGTGTGGTTGGGCCAAGCGCACCGTCACCACCGACGGTGACGCCATCTGCTGATCGTGCGTCACCATCATTGTACTCCTCCGGTGCGAATGCAGGTGCCTGCATCATGACCATGCGCAAGCGCTTCCAGCCCATCCATGTTTACGATGCGCGCTTGAGCGGCGCCGGCCGCCAACACCGTCAACGCGGCCTGCACCTTGGGAATCATGCCCCCATAAATGTCGCCACTCGCAATGGCCTGCTCGATGGCGTGTGCCGTCAAATCGGGCATCCATGTGTCACCGATGCGCACACCGGCCACATTGGTCACAAACGTCACCTCAACGCGCACATCGCGACTCGCCGTGGCCATGGCCGCAGCGACTGCTCCGGCCGCTTCATCCGCATTCACATTATAACTACCATCGGGGCCCAGTGAAACCGGCGCAATCACCGGCACGACCCCGCTCTGTACCAGTTGCCACAACACGCCACTGCGCACCGCAACCGGAGAACCAACCCGGCCCAAATCCCCCTCGGGGTGGTGGTAGCGCTCCACGCGGATGAGGCCACGATCGACCCCCGACATCCCCCACGCATCCACACCTGCCCGGGTAAGTGCCACCACCAAACGCGTGTTCACCGTTCCTGCGAGAATCATCTCGGCGGCTGCCATGGCCGTTGCATCGCTGACCCGCAACCCGGCCACGAACCGTGGCTCGCCACCGAGTGCCACCTGCATCTGACCGATTTCTTTGCCCCCACCGTGCACAAGCACTGGCACCGGGCGCATCGCTGCGACTGCGGCCGTCAGCCGCGTCACAAACGTCTCATCGTCGATATCGTTGCCGCCAATTTTGATGACCCGCAGTGTCTTCACGCTGACCCCTTTCCACTGCTCTGCTCAGCAATCGCCCGCTCTACGGCTTGCCGATCAAGCGTATAATCAATCCACGTTTTCCGCTGGGTGGGCAACGCATCGTACACGCGTTGCGCCGTGTGGTTGTCTTCGGCCGTGCGCCAATAGACCCCGTTGTACCCTTCAGCTACAGCCCAAGCCGCACAGTGCAAAATCAACTGCCGGCCGATCCCCTGACCACGCACGGTGGGCACCACGTACAAATCGTTGAGCAAACAGCGCTCAACCGCAAGTGTCGACGACAGCACCCGGTAGGCAGTGACAAAACCCACTCCTTGCCCCGCTACATCCAATGCCAGTCATTGCGCACCTTGCGACGGTGCAGTGGCCAACCGCCCGAAATGAATGCGGTTGCGGTTTTCGTCCGGCTCAACCCGATAAAAACGCTGATAATCGGCAATCAACGGCAGCACCACTTCGAGATTGGCCAACGTCACGGGCACAATGGTAGTACGCATCACGCATCCTCCTTCGTTACAGCAGCCACTGGCAACGTGTAGGTATACCAGGCTTCACGTGCGGTCGGCAGTGCGTCGTACAAACGTTGGGCGGTGTGGTTGTCGAGCGCCGTCTGCCAGTGGATGTCGGCAAACCCCTCTGCACGCGCCCATGTGGCACAATGCACGATCAACTGCCGACCAATCCCCTGACCACGCATCTGCGGCACCACGTACAAATCGTTGAGCAGGCACTGCTCCACCGCAGACACCGAAGATTGGACGCGGTAGGCGGTCACAAACCCCACGGCTTGCCCCGCGACGTCAAGTGCCAGCCACTGGGCGCCCAGCGCCGGCGTGGTCACCAGCCGCCCAAAATGCGCCCGGTTGCGTGCGTCGTCTGGGGTTGCCCCATAAAAGCGCTGGTATTCTGCAATCAGTGGCAATACGGCCGCCAGATTGGCGGTGTTCACCGCAACAATGGTCGTGTTCACAGCAATCCCTCCGTCTCGGTCAATCCGCTTACGATATTCATACACTGGATAGCTTGGGTGGCCGCACCTTTGGCCAAATTATCGACACTCGACATCACAATGGCCACGCCTGGTTGCCCCAACGTCACCGAAATCGCACACATGTTGGTGTTGGTGGTGTGCGCCATCGCTGCCAACTGCCCAGCCGGCAACACACGCACGAAGGGCTCGTCGGCGTAGGCCGCCGTATACAGCGCTCGCACCTCGGCTTCACTCATGTGCGGGTCGATGCGCACATAAATGGCACTGAGCATCCCACGCATCACCGGGACCAGATGCGGATTAAACAACACCGTGGGGGTGATACCTACCGTCAATTTGGCCAACTCTTGCTCGATTTCGCCCACATGCCGATGCACGTGACCAATGTTGTACGGTGTCACGGTGTCGTGTGTTTCTGCAAACAACGTGTTGAGCTTGGGAGCACGCCCGGCCCCCGAAATTCCCGATTTGGCGTCCACAATCAGCGTTGCATCGCTGACTACCCCCGCCCGCAACAAGGGCATCGCTCCCAAAATCACCGAGGTCGGGTAACACCCCGGTGCCGCTACTAGACGCGCACCCGCAATGGCAGCCCGGTTGATTTCGGGCAATCCGTAGGGAATCGGCAACATGTCGGGGAATTCGTGGGCGTGGCCGTACCACTTGGCGTAGCTCGCTGGCGTGTTGAGACGGAAATCAGCCGAAAAATCGACCACCTTCGCACCAGCGGCCAACGCTTTGACGGCTACTCGCGTAGCAGCGCCGTGTGGCAACGCCAATAGAGCGACATCCACCCGATCAAACGGCGCGTCGTCGACTGCCACGAGTGGCATGTCGAGCGGACCGGGGTAGACTTCCGCCAACGATTTGCCCGCCTGTGACTCAGATGTCGCAAACACGACTTCGACGTGCGGATGCCGCCGCAACCACCGCAACGCTTCGTAGCCGGCATACCCGGTGACCCCACAAATCCCTACACGCACCATGACAGCTCCTCTATGCACCACATACAAAAAACCCCCGGGTGCTTGCGCTCCCGGGGTGCTTGGCCTGCGAAATTGGGAAGTGTCTACTCCTCACCAACGCGCATTGCCGCCCCCCGGCCCGTTCGGGCTCGTCGGCGGTCAGCACGTCGCAACATTCGACTGGTGGCGTGGACACTTTGTTTCATGCCACGTAGTGTACATCGCTTTGTCGGAGCTGTCAAACCTCCATGCACACGATAATCATTAATCATTGACACATACTTATTAAATAAGTATACTACGTATCATTCAAGAAATATGCTACCACCGTGAGCCCTGTGGACACGCTCACCCGACATGGTGAGCACGTTGTTCATTCATTATCCAAGGAGTATTTCGTGCATCGTCGCCGTTTCTTAGCCCTCATCAGCACATCCGCACTTGGGAGCATCCTCGGAGTGGCCTGCGGCACACAACCAGCCACCACGGGGCTCACTCTGGCCGTGGCATCGTCACTCAAAGAAGTGATGCAAGCGCTTGATGCCGCCTATTCCACGCAAATCTCGGCACCAATGGCGAGTATTCAGGCAGCTGGGTCAGGAGCGTTGGCCAAACAGCTCATCGAGGGGGCCAAGGCCGATTTGTTCGCCGCTGCCGATGATGCGGCCATGAACAAAGTGGTAGCAGCCGGATTCATTGACACCACGGCGGTCAAAGTCATTGCGCACGGCACGTTGGTGGTAGCAGTGCGCCCCGGCGCGCCCATCCCCGATTTGCAGGCGCTGGCCACGAGCGGTATCAAGGTGGTCATGGCTGATACGACCGTCCCTGCCGGCAAATACGGCGTCACGTTGCTGAACAACCTGAGCCACATCTACGGTGCCGACTACGCCACCAAAGTCAACGCCAACGTGGTCTCGTACGAAACCAACGTGCGCGCCGTGCTCCAAAAAATCACCAGCGGCGAAGCCGATGCCGGCATCGTCTACGCCAGCGATGTGGTGGCGGTGGGCCAAGACAAGGTCCAAGTGCTGACCATACCCGCTGATGCAGCAGTCATCGCAGAATATGTGGCGGCGCCGCTCAAGGCGAGTCATCGCACCACCCAACCGTTCCTCGACTACATTGTCAGTGACGCCGCCAAACCGATTTGGGCCCAGTACGGGTTCAATGCCTAACTCGCTATAATACAGGGGGCACAACAAAGGACACACCGATGACACACCGCTCCTCGCGTATTTCGTGGTTAGCGCTCCCCATGCTCGCCTTGCTCTGTCTGCCGATCCTCGGGCTCATCGGCCAAAGCACTCCCACCACCATCTGGCAGGCACTGGCGAGCCCCACACTCCATCAAGCCGTGTGGTTGAGCATCGGCACCTGTGCGGCCACACTCGGCTTGACGCTCGTCTTTGGCACTCCCCTGGCCATCTGGATGGCCCATAGTCGCCACCCGTGGCTGACCATCTGCATTGATCTGCCCACCGTCTTGCCACCGGCTGTCGCTGGACTAGCCTTGCTCACCGTATTCGGGCGCACCGGCTGGAGCGGCCAGCTGGGGCTCCCGCTTTCGTTTACCACCAGCGCCGTGATCATCGCCCAGCTCTTCGTGGCCGCACCGCTCTACATTCAGGCCACGGTGGTGGCATTGCGGAGCATCGACGACGACGTCATCGCTGCCGCCCATATCGACGGCGCCACCACCGCCCAACAGTGGCGCTACATCATCATCCCGTTGGCACGCACCGGCATGTTCACCGGCGCTGCATTGGCACTCGCACGGGCACTCGGTGAATTCGGTGCCACGGCGCTGTTCGCCGGCAGTCTGCCTGGGAGCACCCGCACCATGGCGTTGGCCATTTATGTGGCAGCCGAAAGCGACGACGCCGCAGCTATCACCATGAGCCTGATTCTGCTGGGGATTTCACTGTTGATATTGTTGCTCATCCGCCGGCTAGACGCCTAGTGAGGCGCATTCGTCCGCGTCGTCAGCTGGGCGGTACCCAGCCACCATTTCGATGGCCTGCGTCCACGTCACATTGGTGATGATTTCCACATCAAGCACATGCGCATACCGCGCCAACAGCATCATATCTGCGACTGATTCGTCCCAGTCGTAGCGATACCAGCCAAAGCCGCGACCGTAGCATTCATCATGGCGATACTGCGCTGGCAAATACTCGTCAGTGGTGCGGTTTTCTGCTGGCAATTGGGCATGTTCTTCATGCCATCCACGGCAATCACACGGCATCACATCCCACCTTTTTTATTCTTTATTTGGTAAAAAACAGCGCACCACATGGTTTTCGTTGACCACACACTATCTGGCTGGGTGGCGGTGTGCGTCAGGCACACCGCCACGTCTTTCTCCTAAAGGACGGCGCCTTGCAGGCCCGCCAACACGCCGATTTCGCCCACATGCAACGACGGGTGGAGCACGCAGTAATCGACCACATACTGCTCAATGGTCAGATTCCCCCAGTATTTCACCACTCCCTCCACAATCGCAGGCACACACACCTGCTCGCCGGCAATGACGGCGCGCATATGCTCCTCGGAGCGTTTTTTTCCGATCAACGCCATATCAAAACCCTGCAACGTCTGCGTGCTCTGTGCCCCCACTGCAGTGGTGTAATTGGCCAATTCAGCGAGGTTGATGTGTTGTGACAATGTGGTGACATCGCCGATAGCCATGGCCGTGCCCATATCGCCATAGGGGATGCCGAGGCGCGCCTGCCAATCACCGCTGGTGTAGACTTGTGGTGTCAGCGCCACGAAGCGGTTGAGCGTGATGTCTTCGATGCGCAGTAAGTGCCAAATGTTCCACGCAATCGAATTCGTCCCCGGGTACGGTTGGGTGCGCATCTGCGCGTCACTGAGTTTGGCGAACAAGTTGGGCAACGTGCGCTGGTGTAGATTGGCGTGGTTGCGTTTGATGGCGTCGATCATGGTGCTACCCTCCTAGTATAGCTTCTATCTTTCTTCGTATTTCATCCGGGTCATACGGCTTTACAACATAATCTCTCGCTCCTTGCCGCATCGCCCAGATTTTATCGACTTCCTGGTTTTTCGATGTCACGATGATAATCGGAATATCCCAGTACCGTTCATCACGGGTAAGTGCTCGGGTAAGTTGGAATCCATTCTGGCCAGGCATGACGACATCCATCAGGATGATCTTTGGCAGGGCGTCTGGGGTGGTCTCTGCCAGCAGCTTCATCAACATTTCGCCGTTTTCCGCAGTGCTCACCGTATAGCCTCGTTTTGTGAGTAATTCTGACAAATATTGCACTTCTGGTCGAGAGTCGTCCACGACGAGCACACGGATATTCCCACCGATGCGCATGGACTTGATGGGTTTCCCGGTGGCGTCCGCATCGGGAGCCTGGGAAGCGGTCGACGACCCACAGGCGGCGAGGAGTGTGGCCACGAGGAGCGCAATGAGTGCGTGTCGCATCGCATGCCTTTCTTTGTGTGTGCAGTGTGCTCCGGCATTGTAGAACACTTTACACAAACACACAAATAGAGCACAGGCATACCGAGATTAGCCACGCTCACCGCACCACTTCCGTAGAACTCACACGTTTTCCCTGAAAAAGACGTTCACCACACAAAAATCCACACCAATCTAGGCAACGTTGGCTGTTGGGTGAATTGATACGCTCAAATGTCAGATATTGTCCAATCAATCTTTGATTTACCCTAACTACTAGTTTAGCAGTGATTTGACACTCTCAACACACAAGGTGATCCAGCAATCTTAAGTGCGACGCCGGTCGTGAGTCGGGCATGGAGCCGTGTAACACCCATCTTCTCAAGTTGACTATTGCAGGACTCAATTCACTGATGGAGTCACGATTACCGGGTAACACGAGACCAAAAGTAATAGACACGCCATGTCATCGACGGCAGTGGTGTCATGTAATCGTGCGGGACGTATCACAAAACGGATTGGGATACCTGAACTATCACAGACAAGATGGAGTTTCCAGCCAAAATAACATTCATTTTTGGCGTAACATGTGCCATCATACTGCGCACCAGCGACCTTGGTTTACCGCTTCACTCAGGCACGACGGCACACCAGAATTGGCATGCTGTCAATAATATTACTCTGTTCATATCAGTATCAATCAGCACAAGCGTTGTTATCATCCAAGTGGCGTCCATAAAAACTCCTCTACTCGTGATATGTTGATATACCCTGATTGCTAGTCTAGGAGTGATTTGACACACTCAACGCACAAAGCGATGTAGCAATCTTGAGAGAGACACCTGCCGTGAGTCGTGCGTGGATGCGCGCCACGCCCATCTACTCAAGTTGACGATTGCAGGTCTCAATGCGCTTGCGATGCATGCGGAGGAGTCGTTGTTCTGCCGGAGTGTTTGGTTGCATATTGGCACGGTGGATCGCAATCATCGTGACACCGTAACGTGCATCAAGCTGATGGCGTAGCGGTTCACTGACGTAGCCACGATCACCAAGTAGGAGTGCTCCAAATGGCAACGTGCATGCCAAATCGTCAACTGCCGTGGTGTCATGTGCGCGAGCTGGGCGTACAAGAAACCGTGTCGGGATGCCAGAAGCATCACAGACAAGATGGAGTTTCCAGCCACAAAAACGTTCGTTTTTTGGCGTAACATGTGCCATCATACTGCGCACCAGCGACTTTGGTACACCGCTTCGCTCGCGCACGACGGCACACCGGAATTGGCATACTGTCAATGATATAGATGGTCGATGTGCTCAGC
>Ga0172372_10003092_pt1 | contig 24783 bp, 24 predicted proteins | sample LakKiv5m_2_FD_114544 | JGI IMG/M metagenome (GOLD analysis project Ga0172372, IMG submission 114544) | Freshwater microbial communities from Kabuno Bay, South-Kivu, Congo - kab_092012_9.5m | ecosystem: Environmental > Aquatic > Freshwater > Lake | place: Democratic Republic of the Congo...
CTCCTACTCGCTCGAAGCCGCCGGAAGCCCGGGCGGACCGAATTTCCTCAATCCCCCGTTCACCACGACCGGGCGCGCACTCACGGTGGCGGGCGTGCCTCCGGGCACCTACTATGTGAGAGTTCGCGCCTCCAATCCGCTGGGCACCAGCGGCGTCTCGCCTGAGACGCAGGTCGTCGTGGGCCCCTGCACCGTGCCCTCGGCGCCGACAGCATTCTCCGCCACGGTCGACGGGCTGAACGTCGCCTTCACCTGGTCGCCACCGACCTCGGGCCTCACCCAGTTCTATCGACTGTCAGCCGGATTCGCGTCGGGGCGCGCCGATGCTGCCGTACTGGATGGCCTCACCGCCACGTCATACAGCACCGTCGCTCCGGCCGGCAGCTATTACGTCAGAGTCACCGCCGTCAACGTGTGCGGCGACGGTCCACCCACACCTGACACTCTGGTGCAGCTGCGCAGTTGCTCGGCGGCCCCCAATGCCTCCACCAACCTGCGCGCAGCGTCCAGCGGCGGCGTCGTGACGCTCGCCTGGGACGCTCCTGTGGCCGGTGATCGCCCCGCCCGCTACCGGATCAGGGCCGGTCTGTCGCCGACCGATCTCGGTCTGCTCGGAAGCGGTGTGGTGACCAGCGACAGCCGACCCGTGCTGACGGCCTCCGCAGGCGCAGGCACCTACTACGTGCAGGTCATCAGCACGAACACGTGTGGTGACAGCGCGCCATCAGTGACGACACCCGTCACGGTGACGCCGTAGCACCACGCGCGTCGTGTGCTACGGCCTCCAGGCGTGCATCGTGTATTCCGTGCGGATATAACGGAACCCGACGGTCTCGTAGAGGCGTACCGTCGCGATGTTGTGGTTCTGCGTCTGGGTTTCGCTCGCATCGCCGCGGTCATAGTGATCAATCGCGAGACGACGCAGCAGGCCTGCGTAGGCACCAGGGCTATCGCGGCGGCAGGCCCCGAGGCTGCCCACCCAGAGCCGCGTGCCTCCCACTGACGACAACGGCTCGAGCAGGCGGGAACTCGCCCATCCGTAGATGTGCCCCTGACCATCGTCGGCCACCACCATCCGGTCGGCCATGCGCCCGGCGCAGCACTGCCGTGCCCACTCGACGTAGAACGCATCGGCGCGGTCGGTCGGCAGATGCGGATCGAGGTGAAAGCGCCCGCGGAATCCGCGATAGGCGTCAGCCGTCAGCGCCAGCACCTGCGCTTCGTCCGAGGGTGCGTACCAGCGGACCTCACCAATCTCGCGCACGACCGGAGGCACATCGCGGTGCGGATGCGTGTAGTACGTCACGAGCGCATCGACCAGGCGGAACCCCGCGTCCTCGAGCAGTCCCACCGCGCGCACATCGGCTGCGTCGACTTTGGCCGTCACATGCCGGACGCCCTGCCCCTGCAAGTGCGCCAGCGCCACGCGGATCGCGTCGGCGAGCGTCGCGTTCGGCAGGGTCTCGTCACTGAAGACTCCGTCGAGACGCCCCATCGGCACACCGAAAAACTCGGAATCCCACGTCAACGGGCGCCCGGTCACCACGGCCTCTGCCTCGTCGGACGCGGTGACGACGGCAAAGCCTCCGTCGCCGGCGAGGGTGCGCTCGACATCGGCCTGCTGAATCGCCAGTTGGCGTGCCCGCGACCAGACCCGGTGGTGGCGATAGGGCTTGTACGGATAGCGGGCCGCGATCGACACGGCCAGTGGCGCCTCGTCTGGCGTCAGCACTCGGGCAGTCACGCCCCAATCATCACACAGCTGTTTGCTATAGTACGCCCCGATGACTGCAAGGACTCTGGCGCTGGCCTACGACGAAGAAACGGTGACGTTCACCATCGAGGGCCAGACGGGCTGGGGCGCACCCACGGTGCTGCTCGACCACGACGATGACCTGACCGCCGGTCGGCCGTGGGCCGCGCAGGGTTACACGGTCGAGTCGTTCCTGCATCCGCACGAGTACCAGCGCCTGGTGGACGGCATCCGTACGCTGCTGGCGAGGCGCATCGCCGCTGCCGGCCTGCCTGTGCCCGCTGACTTTTCGATGGAGCGCTACCACGACACCGTCGCAACAGACGAGGCGCACGCCCGTGTCAGTGCGCAGGGGCCCTGGTGCCTGCCCCTTGCCGACCTGCCGGTGCCGGTCGAGGCGGTCAGCCAGCGCATCAGCGAAATCCTGGGGGTGCGCGTCTCGGTGACGCCCCCGCATCGCGAGTTTCCCGAGCACTTCTGCTTCCGTGTGGTCAGGCCCCGCAGCCGCGACAACAATCCCCCGCACCGTGATGTGTGGCTCGATCGCCTGCGGCACGCGGTGAACATCTATGTGCCGCTGGCGGGCAGTTCCCCGCGGTCATCACTGCCGGTCGTCACCGGTTCCCACCGCTGGGCGGAATCAGAGATCGAGCGAACGCTGGAAGGCGCGCAGGTCAACGGCATCACCTTCACCGTGCCATCCGTCGTGGGCGCCGCGTACCCGATGACGCTGACGCGCCCCGATCCGAAGGCGAACGAGGTGCTGGTGTTCTCTCCGTACCTCATCCACGGCGGCGCGTTCAACCAGCAGACAGCACGCACGCGGGTGTCACTCGAAATGCGGTTCTGGCGGATACCGCAGGCATGAGCACGCTCGCGGTCGTCATTCCCGTCTATCAGGCCGAGCACACCCTGCAGCCGCTGCTGTCGGAACTGTGCCCGGTGCTCGAGGGAGTGACGCCCGGCTGGCAGATCTGGCTCGTCGATGATGCGAGCCGCGATGGCAGTTGGGCCGAGGTGACCCGGGCCGCGCAGGCCGACCCGCGCATCCGGGGGCTGCGACTCATCCGGAACTGTGGCGAACATGTCGCCATCACGGCGGGCCTCGATCGGGTCGATGCCGACCACGTGGTCATCATGGCGTGCGACCAGCAGGACGACCCGACGGCCATACCGAGCATGCTCGAGGCCGCGCGCGCAGGGGCTGACCTCGTCCTCGTGCGCAGGCGACGCCGGCAGGATGCCTGGATCAAACGTCTGTTTGCCCGCGCGTTCTACGCCACCATCTCGCTGCTCGTCAGCGTCAACTACGATTACCGTGTCGGCAACTATCGGCTGCTGACGCGTCGTGCGCTGCAGTACTTCAACGCGCATCGCGAACGCACGCGTAACGTCAACGCGATCATGGCGCTGATGAACGTGGCCACAGCGTATGTCGACGTGGCGCATCGCCCGCGCAGTCACGGGCGCAGCACCTATTCGTTCGGCAAGTCGGCGCGCATGGCGGCGTCGGTGATCGTGGGGTACTCCGACGTACCGCTGCTGCTGCCGGCCGCGCTGGGCGTCGTGCTGGTGGCGCTGGCCGCTGGCTGGTCGCTGCCGTGGGCGCTCGGCATCTCGGCACCCGAGTCTGATCTCAGCATCGTGCTGGCGGCGGTGGGCGGCGTCGGTGGGTTGCTGCTGCTGAATCTGGGGGTGGTGGGCGCCTATCTGGGACGTGCCGCACGCGACGCCAAGGAACGGCCTATCTATTTCGTCGGGGACAGCACGACCGAGACGCCTGGGGCGCCTCACTGACGAGGGATCGCGAAGATCCCCCGTCTCGAGCGTCGTCGCCCGGGGACGCCGCTGTGGTGTAAGATACGAAGGTTCTGAAGTGGGCGGCTAGCTCAGCTGGGAGAGCGCCGCGTTCGCAACGCGGAGGTCGTCGGTTCGATCCCGATGCCGTCCACCACTTCCCTTCTCTGAAATTTTTCTCGTCCTGCGAGGCCGTGGCGGCGGCGTCCGTCCCTTCGAGCCCGGGCACGGGTATCTCCGAGCATCGGCTGCGCCCTGTGCGTCTGGCCTCGTGGCCCTCGCCGGCCCACGCTGGTGGCGCTCATTCAGGATGGCGCAGTGATGCGGCACCGACGGCATCAGGTGCGGCTGCTGCTCTCCGTCCTGCCGGAGATGCGGCCCTGGCGCGCCCCTCGTGCCTTCACAGCCACCGTGGCGTCTGGCGGGGTCCCCCTGTGGAGTTCCGGCTATTGAAAGGCCTACCGGTCGCTGAATACGGTTCAGGCGTCGAACGTGAAACCGACCGGGGAGCGGACCGTACGAACAGGCAGGACCACTGATTGAGTGTGTCGTGTGCCACCGACGGTGCGACGATGCGCGTGTGGCTCGGGAAGGCACCTCGGGAACGCGGTGCCGTGTGTGCGGAGGCCGGCAGTGACTGACACCTTCGGTAGTGCTTCAGTTGGTCCTGCGGGAGTGTCACTGCGGACCGCCGGGGATGAGGACGCGTCTGGTGCCCCTGGCGAGGACAGGCCCCTGCACCGCTTCCCTCGTGTGCAGGCTGGCTTCCTGGAGTTCCAGAAGACCACGGGGCGCCTCACGTTCGCCTACGGCGACGTGAATGGCGCCCCGGTGTATCAGGTCGCGTTATCGGCCGGACTGGGCGACCGACTTTTGCAGGTGGCTGCGGCTGGCGCTGTAGGTGAAGTAGACCAACAGGCCAAAGGCCATCCAGGTCAGGAACGCCATCCACGTGAGCGAATCGAGCGAGTACATCAGCGCGAAGTTCGCCAGCACGCCGAGTGCAGGGATGAGCGGCACCATCGGGGTACGGAACGGCCGCGCCAGATCCGGCCGCGTGCGGCGCAGCACGATCACGCCGACGCACACCACGATGAAAGCGCACAGCGTCCCGATGCTGGTCAGATTGCCCAGCAGGCTGATCGGCGTAAAGCCCGCCAGCAAGCCGACAAACACCAACAGGATCAGGTTGGACTTGTAAGGAGTGCGCAGGGTGGGGTGAATCTCGGAAAACGTCTGGGGCAGCAAGCCGTCCTTTGACATGGAATAGAACACGCGGGACTGGCCGAACAGCATGGCCAGCATCACGGTGGTCAACCCCAGGAGCGACCCGAGCTTCATCCAGAATCCCAGCCACGGCAGGCCGGTCATACGGTCGACGGCGAGGGCGTAGGGCGCGGCAACATTCAGTTCCGTGTAGTTGACGATGCCGGTCAGCACCAGGGCATACATGATGTAGAGGATGGTGCACACCGCCAGAGAGCCGATGATGCCGATGGGCATGTCGCGCTTGGGGTTCTTGGCCTCCTGCGCGGCAGTGGAGACCGCGTCAAAGCCGATGTAGGCGAAGAAGATGGTGCCAGCGGCGCTCATCACGCCGGTCCAGCCGAATTTACCGAACTCGCCGGTGGTGTTCTCGGGCAGGAAGGGCGTGTAGTTGCCGGTGTTGATGTAGCTGTAGCCCAGCACGATGAAGGCGACGACGACGGTGAGCTTGACGGCGACCACAATGGAATTGAAGCGGGCCGATTCCTGCACACCGCGAATCAGGATCGCGGTGATCACCACGATGATGAAGACCGCCGGCATGTTCACCAGGCCGGGGACCGCATCCCAGGGCGACGCCAGAAACTGCTGCGGGAGCGTGATGCCCAACGACTGCAGGATCGACACCATGGTGCCCGACCACCCGACCGACACGGTCGCCGCGCCAACGGCGTATTCCAGCACGAGCGCCCAGCCGATGATCCAGGCCACCAGTTCCCCCAGCGTCGCGTACGAGTACGAGTAGGCGGAGCCGGCAATGGGAATCATGGTCGAGAATTCGCTGTAGCACAGCCCGGCCAACGCGCAGCCAATGGCGGCCAGAATGAACGAATACACGACGGCGGGTCCCGCATGATTGGCAGCCGCGGTGCCGGCCAGCACAAAGATGCCCGCGCCCACCACCGCACCGATGCCGAGAGACACCCGCTGCATCGCGCCCAGCGTGCGTTTCAGTTCACTGGTGCCGCTGCCATGGGAGCCGTCGCCGCCTTCGGCAATCAATTGATCTATCGACTTTGTCGCAAATAGATTCATTCCGTAACCTCTTTCCCACAGCTTCTCTGAACGTAAAAGATCGGCAGTCTCAGTAGAACGATGACCAAGCCGGGCTAAGTATAGCTGGACTTACAAACCATCAGTACCCGTTCAAGGGCGGGCCCCGCCGGCTCCTGGTGTCGACACACGCAGTCCATCAGCGGGGCGACCGCTCCTGCGGCCTCTGCCCCGTTGCCACAACAGTCGTGGCCGCCTCTCTCGGCGCGTGTGCACCCCGAACGATCAACGGACGCGGCAACAGCGCCTGTCAGCGCCCGAGCAGCTGTCCCGCCAGCGTGAGCGTGCGCCAGACGCCCCACAGCAGCGGCACCAGCACCAGCGTCCACGCCACCGCCACACGGCCCCACTGAGCACCGGCCACTGAGGCGACTCGGGGGGCGTCAGCGACGACCGCGGTCGTCCCCGGAGCGGGTGCAGCGCGTCCGGCCGTGGCGGCCGCGCCCTTCTCAGCTGTCAGGCCCGGTACTCGCACGCGACTGTTTGCCAGCAGCCCCATCCCAAGCAGCCCCACGAGCACCCACATCGTCATCGCGTACGCATCGACGCCCGTGAGGCCCCGGGCCAGCTGATACTCGCGCAGGTAATTCACGAGCACAGGTCCCAGGATGCCTGCCGTCGACCAGGCCGTCAGCAAGCGCCCGTGAATGGCCCCGACGTAGCCGACCCCGAAGACGTCAGCGAGGTAGGCCGGAATCGCCGCAAACCCCCCGCCGTACATCGTCAGGATCACGGCAAAGAGCGAGACGAACACCAGCAGGTTGCCCGTGCGACTTGCCCACGGCACCGAGGCGTAGAGCACCATGCCCAGCGCAAAGAAGATGAAGTAGGTGCGCGGACGCCCCAGCCAGTCGGAGAGCGACGCCCAGAACAGGCGCCCGCCGATATTGAACAGGCTGAGCAGCCCGGTAAAGCCCGCCGCCGCAGACGCGTCAACCCGGCCGGGAAACACTTCCTGAATCATCGGCGAGGCCACGCCCAGCACACCGATCCCCGCACTGACGTTGAGACACAGCACGAGCCACAGTTTCCAGAAGGTGCGTGTGCGCCACGCGACGTCCGGGGTCGTCGATGTGACCGAAGGTCCGACAGGGTGCGGTGACTGCAAGCCCGCACCGTCAGGACGCCACCCGTCCGGTGGAAGGCGATAGGCCCACGCCCCCGCGAGCATGGCCACAAGATACAGCAGCCCCAGCACGACAAAGGTCTGCCACACCCCGACCGAGGTCGGCGTGGCGAAGGCGCGCATGAGCACATCCGCGAGCGGGGAACCAATCATCGCCCCACCGCCAAATCCCATGATGGCCAATCCCGTGGCCAGGCCTCTCCGATCGGGAAACCACTTCATCAGCGTCGAGACCGGCGAGATGTATCCGAGGCCGAGTCCACACCCGCCCACCACACCGGAGCCGAGCCACAGCCAGGCAATTTCGTGACGATAGACCCCGATGGCCGACAGGAAGAAGCCGCCGCCCCAACAGCCTGCGGCAACCACGCCCGCCTTTCGCGGTCCTTCGCGCTCGAGCCACGGGCCGAACAGCGCGGCCGAAGACCCCAGCATCACGAAGAACAGCGTGTACATCCAGCCCAGTGTGCTGATCGACCAGTCGTCTGGAGCCGGAGCGGTGATGCCCACCGAGCGGCTCAGCGGCAACCAGAACACGCTGAAGCCATACGCCATGCCAATGGACAGATGGATCGCCAGCGCCGCCGGGGGAATCAGCCACCGGTTATAGCCAGGCGCGGCCACGATGTGCGACTTCGAGAGGCGGGTCAGCAGATGCGCATGATACTCCCGAAGAACCTGCTATCGTGAAGGCGTGCGCACGCTGCTCACTGTCCTGGCCCTGGTGCTGGCCACCGCAAGCGACCATCTGGTCGCGCAGCCCCCCGATCCCTCGGCACTGGCGCAGCGCGTGCAGGCCCGCTATGCACGGCTCACCGACTTCAGTGGCGACTTCGTGCAGTCGTATGAGGGCGGCGTGCTTCGCACCCGCACCACCGAGCGCGGCACGTTTTCAATCAGACAGCCCAATCAGTTCCGCTTCGTATACGACGCGCCCGAACGCAAGGAATTTGTCGCGGACGGCGTCAGCATCTACTCGTACCTTCTCGCCGATCGTCAGGTGATCGTCATGCCGATGCCGGCAGAAGGCCAGGCCACCACGCCCGTGCTGTTTCTCGCCGGACGCGCCGATCTCGCCCGCGATTTCACGGCCACCTTCACGTCGCTGCCCGAAGCCGCTTCCAGTTTCACGTCACTGCGCCTCGTGCCAAAGCAGCAGGACCCCGATTACGAGTGGTTTGCGCTCGCCATCGAGCCGCCGTCGCTGCAGATTCGCGTGCTGGTGGCCGCCGACCGTCAGGGGGGACGCTCGGTTTTTTCATTCACGAATGTGAAGGAAAACCGCCGATTGCCCGATAATACGTTCAGATTCCGCGTGCCGCGCGGCGTCGACGTCATTCATCATGCTGCCCCGCCGGCCTAGCCTGCGTCTTGCTTCGGTTGCACTCATCGCCGCCCTCGCGCTGGCGGGCGGGTGCGCTTCGTCGCGCAGCCTGGCCGGAGCCCGCAGTGCCGAAGCCCGGCAGGATTACGACGCGGCGGTGGCCGAGTACACCCGACTGCTCAAACAGTCGCCCGGCAACACCGACGCCCGACTGGGCCTCGAACGTGCCCGGCTGCGGGCCTCGCAGGATCACCTCTCCCGTGCCCGCCGCCTTGTCGCGTCCGGATCCCTCGACGAAGCCCTCATCGAGCTGCAGATTGCCAGCGAACTCAGCCCGGCCAACGGTGATATCCAGAACGAGCTGCGCCTGGTGCGGCAGCAGGCGCGCACACAGGTGGCGGTGCGTGAAGACGGCAAGACCCGGCTCGAGACCCTGATTGATCAAAGCCGCATCGCCCCGTTGCCGGGCAGCGACCTGCCCGCCGACATCGCCCTGCCCGACACGATGGTCTTCCGCGATGCATCGACGCGTGACATCCTGGCGGCCATCGCACAATTCGCCGGCGTGAGCATCGTGTTCGATCCGTCGTTCCGTGACAGCGCCGTGTCGATCGATCTTCGGAAGGTCTCGCTCGACCGCGCCCTCACCTCGCTCGGCACAGCCACCAGGAACTTCTGGCGAGTCACGGCGCCGGGCACGGTCACGGTCATTCCAGACACCCAGGCCAAGCGCCGCGAATACGAAGACGAAGTGGTCCGCACGTTCTACCTGAGCAATGCCGACCTCAAGGAAACCATCGACATCCTGCGCATCGTCGTCGATGCCCGGCGCATCGCAGCGCTGACGGCCACCAACGCCATCACCATCAAAGACTCGCCGGAGCGCGTGACCGCCGCGGGGCGCATCATCACGGCCATCGACAAGGCCCGCCCCGAGGTCATCATCAATGTGGAATTGCTCGAGGTCGATCGGTCGCACCTCAATGCGTTCGGCCTGCAGCTCGCCTCGCCTGGCGCCGTCCCCACCGGCATCGCGGGTCAGGCCGAGATCAATCGTCCCAGTCTCTCACTGCGCGATCTGTCGATGTTGACGTCCGCCGATGTGTTGCTGACCAATCTGCCCGCGCTCTACTACCGCTTGCTGAAGACCGACAGTGCCACCCGCGTGCTCGCCAATCCCCAGTTGCGCACGACCGAAGGCGTCGCCGCGCAGGCGCGGTTCGGTGAGCGTGTGCCCGTGCCGGTGACCACCTTCGCCCCGATCGCCTCTGGTGGCGTGCAGACGCAGCCCATTACGTCGTTCAACTACGAGAACATCGGCGTCAACATCGACATCACCCCGCGCACCCATCACGACGATGCCGTGTCGCTGGCCGTGAAAATCGAACTGAGCAGCATTTCCGGTACGGGGTTTGGCGGACTGCCGACGTTCGGCAATCGCTCGATCAACACGGTCATTCGCCTGCAGGACGGCGAGACCAACATGCTGGCTGGCCTCATCCGCGACGAAGAACGGCGCTCGCTCGCCGGCATTCCCGGGCTCAGCGACCTGCCCGTCGTGGGACGCCTGTTCGCCTACAACCGGAAGGAAGTGCAGGAGACCGACATCATCCTGACATTGACGCCGCGCATTGTTCGGGTGCTCGATCTCACCGCAGCCGATCTGGCGCCGTTCCGGATGAGCCGCGACGGCATCGGTGGAGGCAGCGATTTGCCTCCGGCCATACCGTCGCCGATGCCTCCGCGGGCCACGCCGCCGCCCGGGACCACTCCAGGACCTCCACAGCCGGGCACCCCTGGCCTGGCGCCAGTGGTTCCCCTGCGTCCCCCAGGGCCTCCCGGGGTGCCCGGTGGTTCAGGCGAGTCCGCAGCGCCTGCCACTCAGGGGCGTGTGGCCCCGAACCGCCCGGGCGCGTCACGCTGACCAGCCCGCACGGCACCACGATCGCCGACCGGTGCACCTGCCCGCCACCACCCGGCTCAGGCCGTTCTGCCCCCACGCGCGTGCCCGCGTGTCCCACCGAAGCCGCAGCGTCACACCCGACTGACATCCGCCCCAAGCGCCTCGAGACGCTCGACCAGCTGGCTGTAACCGCGCTCGACTGTTTCCAGCGGTTCGACGCGACTCTGGCCGTCAGCAGCCAGGGCCGCAGCGATGAGCGCCATGCCCGACCGGATGTCCCGACTGTCGAGCACCTTCCCTCGCAGGCGCCGTGGCCCCGTCACGATGATGCGGTGCGGGTCGCACAGGAACAGATCGGCACCCATGCCGCTCATCTGTTCGAGCGCGAACAGGCGCAACTCGTAGAGCCAGTCGTGCACGAGCGTGGCCCCTTCCGCCTGCGTGGCCAGCACGGTCACGAGGCTCACCAGGTCACTGGGAAATCCCGGCCACAGCCCCGTCGTGATGCGGCCGGCGCCGATCAGTCGGCTCGGTTCCACGCGGAACACATCGTCCTGCTGACTGCAGGTGACGTTGAGCTTCCGCAGCGTCGCCGCCACCACTTCCATGTCAATCGGACGCGTGCCACCAACATCAACCGCGCCACCGGTGATGGCACCGACCACGGCCCAGCTGCCCGCCTCGATGTAGTCGCCCTCGAGGCGCTTGTGCCCGCCGCGGCGGCGTCCCACGCCTTCGACACGAATCGTGTGCGTGCCGGCCCCTGTGATGCCCACGCCCATCGTTTCCAGAAACGCGCAGAGCTCGACGACATGCGGTTCGCAGGCGGCGTGCCTGATCTCACTCAGGCCCGGTGCCGCAGCCGCCGCCAGCAACGCCGTTTCGGTGCCGGTGACCGACGCCTCGTCGAGATACATCGAGGCCGGTGTGAGGCCGTTCGGCGCTTCCAGATGGTGACCGGCGCCTGAATCGATGACACGGGCCCCGAGAGCCATCAGCGCGGCGATGTGCGTGCGGATGGATCGCCTGGCGGGAAAATCGCCGCCCGGGGGGGCGACGTGCGCGGCCCCGCAGCGTGCCAGCAGCGGACCGAGCAGCAGCACCGATCCTCGAAGCCGTCCGACGAGGGCTCGGTCGGGTTCGTGGCTCGTCACCGTCGCGCAGTGAATGCGCAGCGTCGTGGTGCCGATACCCTCGACATTGGTCCCGAGATTAAGCAGCAGGCGCGCCATCACCTCGACATCGGCGATGCGCGGTACGTTGGTCAGTGCACACGGCTCGTCGGTCAGCAGGCAGGCGGCCATCAGCGGCAGTGCCGCGTTCTTGTTGCCTTCGACGTCGACCCGGCCCTCGAGCCGGCGCCCTCCATGAATGAGCAGTGTGGACATGGGATGAGTGTAGCCCTGCGCCTAGAAGCCGAGACGAACAATCTCCTCGTGCAGCTGCACACCATACGCGTCCGCTACGGCTGCGCGGCCGCGCTCGATGTGCGCCGCGATCTCCGTCGCTGTGGCATGTCCGGTGTTGACAATGAAGTTGGCGTGCGCCGACGAGACCTGCGCCCCGCCGATGGCGGCGCCCTTGAGTCCTGCGCGATCGACCAGCGCACCGGCCGAGCACGGCATGCCCTCAGGCAACCGATCGCGCACCGGATCCGGATTCATGAAGATGCAGCCGGCACTCGGCGTGTCGAGCGGCTGCGTCCGTTTCCGGAACGCCAGCGATGCGCGTGCCGTCGCACGAAGGGCATCGGGACTGGCACCGGGCGTGACGCGGAAGGCCACCCACACCACGATTTCGCCCGTGCGCTTGAGCCGGCTGGTGTCGTACGCAAACTCCATCCGGTCGGCCGGCACCTGCAGCAGTGCTCCATCGCGGCTCACCAGTCGGACGCTCTCGACGAGGTCACCGATGTTCTGGCGCTGCCAGTGCGCGTTGCCGAAGATGGCCCCACCCACGGTGCCCGGGGTGCCCGCCCATGCCTCGAGTCCGGCGAGGCCCCGAGCGATCGTGTGCCGCACGAGGCCGTTGATCGCGACGGCCGCATCGACGCGCACGAGCGTATCGCCAATGGCGGTGATGGTTCCGCCGCGCGGACGCACGACGAGTCCCCGCAGGCCCGCATCGTGAATGAGCACATTGGAGCCGCCTCCCAGCACGTGCAGCGGCACACCGTGCGCGCGGGCCATCTTCACGGCATCGACCAGCTCCGGCCCGGTGGCAGGCTTGAAGAACAGGTCGGCCGCCCCCCCCACCCTGAACGTCGACAGCGGTGCCAGCGGCACATCACGCCGAGCACGTCCCTGACCGAATCGCGCGTCGAACGCAGCCTGCAGCGTGTTTACGTCGCCCATGCGTCACCTCCAGCCGAATCGCCCCCGGTCTGCACCGCCAGCGCACGCTCGCGAGTCCGCAGCGCCTCGAGCGCCTCATCGGCGCCACATGCCACCCACTCGACAAAGTCTCCCGGTCCCAGCTGTCCGGCGACGCAGGCATCGGCTGAGATGACATGGGCGATGCGCGGATACCCCCCGGTTGTGTGGTGATCGGCCATCAGCAGGATGGGCTCGCCCGATGGCGGCACCTGCACGGTGCCACGAGCCACGGCCTCCGACAGCATCGTGTCGTGTCGCCGCAACGGGAGCGGCGGCCCTTCCATCCGATAGCCCATCCTGTTCGAACGGGGTGAGACCTGAAAACTGACCTGCGTCAGAGTACGCCAGGCCGTGTCGGCGAACCACGCCGCTTCAGCACCAGGCATGACACGCAGCCGGGCACGACCGGCCGACGGCAGCACCAGACCGCCTGCACGTCGGCGGACCGCGTCTCCGCAGGGGCTGACGGGCAACTCATCGCCTGCGCGGAGCGCTCGGCCTTCGAGACCGCCCATGCCGCTCGGCAGGTGCGTGGCCCTGCTGCCGAACACGAGGGGTGTCAGCACGCCACCGCCGCCGACCGCCAGATAGGCGCGTGCTCCCTGGTGTCTCCGCCCGAAGGCCACCACCTGTCCTGCGCGCACACTCCACGAGGCATGCATGGGCACGTGAGTCCCGTCCACGGTCAGTTCAAACTCGGCGCCGGCCACAGCCAGTGTGGAATCGCACAGCACTTCCAGATGCGGGCCAATGAGCGTGCATTCGAGTGTGGCCGCCTCTGGCCCGTTGCCCACCAGCCAGTTGGCGAGGCGATGCGAGAACGAATCCATCGGACCCGCCTCGGCGATACCAACCGCCTGATGGCCCCATCGTCCACGGTCCTGTACCGTCGTCAGCAGACCAGGCCGCAGCATGCGCAGGGCGGACATCTCGCTCATACAGGAATGAACCTCACGCGGTCACCGGGGGCGAGCAGAGCCCCCGGTGTACGACGCTGGTCGAACAGCACGGTCGAGGTACGTCCGATCAGTTGCCAGCCCCCGGGCGTGCTCGAGGGATAGATACCGGACTGCGCACCCGCGATACCGACCGAACCGGCCGGCACCAGTTCGCGCGGCACACGACGACGGGGGGCCGCGATGCGCGGATCCACCGTGCCGAGATAGGCGAAGCCCGGGACAAATCCCAGGACGTACACCCGGTAGTCGACCTCGCTGTGTCGCGCGACAACGGCGTCCTCTGAACAGCTGGCCCATGCCGCGACGTCCGCCAGATCCGGTCCGTCATCACCGCCGTAGTAGACGGGAATCTCGTGCAGATGACCACCGGTGACAGGGACGTCGGGAAGACTCGCGTCAATCCGCTGGACGGTCGCCTGCAACCGCGCCAGATCGGTAACCAGCGGCTGGAAGTGGATGCCGATGGTTCCATACGCAGGCACGACGTCGGTCACGCCCGGCAGCGACGCTGCGGACAGAGCAGCGGCGAGTTGCACGACACGCGCATGCAAATGCGGATCGATGGTCGCCCCCAGTTCGAGCATCACCAGCGAATCGCCGGCCAGGCGGCACTTCACGTCAGGGCCTGCAGCAGGCGCCCATGAATGCCGTCGAAACCGCCGTTGGACATGATCACCACAAGATCGTCAGGTCGTGCGTCACGCACGACCGCATCGATGATGCTCGGCACGTCGGGCAGGTGACGCGCGGCAACGCCGGCTTGCTGCAGATCGCGTACGAGTTGGGCCTCCGAGAGTCGCTCGTGCTCCGGCAGCGACGAGCGGAACACCGACGCAATCACGACCTCATCGGCCCCGGCAAAGGCGCGGGCAAACTCGGCCTGAAACACCCGTCGGCATGACGAGGCCGAACGCGGCTCGAAGATGGCCCAGATGCGGCGCGATGGCCACGCCGCACGGACGGCCTTGAGGGTTTCGTCAACCGCCGTCGGATGGTGCGCGAAATCGTCGTAGACGGTGATGCCCCGTCGACGGCCCACTTCCTCGAGCCGACGCCTGACCCCGAGAAAGCCCGGCAGGCTGCGTTGCAACTGGTCGGCGCTGACGCCGACAAATGCCGACGCCGCCATGGCCGCCAGCGCATTCCTCACGTTATGCAGGCCCGCCATGGGCAACAGAAACCGTCCCAGGTCGCGGCCATGCGAGACCACAGTGAACGACGTGGAGCCCGCCGCCTGTTCCACATCGGTCGCCCGCCAGTCGGCCTCGGGTGACAGGCCGAACGTTTCTACACGGCTCAGCGCCCGCGTCCGCAGCGCGACGGCATCGGGGCTGTCGGCACCGAGCAGGGTCAGGCCCGACCGCGGCACGAGGGTCACCAGCCGGTGGAAGGCCAGGCGCACGTCGTCGAGATCCGCATAGATGTCGGCATGGTCGAACTCGATGTTGCCCACCACGGCCACGTGCGGCAGGTACTTGAGAAACTTCGCGGTCTTGTCAAAGTAGGCGCTGTCGTACTCGTCGCCTTCAATCACGAAGAGATCGCTGCGCCCCACGCGGTAACTGGCGCCTTCGGGCGCGAAATTTCGGGCAATACCACCCACCAGAACCGTCGGGTCAGCCCCTGCGTCAGTCAGCAACCACGCGGTCATCGAGGTCGTCGTGGTCTTGCCATGCGTGCCGGCGATGACGATGGGACGTCGGTTCCAGAGGAAGCAGTCGCGCACAGCCTCAGGCAGTGAGCAGTATCGCAGTCGCCGATCGAGCACCGCCTCGAGCTCGGCATTGCCGCGGCTGATGGCATTGCCAACCACGACGAGGTCGATGGCATCGTCCACATGCTCGGCCCGATACCCCTCTTGCAGCGCGATGCCTTCCCGCACCAGGAAGTCGCTCATCGGCGGGTACACGTGCTGGTCAGACCCGCTGACCTCGTGCCCCTGCTGCGTCAAGAGTGCCGCCAGTGTGGCCATCGCCGTGCCACACACCCCGATCAGATGAATCCGCATGCTCAATTCACCAGTGCCTCGTCAAACACGACATGGGGAGCCGTGCCCGACACACGCACGTGCACGCCGAACGGCACGCTCCACTGTGCACCGGCCGCATGACCGAATGGATAGCCGAACAGTACGGGTCCGTGAAATCCCTGAAAGAACTCGGCGGCGACATCACGCCACTGATGGCTGCCCCCGGGCTCGTCGCAGCCGGGACACTCGCCGAAGATGACCGCGGAAGCACGCGCCAGCGCGCCACTCTGCGCCAGTTGGGTCAGCATGCGATGCATCCGGTACGGCCGCTCATTCACATCTTCGAGCCACAGCACGGCACCGCGTGGCACCGGCATCGCCCACGGCGTGCCCAAGAGCGACACCACCTGGGTGAGCGTGCCCCCGACCGCCACACCTCGGGCGTCGCCGGGAATCAGCACCTCGATGCCCTCGGGCTCCTGAGGTCCGGCCGGCCGGTCGTCGGTGACCAGATGCCAGAAGCTCTCGCGGTGATACCGTGCCTCGCCGTCACTGAGCCGCCCCTCGAGCATGGGACCGTGCAGGCTCGCCACTCCTTGCGAGAGCAGCCACGCCTGCAGCGCGGTGATGTCGCTGTAGCCGATGAGCACCTTGGGATCCTGCTGGACCCACGCCGGCTCGAGCAGCGGCAGCAGCTGCTGGCTGCCATAGCCTCCCCTGACGACGACGAGGGCGCGCACGGCGGGATCGCACCATGCCTCGCGCAGCACCTGCATGCGCACCGACGGACGACCGGCTTCGAAGCGGGTCCGCTCGAGAATCGCCGGGCTGTAGACCGGCTCGAGCCCGAGTCGACGAAGCTCGTCAGCTCCGCGTTCGAGGGTGTCGACGCGGAATCCACTCGCCGGGGCGACCAGCGCCACGCGGTCGCCGGGGCGCAGCCGGCCGGGTCGTGTCACAGCAACGCCGCCATCTCGGCAGCCAGCCGCTGATGAGCCTCGCAGCCGAGGACCTGTCGCAGCGTGCGCGCGCGGTCCCGCCACGAGGGCCGCGCAGCGGTCAGGAACCTGCGCTTTGCCGCCGCGAGTCGCGCATGCGCGGCATCGAGCTGCGCGTGGGAAATGTCTCCACGCTCGACCGCATAGACCAGCGCCTCGAGCGTGCGCACCTGCACGTCGACGTGACCGGAACAGACCAGCACCGCATCGCAGCCGGCCTGCACCGCCGCGACCGCGGCCGTCGGCACGTCATGGTGCGCCGCGACCGCCCTCATCTCGAGGTCGTCGCTCAAAATCACGCCTCGATAGCCGAGGCGCTGTCGCAGGTGCCCGCCGACAATCGTCGGCGACAGCGTGGCCGGGCGTGTCTCATCGAGTGACGGCACCAGCACATGCGCAGTCATGATAAAGGCCACCTCGGCCGCCACCGCTGCCCGGAATGGCTCGTACTCGACACGGTCGAGCCGATCGGGTGGATGCTCGACCAGCGGCAGTTCCATGTGCGAGTCGGTCGCGGTGTCGCCGTGGCCCGGAAAGTGTTTGCCGCACGCCGCCACGCCGTGCGATTGCAGCCCCTCGACAAGCGCGGTCCCGAGGCGTGCCACATCGGCGGCCCTGGTACTGAGCGCACGATCGCCAATCACGGGATTGGCCGGATTGGTGTGGATGTCGAGCACCGGCGCATAGTCGAGTGTGATCCCGACCGCCCTCAACTCGGCCGCCAGCGCCGACGCAAAGCGCGTGGCCAGCGCCTCACCGGGTGCACGCCCCAGTGTCGCCATCGGCGGCCACACCGTGAACGGCGCCTTGAGACGCGCGACACGGCCGCCTTCCTGGTCGACGCTGACCCAGGCGGGCGACTGGCGGCCGAGCGCTTCGCTCTCGGTCGCCAGCTCGTTGACCTGCTCCGGCTGCTCGACGTTCCGGGAAAACAGAATCACTCCGCCGAGATCAAACTCGCGCGCCAGCGCGCGCAGTTCGACAGGCAGGCTGGTCGACGGAAAGCTGCCAATCAGCAGCTGTCCGATGGCACGGCGTGAGGCGGAAGGCATGCAGCAGCGGGAATTATAATTCGGCCGTGGACATCACCGCGTCGGCTCCGACACGCATCGATCTCGCAGGCGGCACGATCGACATCTGGCCCCTCTACCTGTTCCACCCCGGCGCGCAGACGCTCAATGTCGCTATCAGCCTCCGTGCGCATGCACGCATCACCCCGCGCAGCGATGATCTGGTGGCGCTGGTATCGGAAGACACGGCGCGCCAGGTGACCCTGCCGCCGGACTCCCGCCTGCGCGACGACCGCACCCTGCCCCTGCTCGGTCGACTCGCCCATCACTTCGGGGCCCGCGGCCTCACCCTGACCACCCGCGGAGAGTCGCCCTCCGGCGCAGGTATTGCCGGGTCATCAGCCCTGAATATCGCCGTGTGCGGCGCGCTCAATGCCTGGAGCGGGCGAGGTCTCGATGACGCCGCCCTGCTCGATGTCGCGCGCGATATCGAGGCCCAGGTCATCGCCGTCCCCACCGGACTGCAGGATTATCGCCCGGCGCTCTACGGAGGCGTCTCGGCCGTCGAGCTGTCGCCCGGGGCCACGCCCCGCGTCGCCCTGCACGTCGACCTTGAGGCGCTGCAGTCGCGGCTGGTGCTCTGCTACACGGGCGAGCCCCGCAACTCGGGCACCAACAACTGGGAAATTACCAAACGCCACATCGATGGCGATGCCGAGATCGTCGCGTGCTTCGAGGCGATTCGTGACACCGCCGTGGTCATGCGGACCGCCCTCGAAGCCGCTGACTGGGCGGGGGTCGCCGGCGCCCTGGCCACCGAGTGGTCAAACCGTCGTCGTCTGTCACCGGGCGTCTCGACACCGGCGATCGACCGGCTGATTGCCAGCGCCGTCGCGGCGGGCGCCCACGCCGCCAAGGTGTGCGGAGCCGGCGGCGGCGGCTGCCTCGTCGCCATGGTTCCGCCCGATCGGCACGAGGCCGTCAGCACGGCCCTCGCCGCAGGCGGTGCGCGCCTGCTGCCCTTCGCTATCGAACGTGAGGGCCTGCGTGTCGGATAACGCCTCCATCGCGCGCGTCCTCGGCGAAATCGCCGACCTGCTCGACATCAGCGGCGACAATCCCTTCAAGGTCCGCGCCTATCGTAATGCCGCCGACATCGTCGGCCACGCCGCCGAACAGGTGGCGACGATGGACGAGGCGACCTTGCGGACATGGGGAGGCATCGGGAAGGATCTCGCCCAGCGCATCCACGAGATCGCAACCACGGGCGACTGTGCTGTCCGCCGCGACCTGCTGGCGACCTATCCACTCACGCTGCTCGACGTGCTGGCCCTGCAAGGGGTCGGCCCCAAGACTGTCGGCCGCCTCTTCACGGAACTCGGTGTCTCGTCGGTCGACGAGGTCGAGGCCGCTGCACGTGACGGCCGCATCCGCGCCTTGAAGGGCATGGGCCAGAAGAAGGAAACCCTGATTCTCCAGGCCCTTGCCGAGCGACAGCAGCACGCCGGCCGACACCTTCTGGCCGACGCCTCTGTCGCTGTCGAGGCGCTGCTCGCGTGGCTGCACGCGCAACGCGACGGGCTTGACCTGCAGCCGGTTGGCAGCCTTCGCCGCGGAGCGGAGACCTGCGGCGATGTCGACATTCTGGCCGTCGGGGCTGACCATACCGTGCTCGATCTGTTTGTGGCCTATCCGAAGGTGACTCGCGTCCTGGCACACGGCGACACGAAGGCGTCGGTGCTGCTCGACTCGGGGTTGCAGGCCGATATGCGCGCCGTCGATACCGAAGCCCGCGGAGCGGCGCTCCAGTACTTCACAGGCTCGAAAACCCACAACATCGCCCTGCGCGATCGTGCCATCGCCCGGGGGTGCCGACTGAACGAGTACGGTCTCATCAGGGTCGCGGACAACACACGGCTCGCTGGCGACACCGAGGAGGGGATCTATCGCGCCCTGGGCCTCGACCTTGTTCCCCCCGAGCTGCGCGAAGACCGGGGCGAACTGGCCGCCGCCGAGGCACGCAGCCTGCCTTCGCTCCTGGCCGTGAGCGATCTGCTTGGCGACGTGCATATGCACACCACGGAATCTGACGGGCGCGACGACCTCGAGACCATGGCCCACGCCGCCCTCGCACGCGGCCTGTCGTTCATTGCCATCACCGACCACAGCAAGGCCCTCGCCGTGGCAAACGGGATGGACGAGGCACGCACCCTCACACACGCCGCGCGCATCCGCGCCCTCAACAGGCCCGGTCGTGCACTCACCCTGCTCGCCGGCATCGAGTGCGACATCCTGGCTGATGGCCGCATGGATCTGGACGACGACTGCCTCAAAGCCCTCGATGTGGTTGTCGCGTCAGTGCACCTGCACCTGGGCCAGGACGAAGCGACCATGACCGCCCGCATCATCAGGGCCATCGAACATCCGTGGGTCGACATCATCGGGCACCCCACCAACCGATTGCTGCTGCGCCGGGCGGCATCGCACGTGCACATCGAAAAAATCATCGACGCAGCCGCCGCCAACGGCGTCGCCCTCGAAATCAACGCACAACCCGACCGGCGCGATCTCTCCGAGACGCATGCGCGGCTCGCTCGCGACCGCGGCGTCAAGCTCGTCATCAACTCGGACGCCCACGCCACAACCCAGCTGGGGCATCCCGCCTGGGGCGTGCTGACGGCGCGGCGCGCGTGGCTGACGCCAGACGATGTGCTCAACACGCGTGACGTCCACAGCTTCAGGCGCGCACTGAAACGCCATCGATGACCGGCGGGTGCGCGTATACTCGGCACGTGACGCCGCTCGAGGAACTCAGGCAGCTCTACTATCAGGCCTCGAAGGCCACAATGACCCGCGACTTCGCACGGGCCATCGCCCTGTTCAAGTCACTGCCCGATGACGACATGCGGGAACGCGCGGCCGTCTACATGGACGGCCTCGCACAGATGCGGTCAGAATGGGGCGTGGCAGGCAAGGGCATGCGGCCGACGGGCCGCGCCGGCGCTAGCGGAGGCGCAGCGCGTCCGCGTAAGTCGCGCGCGTGAGCGTCAGATGCGTCGGCACACCGGCGGTGCCCAGCGTCCGCCCCGGCTTCCCCCCAGCACCTACCTGCACCCGCGATCCATCGTCGGTGCGAATCTCAATGGTCTCGCTGAAAGAAACGTCGAGCGTCGTGCCTGGTTCGATCACCTGATCGGCACTCACCTCGCGGTCCGTCACGACCGTGACCCGCGTGGCTGCCGTTGACCCCAGGGACAGCAGGATGCGGTCGGGAGCCACGTAGGCCACCCGCTGCGCGAGGATGGGAGCTGTGGGTTCCGTCAGCATCAGTCGCGCCTGCCCCGTCGCCCGCGTTTCTCCGGGGACGCCGAACGCCAGCACCAGATAGGCAACGGCAGCCACGGCCGGTACGATGACACCCAACCAGCCGAACAGCCGCGGAACCCGCGAGGGCACCGTCGGTCCAATCAGCGTGACCATCGCCGTACCCGGCATCGGCAGGTCATCGGGATACTCACGAAGGTGTGCCAGCAGCGTCTGCTCGACATCGAGTCCCACTTCGCGCGCATAGCTTCGCACGGCAGCGCGACGATAGATTCCCGTGGGAAGCGCCTCAATCCGCTGCTCTTCCAGTGCCGCGAGCACCCGCACCGAGAGCTTGGTGGCGTCAGCGATGTGCCTGAGCGACAGACCTCGGGCTTCGCGCGCCTCGCGCAGGCGCGCTCCGACTCGGACGGCTCGGGTCTCAGGACCAGTCATGGGGCGATTCAGCTTGGTGAGTGTGAAATATAAAGGGTCGGACGGCATCTTAAGTGGGCCATTTGACCGAGTCAACGCAATTTCTCACGTATACGAGACGCTGAATCGTCCATTCCGTAACATCCGTGCAAATTCGTATGGGAATGAACAGACCGATGGCGGCGAGTCCCCGCGCGCCGGATTGTCGCAGGTCATCAATGTCTGCGGTGCCGAGCCCACCGACACCCAGAACGGGCGTCTCGCCCGCGGCCTCGGAGATCGCACGCAGTCCGGACAGTCCCAACGGACACGCAAGTCCGGGCTTTGACGGCGTGGCCTTGACGGTGCCGGCAACAAGGTAGGTCGCACCGCGGCTGCCCGCCGCTGACTGGGGGGTGTGTACCGACCGACCGACCAGCGCTGGTGATGCCTCACGTGCGCGCAGGGTCCGTGCCTGCGCCACACTCATGCCCTGCTCGGGCAGATGCACACCGACGCCCAGACTGCTGGCCACATCGACCCGATCGCGCACCAGCAGCCGGCGCTGTGCGTCGGGCACGCGCTCGAGCACCGCCCCCACCACGACCATGACCTCGCGCACGGTGAGGTCAGGCTCGCGCAGGTACACGAGGTCGGCACCGCCCCGCAGTGCCCCTTCCACCTGCGCGATCAGGCAGGACAATCCCTCGGAAGCCGGCACCTGCAGCGCCTCGAGCAGGCGGTGCCGGTCAGTGATCACCATCAGGTGGAACACGGGGCAGTCTCGCAGATTCAGTGGGGCGGCGATGACGAGGGCGGGGCCTCGCGCGCGGCGGTGAACCATCGACGGAACTCGAACCAGGCCCCCAGCACGTTGAGCACACCGAGTCCGGAGATCGCGCCGCGCACACGGTCGTCCATCAGCCAGGGACGCAGCACCGGCCAGAGGTCGAGGAAGAAGTTGCGCTCCCAGGCCCGTGACCACGGTGCCACAATCAGCAGCACGCCGAGTTCGAGGAACAGCAGCACCAGCAGCGTGCGCCGCATCACGACCGACCCGCCACGGGGGTCTCCAAGGGAAGCACCTGCTGCGGGGCGGCCATCAGGGCCTTCGGCATGAAGCTCCGTCGATGATGCGGCGACCGCCCGTGGCGCTGCAGGGCACGCACGTGCTCGGCGGTGCCGTAGCCTTTGTGGCGGTCAAATCCGTAGCGGGGATCAGCCGCATGCAGATCATGCATCAGCCGGTCGCGGGTCACCTTGGCAACGATCGACGCCGCGGCGATGACCGCGCAGGTCAGATCGCCCTTGATGATGGTCTGCTGCCGCCATGGCAGTTGGGGAATCGCGAAGCCATCCACCAGCACGGCATCGGGCGCGGGTGCCAGCGCCTCGAGCGCCGTCCGCATGGCCAGCAGGGACGCCTGATGAATATTGATCCGGTCGATTTCGTCGACGGGAATCGAGACGACGGACCAGGCGGCCGCCTCGTCGATAATGCACGCGTAGAGAACGTCGCGCTGACGCGCGGTCAGGATTTTGGAATCGGCGAGCCCGGCAATGCCACGGTCGGGATGCATGATGACGGCGGCCGCAGTGACTGGCCCTGCCAGACATCCACGACCGGCCTCGTCGACTCCGGCCACGGCATGACAGCCCTCGCGATGGAGGGCCTGCTCGAGCGTGCGATTGGCCAGAAGGCGGGCCACCGGAAGATGGCCCCGGGCCCGAAGGTCCGGGGCCTCTCGCGTTACTTCGACTTCTTCACTTCCTTCATGCGCGCCGCCTTGCCCCTGAGGTCGCGCAGGAAGTAGAGCTTGGCGCGGCGCACCTTGGCCGACCGCACCACGTCAATCTTCTGAACATTGGGTGAGTGCATCGGGAAGATGCGCTCGACGCCCTGACCGAACGACACTTTGCGCACGGTGAAGGTGGCGCGAATGCCCCCGCGGCGCAGGTTGATCACCACGCCTTCGAAGATCTGGATGCGTTCCTTGTCGCCTTCCTTGACGCGCACGTGCACGCGGACCGTATCGCCTGGCTCCACGCGCGGCCGTTCCACCTGCTGCGCCTTCTCCACCATCTCCATCGGGGTCATGACCACCAGCTCCCTTCGTTCCCGTGTTACTGCCCTATGTTGCCCTGTGTCTGCCACGCGCGCAACCAGGCCCGTTCGTCATCATCAAGCGCCGCCGTGTCCAGCAGGTCGGGCCGCCGCTCGAAGGTCCGCCGCAGCGCCTCATACCGACGCCACTGGCGAATCGCCTTGTGGTGCCCCGAGGTCAGCACCTCGGGCACCGCCATCCCGTCCCACACCGCGGGACGGGTGTAGTGGGGATGGTCGAGCACCCCACGTGCAAACGAATCTTCCTCGACCGACTGCTCGTCGCCCACCACCCCCGGCACCCGTCTGGCCACCGCGTCAATCAGCACGAGTGCGGGCAGTTCGCCACCCGACAGCACATAGTCGCCAATCGACACTTCGTCGGTCACCCAGCGGGTCCTGACCCGCTCATCGATCCCTTCGTACCGGCCGCACAGCACCACGACGTGCTGGCACTCCGCGAAGCGCCTGACACCAGCTTCGTCAAGCCGTCGTCCTGCCGGTGACATCAGCAGCACCGCATCCGGAGGCGGCCCCTGTGCACTGATGTGCGTCAGTGCCGCCCAGAACGGTTCAGGCTTCATCACCATGCCCGGACCGCCGCCGAACGGCACATCGTCCACGATGTGATGCCGGTCGGTGGTATAGTCGCGCAGGTTGTGGACGACCACGTCCAGCAGTCCCCGTCCGCGGGCCCGTCCCACCACCCCCTCTGCGAGGCCCGCCTCGACCATCGCCGGAAAGATGGTGATGACGTCGAATCTCACAGGTCGAGCAGCCCTTCCGGCGGCCGCACCGTGATGCGCCGCGCCGGGATGTCGATTTCACAGAGGGCGCTGACCAGCGGAATCTCGTACGGTCGGCGCCCCCCTCCCACCACGATGCGGCTCTGTCCGATGCCGCCGTCGATGGCCAATACCTTCCCCAGCCACTGGTGCGCATCGGTCTCGACATCGCACCCCACCAGCTGGTGGTGGTAGTACTGCCCGGGCGGCAGCGGCACAAGGTCGTGCATCGCCACCCGAAGCTCTGCCCCCGCCAGTGCCTCGGCCTCGGTCATCGAGGCCACCTCGTCGAACGCCACAATCGGGCGCCCCTGCTGCACCCTCGAGGCCGTGACCCGCAGCCGACGACGACCGCCGTCGGTCTTCCGGCACTCCATCTGCTGGCCTTCCGCAAACCGGTCCTCCACAAAATCCGTGTGCGGATTGATGATGACCTGCCCGCGGTGCCCGTGGGGACGGGCGACGATGCCGACGAGAATGAGGTCGTCCCAGGGCACCTCGTGCCCGAACGCCGGTTCGCCGGCCATCGGTCGCTCAGTCCCTGATGTCGAGCGAGACCCGGCGCCCGTCGGCTTCGGCCGCCGCCGCCAGCAGCGCCCGCAGCGCCGAGGCGGTCCGCCCCTGACGCCCGATCACGCGGCCCA
>Ga0172372_10003093_pt1 | contig 24782 bp, 20 predicted proteins | sample LakKiv5m_2_FD_114544 | JGI IMG/M metagenome (GOLD analysis project Ga0172372, IMG submission 114544) | Freshwater microbial communities from Kabuno Bay, South-Kivu, Congo - kab_092012_9.5m | ecosystem: Environmental > Aquatic > Freshwater > Lake | place: Democratic Republic of the Congo...
ATCTGTTCGAGTTGGCCGGGAATGGGGGCGGCAACGATGAGGCGGTTCTGTTGGGTGTCGGGGATGACGCGGGCCTTGGTGGCGGCGTTGGCGGCGGTTTCGTTGGGGCCGGCAACGGCGGGAATGGCCTGACGGATGATGTTGGCGAGTTCGTCCGGTTTGACGGTCTGGGGGTAATAGATGCGGACATCGCCCGCGGCACCGTCCTTCTGCTCGAACTTGTTGATGAGCTGTTCGGCGAGCGTGAGGCGTTCGTCGGGGCCGAAGAGGACGAGGGTGCGGGAGGCTTCGTCGTAGACGGCGGTGATGTAGTCCTTGGGATCGGCCGGCAGGACCTCCATCGCCTTGGTGTTCGGATTGAAGGAGGTCCGCTTGGGGGCGGTGGCGACGCCGAAGGTGCGGTTGAGGAGATCGGAAATGATGGCCCCGGAAGCGTTGAGGAGCGTGTAGGTGCGCATCTGGCGCTCGGCGGATTCCTGGGTATCGAGGGTGGCCAGGAGGGAACGGACGCGCTGGATGTTGGCGAGGCGGTCGGTGATGACGAGGCGGCGGCCGCGGCCGAGCGGTGCGACGGCACCGGCGTTCGACAGCATGGGGGTCACGGACTCGGCGACCTCGCGGGCGTCAAGGCCTTCGAGATCGAGGACCACGGTGACGACATCGCCGGGGCGGACATCGCCAGTGGGGTCGGTGCCGCGAAGGATGGGAATGGGAAGGGAACGAAGGTCCTTGAACGGAACGAGGCGAAGCTGGGTGCCGGTGTCGAGGAGCATGACCCCCTTCATGGAGAGGATCAGGTTGAGGGTCTCGATGGCCTCCGGGAACGTGTAGGAGGTGGGATCGTTGTAGGAGAGGGTGCCGACGATGTTCGTGTCGGAGAGGAGCGGCTTGCCGGACATCTGGGCGAAGCGTTCGAGGACATCGGAGTACGGGATGCCGTCGAACTGGAACCGGATGTTGCGGGAAGGGTTGTTGGTGAGGGGCGCGGGCGTGGTCTGGCCGGAGACGACGATCTCGCGGTTGGGCGTGGGCGCAGTGGGGGCGTTGGGGACGGGTTGACCGGAAGTCGCTGGCGCCTTCGCCGGTTCAGCGGGGGTCTGGGCGAGCGTGAGGGCGCGGGAGGCGAGGCCGAGGGCGGCGAGCGCGGCGAGGAATGAGGTCGACTTCATGATGCGGGGACGGAAAGGGGTGGAGTGGGTCACGGGTTGCGTGCGAGGGAGGTCGGCAGCTCGGCCGGACCCAGTTTGCGTTTGTCGGCGAAGCTGCGTCCGCGCTCGATGGCCCAGTATTCGGCACCGATGCGGAGGATGACGCGGCTGTGGGAAAGGAGCCCCGGCTGCGAGGGCGACGGGAGCGGGCGGTAATCAACCATGACGATCGATCCGCCGGCCATCTCGTCACCGACCTTGAAGCGGAGGGTGCGTTGGGCGGCGGTGTCGCGGACGTGGATCTCGGGTTGTCCCTGCCATTCGGAAAGGGAGACGATGCGGAAGGATTCCGGACCCGGGGGACGCGGGGGGCCGGCAACGGCAGGGTTGGCCGGATTGCCGGGTTGCGCGCCGGGCGGCCGAGGGGGGCGCTTGATGTAGGGACGGAAGAAGTCGCGGGAGACGATTCCGTTGAGAAGGGCGCGGTCTGGGGAATCGAGCGTGAGTTTCCCGGCGAGATCCTTGCGGGTGACGTCCGGGGCGGGATCGAGGACGAGCGTGAGGTAAGAGAAGGAGACGCGGACGTCACCGGGACGATTGCCGGCAGAGACGGAGAGGCCTTCGAGGCGGTGGACCCAGGGCGAGTCGTTGAGGAGGTAGAGGAGGTTGACGATGTTGGTGAGGGGTCCGTCGCCCTGGACGTTCCAGCCGATTTCCTGGGCGCCGCGGAGCTTGCGGGGTCCGAAGAAGGACCGGGTGAACTCGGATTCGGCGAGGCGTGCGTCGGCAATGGTGCGGGTAAGCATCTCACCGGACTTGGCGGCGGCCTGATCGACGGTGTCGGCGAAGGTGCGGGTGCCGATGACCTTGAGGTTGTCCTCGGCCGTGAAGAAGGCGCGTTGGTCGGCCTTGATCTTGTCGATCTTCTCCCGGGTGAGGTTGAGGTTCTTGCGGACCTCCAGGACGGGCTTGAGGACGAAGGAGCGGATGCCGAAGAAGCCGCCGAAGAGGAGGAAGATTCCGCCGACGGTGGCAGCGAGGACCTTTTCGCGCGGGTTCACGAGCCACCTCCGCGCTTCATGAGTTCGGGATCCAGCGAGCCGTCATCAGTGGGCCGGGTGGGAACCTTGAGCTTGGTGAGGTCGATCTTGAGCTTGGCCGGGATCAGGAGTTCGACGACCGAGGCGAAATCGTACCCGTAACGGTCGGAACCAGGGGTGATGGCGGAGGGTTTGACGTCGTAGCCGGCGGCGCGGAGCTGCTTGTCGAGGCGGGCGATGATCTCGCCGGAACGGGCCTGGACGGCGATGCGCAGGGAGCCCTGGCCGGTGACCGTGAACTTCTTGATGTAGAGATCCTCGGCAGGCGGCAGGACGGCGGAGAGGTGGGCGAAGTGATCGGTCCAGTCGCGGCCGGTCTTGATCCAGTTGTCGACGGTGGTGCCCTGGAGGATGCCGCGGCGGTAGATGGGGCGCTTCTTCTCGGCGTCCATCAGTTCGGCGTAGGCCTGGTTGTAGAGGTCGGTCTCACGGCGCACGAGCGTCGTGCGGATGCCAAAGGTAGCGACGAGGACGAGGATGGCCGCGGTGGCGCCCAGGAGGATCTTGAGGCGGCGGGTGTCGCGTTGGACGGGCGGACGTTTGGGATTGAGGAAGTCGAACGGAAGGCCGGAACGGTCGGCGAGGCCCAGGGCGAGACCGAGGGCGGCCAGGGCACCGGGAGCTTCGGCGGCGGATTCGCCGGTGATGCGTAGGGGACCGGCGGGATCGAGATGGGTCGTGGGAAGGCCAAGGCGGTCGGCGAGGGCGGTGGAGAGGTCGGATTCGAGTCCGGTGGCCCCGGCGACGACAAGCTTGCTGATGGTGGTGTCGGGCTCGGATCCGGAGAACGCGTGGAGGGACCGGAGGGTTTCGCGGGTGGCGTGCTGGACGAGGGAGAGCGGATCCGGTCGGGGTGCCGCGGCAGGATCGGCGGGTTCGGCGGATTCGGGCGTGGGCGAGGTGAAGCGGGTGGCGCGGGAGAAGAGGAGGGCGTCGTGGGAAAGCACCTCGATGGTGACCTCATCGGGCCGGAGCGAGACGAGGGCGAAAGCGTTGTCGGTATCGGCGACGTGGCAGGCCTGGATGCAACGGGCGTGGGCGTGCGGGAGGAAGCCGAGGGCGGCGAGCTTGAATCCGGCGATCTCGGCGAGTTGCTGGTAGAAGGCGATGGTGTCGCGTTTGACGACGGCAACGAGGACTTCCAGGCGGGGGGCGGGCGCAGGGGCTGCGGCCGGATCGGCGGAAGGAAGGCTCGCGGAAGGCGTGCCCGAGGGGGCGGCAGGTTCGGGAGCGGCGGCCCGTTGGGGAACCTGGATGGTCCTGCGGACCTGGAAATCGATGACGGCATCCTCGGCGCGGAAGGGGAGGTCCCGTCCGGCCTGGAAGTGGACGAGGCTGGCGAGTTCGCCAGGGTTCTGGACGGGTGGCAGAAGGAGGGTCCGGAGGACGACCTGGGCGCGCGGGATGCCCATGACGACGGTCGCGGGCTTGATGCGGAGCTTGGCCAGCGCGCGGGACAAGGCGGGCCCGACGATGGCGGGGTCCGTGCGGTTGGCTTCCGGGGGGAGGTCCAGGGATGCGGAGGCGAGGCGAGTGACGGTGGGGCCGCCTGAGCGTTGGGTGGCCTGGCAGAGGCGGACGATGTTGCCGTCGAGATCGACGGCCGTGACGACCGCGGGGGTGCGTTGGCGCTTTTCCCGGACGAAGGGAATGCGGCGCCGCGGCGGATCCTGGATCGCGGGGTCAGACATCCTGTGGAGAGTAGCGGAAAGTGGATTGGCGGCGGAAGCCGTTTGGCACGTGCGGACGCAGCAAATACAGGGGATCCCGACACGGGGAGGCCAACGGACGGTGATGTCCCGTCGGCGGGGGCGGCGAAATCCGTATGGCAATGTGCATGCTGTTGCGGCCGCGAGGGTACTGGATCGACGCGCCGGATGAGGTGGACGTCGCGGAGGGGTCGCCGGATTCGGAAAGGATCAGGGGAAATCCAAGTCGGGTGACATCGCGGAGATGGGTGACCTCGGGTCGGCCGGAGGAGGTGTCGATGTGGACCTCGAGGACGCGGAACCGGCCGGACGGGAGGCCATAGCCTGCGACGCGGCATTGGAACTGGTGGGAACGGGCGGTGAGATGGGGTGCGATGGACTTGAAGGCCTCGGGTGTGACGGTGCCCTCCTGGACGAGCCATGCGGTGGTGCGCCGGCGGTCGGGACTGAGGGATGTCCGGGAGGAAACGATCGATTCGGCGAGGGATTCGTCGATTCCGGGGATGGTGGCGAGGACCGCAGCCGAAGCGGTGTTGAGGTTGATGAGGCCGGGTTCGGGCTTGTTGGATGAACGGGCGGTGAAGTGTTCGAGGACCAAGGGCAGTTCGTCCTTGGAGATCCCGGAGGGGATGGCGACCTCCGCGCCCTGGGCATCCTTGACCTTGGAGGTGGCGTCGAGGAGGTCGGCCGGGTGTTCGATGCGGGTCTTGGACGCGCGGACGGCTTCGAGGTAGTTGGTGAACGCGGGCGGAAGGTCGATGGCCGGGAGCGGATCAGAGGGATCGTTCAGGCGGGTCCGGCGACGGCCTTCGCGGGTGAGGTCGGGGTCGAAGGAATCCAGGGTGAGGTACTGGGCAAGGCCGCGGTCGAGGGTGCCGTCCTGGTTGAGGTCTTCGGAGGCTTCGAGGCGGCCGTTCTGGTTGAGGTCTTCGCCGAGGAGGAGCGCCGGCGTGAGGCCGGGGAGTTGGAGGAGGTCTTCGAGGGTGTGGATGGGGGGCGGTGGGGAGGCGGGCTCGGAGGAGGCTGAGGCGGCGGATCCGACGGATCCGACGGATCGGACTGATCCGTCTGATCCAGTGGAGGCGATGGAGGTCGGGGCGGTGGCGGCACGGAGGGTGCGGGCGAGGTCAGGGGTGACGCGGGGGAGCTTGGCGAGCTGGTCGATGGTGGTCTGGCGCAGGCTGATACGGGAGGCGGCGTCATCGAGGCCGTAGCGGAGTTCGGCAAGGGAATCGGGGGCGGCCGGGGTGAAGGCGGTGAAGTACCACTGGTCGGCGCCATCCTCGTAGACGAGTTGGTGCTTGAGGCGCTGGGGGTTGTCCTGCCAGTCGAGTTCGGGGCCGCCCGCCTGGGGAGCGAGACGGAGGAGTTCGGCGACGCCCGAGAGGGCGGCAGACCAGGCCTGTTCGGAGCCGGCGGAGGCGTTGGCGGCGGATTCGTCGGCGGCCGTCTGGAACAGGAGGCTGGCGACGATCATGGACAGAAGGAGGACGAACACGAGCACGGCGAGCAGGACGAAGCCGCGTCGTTGGGCTCGTCGTTGGAGGCGCGGGCAGAAAGCGTGTTGGAGCGACAGGATCTTCACGGGTTCAGGGTGGGATCCGGAATGGCGAAGGGTTCGGCGTTCGTTTCGGAAAGGGCAGCGTCCGGAGCACGACCGGAGGGAATGAGGACGACACGTCGGAACCGTTCGTAGGGATAGGTTTCCGGAGTGGCGTCGTCGGGGATGGGGTCCGCGCCCAGCGTGATTTCGATGCCGGGAGGGGGGGCGGCAGCAAACCAGGAATCCTGCCAGGAAGCGCCGTTCCAGTAGCGGAAGTTCAGGAAATGGACGGCTTCGGTGAACGGACGGGACGGGGGTTCCGGGGGAGCGTTGGTGGACGCGGGCTCGGGTGGGGTCCGGGCGGAGAGCGCCGACGGATCGAGGGGGTCCGACGACCGGGGTTCGTCAGTGGGCGGACGGAAGAGCGGGGTTTCGGAGCGGGTGAGGCCGCGCACGGAGAGGTTGGTGCCGTTCTGGGAGACAAGGGCAGCGATCGAAAGCCGCTGGAGAGAGGGAGCGGTGGAGGCGGCATTGGTGCTCCGGGGTTTGAGGCTGGGTGGGGACACCCGGGCAAACTCGACGGAAGTGGGTCCGCCGATGAACGAGACGGACGGCACGGGAGTGGCGGAGCGGAGGTCGGAGGCGATCTGGTCGAGGGACAGACGGATGGCGGCGAGGTCCTGGGAGGAGCGGAGGATCTCGGTGCGGAGGTTGGCGGCCTGATGATAAAACGTGAGCGCAATGAGCAGAAGGGCCGTGGCAAGGCCGATGGCGAGGATGACCTCGATCAGGGTGAAGGCGCTGCGTCGGCGGACGGGGGTGAAGTTCACAGGCCGGAACCTCCGGAGAAGGGTTCCGCCAGGGAATTGGTGGATCCGGCGGGGCTGGAGAGGCGTGGCGGGAGCCGCTGGGCGAGACGGTGGACAACGGGTTCGGTGCGGTGGCGGATGACGACCTCGATCCGTTCGAGGGGATTGGATTCGGAGTAATCGGCCGCTCCACTATCGGTAACGATCTCCCAGGTCCAGTCCTGGAACGGCGTTTCGAAGGGTTGGGCAGCGGAGGCGCCACCCGTGGAGGAACGGATGCCAAGCTGGATTTCGGCGAGGACGGACGAGGCGAGCTGGATGGCGTGGGTCTGGAGGCGCTGGCGTTCGAGGGAACGGAGGGAGGAGTTCAGGCTGGCCGTGGCAATGGCGGCCGCAGCGACGAAGAGCGCGACCGCCAGGAGGACCTCCAGCAGGACCGCGCCGGACGCGCGACGGGGATGGATGGGAGGCCAGATCATGGAGCGCGCGAGGGCTTGGACGGTTTCGCGGCCTCGGTGGCAGGGGAGGTCCCGTTGGGATCGGCGGTGATGAAGGCGGGATCCGATTCCATGGCCTCCTCTTCCTCGGGGAACTCGTCTTCGGAAGGGAGTTCGTTGTCGGGACGGCCGGGATCGGCGCTCAGGTAGCGCCGGTGGAGGGTGCCGGTGATGGCGTCGACGTGGATGTGGATGCGGCGACGATCCTCGGGGTCCTGGGGAAGAAGGATGAAGTCGGCCGCGTCGGAGGATCCATCCGGGTTGAAGGTGAGGATGGGGGTGAAGGGGGTGGCGGAGGGGGGAGGTGAAGATGGATCGGACGGATCGGTCTGATCGGACTGATCTGCCGCTGGTTTGGGGAGGGGGATTTCCAGGCGGATGAGTTCGGCGAGTTGGGTGAGGAGGTATTGGGTGGAGGGGAGGGTCCGGTACAGGTCGGGTTGGCGGAGGGGATCGGGCTGGGAGAGGACGGCGAGGGAGAGGGCCGCTGGGGAGCCACCGGAAGCGGCGTCCGATGAAGGAGCAGCGTTGGTGGCGGCGAGGAGGGCGAGGAGGACGGGGCGCCCGGTGGCAGCGGCGTTGGCGCGGGAGAGGCGGAGGAGGGCCTCGAATTGGGAAGCGCCTTCCTCGAGGGATTGGCCGCGGCTGAGGGCGCTGAAGTTGAATGCGACGGCGCCCAGAAGGAGGGAAACGAGCGCCACCACGAGGATGAGCTCGATCAGGGTGAACGCGGCCCCGGATTGGCGCGGAAGCGCTCGGGGCCGTTGGAGCATGGGAACTGGGGCCGGGGAAGGCCTTACGGAAGGAGGCTCACTCCTTGCGCTCGGATTCCTCGGTGAAGAGTTTGACGTCGTCGGCGGTGTCCGGCTGGCCATCGGGACCGACGGAGAAAAGCTTGTACGGGAGGGCGCCGGACTTGTCGGCATCGGGGGCGGTGTTGTCGGCGAGTTCGTAGCGGAGCTTGTTGCCCCAGGGATCGTCGAGGATGGTGCCGGGCTTGAGGTAGGGGCCGGTCCACTTGTCGCCCATGCGCTCGTTCTCGAAGCTGGGCTTCTTGGAGAGGGCGTCGAGGCCGCCTTCCTGTTCGGTGGGATAGTGACCGAGGTTGAGCCGGTAGGTGTCGAGGGCGGCGGCGACGTTCTTGAGGAGGAGGGCGGTGGTGTTCTTTTCAGCGCCCTTCTGCTGGGGGATCACGAAGATGACCAGTGCGCCCGCGAGGAGAAGGATGATGACGATGACGAGGAGGATCTCGATCAGGGTGAAGCCCGTGTTGGAGCGGTGGGCCCGTGCCCGGCGGAGCGCGTTTTGCAGATTCATACAATGACAGGACTCAGAAATCCGAGGTTAGGGGGACGGGCAGAAATGCGACAAGATTCAAGGTAGTTTCGGTGGGGGAATTTTTCATGCCGCTGCGGGTTCTCCGGGCCTGCCCGCATCGTGGCAGTGCCCCTGTGGGAATCGTTTCCGGGTCGCGATGTCCCCATCGCCTCGGGAAGGACCTTCGAAGGGCGATGAGGACGTCGCCACCCCGTCCCGTGGGGGCATCGGCTCGCCCAAACCAAAATTGAGTAAAATATGATGCCCGCCGGGGGTTTGTAGTACACAGGGGCAGCGAGGGCGCATGAACCAAAACCCCCCTTCCCCCGCGGTCGTTCCGGACAGGCCTCCTCTGGCCATCCTGGGCGTACCGTTTGACCCGCTGACGACCGATGAGACCGTGGCGTTGATCGCCCGGATGATCTCTTCGGGGCTGCCGCATTACCTGGCGACCGCAAACGTGGACTTCGTGGTGCAGGCGTCCGAGGACGTCGAGCTGCGACGGATCCTGTTCGACGCGCATGCCGTGCTCTGTGACGGGATGCCGCTGGTGTAGGCGTCCCGAAAGCTCGGCAACCCGTTACCGGAACGCGTGACAGGATCGGACCTGGTGCCGCGATTGCTGCGGGAAGCGGAGGAACGCGGTTGGCGGGTGTACTTCCTGGGCGGCACGGATGCGAGCGTGGCGACGGCGGCGGCGAACACACAGAAGAAGCACCCGCGGCTGAAGTTGGTGGGGGCGTATTCCCCGCCGTTCAAGCCGTTGCTGGAGATGGACCACGAGGGGATCCTGGCGCGGATCCGCGAGGCAAAGCCGGACCTGCTGTTCGTGGCGTTCGGATGCCCGAAACAGGAGAAGTGGATCAACATGCATTACCGGCGGATGGGCGTCCCGGTGAGCATCGGGGTGGGGGCGACGATTGATTTCCTCGCGGGCACGGTGAAGCGCGCGCCGGTATGGATGCAGAAGACCGGGCTGGAATGGATCTTCCGGATGCTGCAGGAGCCGCGGCGGCTGGCGAAGCGGTATGGCAAGGATCTGTGGGTCTTCGGCATGGCGATCCAGAGGCAGGTACGGGATTCGCGGGCGCGTCGGGCGGCACGCCGCCCGGAATCGGCCATGGGAGCGAAGGCGACGGTGATCCCGGTCGTGTCAGCGGACAAGGCACCGGGACGCCCGACGCCGAAAGTCCAACGGTTGGAAGGCCCGGAACGGCTGGATGCAGCGTCGGCGGGCGATGCGGGCGCACGTGGCGGGGCATGAGATCCACCTGTTCGTCCTCGAGGAGGACCGGCCGCTGCTCGAGTTCGCGTCGTATGTAATGCGGATCGTCCCCGTGGCGGAGGCGCACCGGCCGGCGTTGAAGAACATCCTGTGGCACCAGACAACCCTGCCCGGGATCGCACGGGACCTCGGGTTGGATGTGCTGCACGTGCCGAGCTACCGGCGGATGCTCTGGCGGAAGCCCTGCGCGCTGGTGTCGACGATCCACGATCTCGCCCCGTTCCATGTCCGCGGGAAGTACGACTGGAAGCGGATGATCTACGGTCGGGTGGTGGTGAAGCGGCTGGCGCACCGGCAGGACCGGATCATTGCGGTGAGCGAGAACACGGCGCGCGACCTGGGAACGTTCTTCGGAGTTCAACGGCGCCAGGTGGACTTGGTTTGGAACGGCATCGATCACGAACGGTTCCGTCCGGGAAACGCCGCAGAGGCCAAGGCGGAAGCCGCGACGCGATGGGGACTGGATCGGCCGTTCTTCCTGTATGTGTCGCGGTTGGAGCATCCGGCCAAGAACCACGTCCGGTTGATCGAGGCGTTCAGCCGGTTCAAGGCGGCGACGGGATCGAACTGGCAGCTGGCGCTGGGCGGCAGCGACTGGCATGGGGCAGGGGAGACGGCACCGTCGGCCGGATCTGGTCCGGTTCCGGCGGAGGTTCCCAGGACGGTCGAAACCACGACGCCAGTGGACGCCTCCGGGGCGATCGGTTTCATGGGTGCCGGTGCGGGTGGCGGGGCCGGTGCTCCACCCCTGCCGCCGGCTCCGGGCGGGTTGCCGATCCCGTTTGATCCATGGCGGATGGTGCACGCGCTCGTGCGATTCCTGCCGTTGGTGGTGCTGGCTGGAATCCTGGGTGGCGCGGGCGGAGGAGTTGCTGGACATGGCGACCTCCGGATTCATCCAGGCGATGGTGACCGTCTGGACAGGCGGCAACATCGGGCCGTTCATTACCCAACCCATCCTTCCGTCGATCAAGTAAGGTCGCATGAAGACGCTGCCCTACCTGTTGTTGCTGATGTTGGTCGTGGCGGCCTGCCGCGTGACCGGGCCGAAGTTCGATGCGCGCTATGGGACGCTGGTTGCGTTGACGAACATGGTGTCGGTGTCCAACCGCGTCTCGAACGAGATGCTGTTGCCGCCGAAGGATCCTTTCCGGCTGGGTCCCGGGGACCGGATCGAGGTGGAGATCCTGGGAGAAACAGGATCGCGGACATCGATCGGCGTCGGACCGGACGGGATGATCTACTACGACCTGGCGGACGGAATCGACGTGTGGAGCAGCACGGTGGGGGAGACGAAGGCACTGCTGGAGAAGCGCCTCGCTCCCTACTATCGCGAGCCGCGGGTGACCGTTTCGTTGAAGGACGTGAAGAGCCGTCGCGTGTGGGTGCTCGGACGCTTGAACAACTCGGGGGTGTATTCCCTGGCGGAGCCGATGACCGTGATCGAGGCGGTGTCGCGGGCGGGTGGGTTGTTCGTGTCGCGGTTCACGGGAACGACAGAGGAACTGGCGGACCTGGAGCACAGCTTCCTGATCCGGAACGGCGAGATGATGCCGGTGAATTTCATGTCGCTGCTGCGCAAGGGCGACATGAGCCAGAACATCTACCTGCAGCCGGATGACTTCCTCTACCTGCCGTCGGCGCTGTCGCAGGAGGTGTACGTGCTGGGGATGGTCCGCGCGCCGCGACCGCTGGGTTTCACGGAGTCGATGACCCTGGGCACGGCCATCGCGAAATCGCTGGGGCCGGCGCCGGGAGCCTTCCTGCGCGAGGTCGTGATCGTGCGCGGAGCCTTGGCGGAGCCGCGCGTCGCGCTGGTGAATTACCAGGCCATCATGCTGGGCCAGGCGCCCGACGTGCTGCTGGAGCCACGCGACATCGTCTACGTGCCCGAGAAGCCGTATAAGTATCCGGAGAAGTACGCCAAGATGGCGGTCGACACCTTCGTGCGGACCGCCGCGGCGAATGAAGGCGGCCGCGCCGGATCGAAGCAGTTCGAAGCCATCCAGCCGAACTCACCGATCCAGATCGGGCCTTGAGGTGGGTGTCCCTTGCGGCTCACCGCTTCGGCCCGGGCCACCAGCGATCCATGGACTTCGTCCATTGGCGCACGCGTAGGGATTCCGACGTGGCAAGGTTCACGGTTTCGTGGGGGTCATCGCGGATGCGGTAAAGCTCCGGCGCACCCGTTGGTTCGTTCACGGGATCCGGCAGGATGAGCTTCCATCCATCGCGGACCATCCAACGCCAGCGCAGCCCGCGCTCCGGAAAGTCGAGGTCCGGAATGTCGTGGGTGAAACACGCGCCGAAGACGGCGTCGCGCGATTTCACCGCGCGATCGTTGAGGAGATCGATGCCCGGGGTGCCCTTGGGGACGGCCACGCCGGCAAGCTTGAGAAGCGTCGGGAACAGGTCGATCGAACTGACCGGCTGTTCGATCCCGCGTGGAGCGATGTGGCCCGGCCATCGGATCAGGATCGGCGTGCGCAGGCCACCATCGTACGGGGACTGCTTGGACTTCGGCGCATACCGCGGGTTGTCGGGAGACTGGATCCATCCGTTGTCGGTGACATAGACGACGATCGTATTGGAGATCGCGCTGCGGCGTTCGAGATCGGCGAGGAGTTGCCCGCAGGTTTCATCGAACCATTCCACCATCGCCCGGTAACGCGCGATATGGAGGGTCGGGGCGTTGGTGCGGTGACGGGCGAGGAAGCGTTCGGGGGGCGTGTGCGGATCGTGCGGCATCATGGGTGCGTACCACACGAACCACGGCACGCCCGCACGCCCGGCTTCGTCGAGGAAGTCGTAGATGGGTTGGAGCGTTTCGCGGCCGATGCGCAGGCCTTCATCGCCATGACGGCCGACGCCGGCCTGTTCACCGCGCGTCATTCCGTGGGTGAATCCGCCATGGCTGAAGTGTCCCTGCCACCACTTCCCTGATTGGAAGGAACGATACCCGGCGGAACCCAGGAGGCGCGGCAAGGCGGGGCTGCGGTCCATGCGTTCGTTCAGGCGGGCACGACCCATGCGGAATTCCTCCGACTGATATTTCTGCGCCCCGGCACGCGATTTCGGGATGGGCGGATCGTTGCCGGTGATTCCGTGCTGGTGCGGGTAGCGACCGGTGAGGAGCGAGGCGAGGCTGGGACAACAGAGGCTGGAGGGAACGTAGCCGTGGGTGAATCGGCGGGACTCGGCCGCAAGCCGGTCGAGATGCGGCGTGCGGATCTCGCGATGCCCCATGAATCCGTAGTCGGTCCAGGCGTGGTCGTCGGAGACGATCATGAGGATGTTTGGTCGTTGGACCGGAGCGGCGGGTGCCGCGGAGACCTTCGCGATCCATGACAGGAGAAGGGCAAGGCCCAACACCCACCGCAACCAAACGGGATTCATGGCGCGGAGGGTGGTGCGGGGAGGGGGGAAGTTTGAAGTTTTTCTGACGTCCTTCCACAGCCTCCTGACGTCGACTGCTACCCGTGGGCGTAGTGGACGAGGTCACGAGGCCTGATTCAGGCTTCCATCTTGAATCTTCAAACTTCGAACTCCTCCACCACAGCCTCCTGACGTTGGCTGCTACGTTAGGGGAGACAGCGGACGAGCTTGAAGGCCACGTGCCCCCACGTGGCGCTTCGTGTGCCCCGCCGGGCGAGGACACCCGGCCTTCAAAAGCCGGATGCGGTGGCCAAGGAACAGGGCTACGGTGCCCGACGATGGCTTCAAGGATTGGGTCGGGTGGATCAATGGGACCGGTTTCGCTGGGATTCGACACCAGTGCCCCCGGCAGCAGCAAACGCCGGCGTGAAGACACGACCGTTGCGAAACCTCATGTCGTGCCGCAACAGCAGTCGGCCAATGATCCGTTGTTGAAGGTGTCGAAGCCCAAGCCGGCGCGGGAGTCGTTCGCGTTCAAGTTGCGTCCCCGCGACATCAAGGAGCACCTCGATCGATTCGTGATCCGGCAGGACGAGGCCAAGAAGGTCCTGAGCGTTGCCCTCTGCGATCATTTCCAGCACGTGCGACTGACCCGTGAAGGGGACACCGCGCCGCATTACGTGAAGCAGAACGTCCTGCTGCTCGGTCCGACCGGTGTCGGCAAGACGCATCTGATCCGCTCCGCAGCGGAGCTGATCGGGGTCCCGTTCGTGAAGGCGGACGCAACCAAGTTCTCCGAAACCGGCTATGTGGGCGGCGACGTCGAGGAACTCATCCGCGACCTCATCCGCCGGGCGAACGGCGAACTGGACCGTGCGGCGCAGGGCATCGTGTATCTGGATGAGATCGACAAGATCGCCGGGCGCGAGGCGGGGACCCGCGACGTCAGCGGCCGCGGTGTGCAGACGAACCTGCTGAAGTTGATGGAGGATGCCGACGTGCCGGTCATGTCGCCCAATGAAGTTCCCCCGCCGGGTGCGCCGCGACCTCGCGAGAATTCCATCAATACGCGGCACATCCTGTTCATCGTGAGCGGTGCGTTCGCCGGCATGGAAACGGTGGTCCGGAAGCGCCGGGGCTCGGCCGTGGACGGCATTTCGACCTCCCAGCTGATCGCGGAGGCGACCACACAGGACTTCATCGAGTTTGGGTTCGAACCGGAGTTCATCGGGCGCCTTCCGGTGCGTGTGTCCTGCAAGGGCCTGACGGCGGACGACCTGTACCACGTGATGCGGGACAGCGAGAGCAGCCTGCTGCGGCAATACGAGCGGGCCTTCCGAGCCTATGGCATCGAGGTGAGTTTCCGGGCGGACGGTCTCCGCCAGATCGCGGAACAGGCGGCGGCGGAGAACACCGGAGCGCGGGGATTGATGACGGTCTGCGAACGGGTGCTCCGGGACTTCAAGTTCGAGCTTCCGTCGACGCGCATCCGCCAGTTGGTCGTCGACGCCGACGTGGTGAGCCATCCGGGCGAAGCGCTGGCGCGGCTGTTGCGGGGCCGCCGCCGGAAGCCGTCGAAGACGCGGCCCGCCCCTGCGGCGTAACCAAGGGTCGGATCGACCGGTCAGGGTTCATGCCAGTCCACCATTGCCATGAAATCCCTTCCACTGATCGCGGGTGCCGGAACCCTCCTCGCCCAGACGCTCCTCGGAGCCACCGCCGGCAACTGGCCGCAATGGCGCGGCCCGGCAGCCACGGGCACCGCCGCCGATGCAACCCCTCCCCTCACGTGGAGCGAAACGCAGAACGTGAAATGGAAGTACCGCATCCCCGGATACGGGACCTCGACACCGATCATCTGGGGCGACCAGGTCTTCGTGGTCTCGGCGGAGTCGACGGGCAAGAAGTCCGAGGTGGCCAAGGAACCGCCGAAGGAAGGACCGGCGCCCGGCGCTGGCGCTCCCCCACCCGGCGGTGGTCCGGAAGGACGTCCGCGCCGAGGTCGTCCCGGTGGTGGCGGCCCGGGTGGACCGGGCGGCGGAGGCGGCATGCGGGGTGAAGCACCGGACGAAGTGCATCGCTGGGTGGTGCTGAGCCTGGATCGTACCACGGGGAAGGAACAGTGGCGGCAGGTGGTCCGCGAAATCCTGCCCCACGAAGGCCACCACAAGGACCATGGGTTCGCTTCGTTCTCACCGGTGACCGATGGCGAACGCCTGTACGTGTTCCTGGGTTCCCGCGGGCTCCATTGCCTCGACCTGAAGGGCAAGCTCCTCTGGTCGAAGGATCTCGGCAAGATGCAGACCCGCAATGGATTCGGCGAAGGTGGTTCGGCCGCGGTACACGGCGATACCGTGGTGGTGAACTGGGATCATGAGGGCGACGATTTCATCGCGGCCTTCGACACCCGCACGGGCACGGAACGCTGGCGTCAGAAGCGGGACGAGCCAACCGGATGGAGCACGCCGCTCATCGTCGATGTCGCCGGGAAGCGGCAGGTGGTCGTCAACGCCACCGGAAAGATCCGCGCCTACGATCTCACCGGCGGTTCGGAGGTCTGGTCGTGTTCCGGGATGACGGCGAACGCCATACCGACGCCCGTTGCGGCCAACGGGGTGTTGTTTGCCACCAGCGGGTTTCGGGGTGCGGCATTGATGGCGATCCGTCTGGGACGTTCCGGCGACCTTTCCGAGGGCGATGCGGTGGTGTGGAAGCACGCCAAGAACACGCCGTACGTGCCCTCCCCGTTGTACGTTGATGACCGGATCTACCTGTACTCCGGAAACAACGCGATGCTCTCGGTCTTCGATGCGAAGTCCGGTCAGGTGCTGATCGACGCCCAGCGCGTCCCCGGCATGAACGGCGTGTACGCCTCACCGGTCGCGGCCGCTGGTCGGGTGTACCTGTTGGGACGCGACGGGGCAACCGTGGTCCTGAAGCGCGCGGACCAGTTCGAGGTGCTGGCCACGAACAAGCTCGATGACTCCTTCGACGCCTCGCCGGCCATCGTCGGCAAGCAGCTGTTCCTGCGGGGTCACGAGAACCTTTACTGCATCGCCGAGTAACGACCGGCCACAGTGATCGCCAACCGCAGGGCGCTCACCATGCTCGACGGATTGGCGATCCCGCGTCCGGCAATGTCGAACGCCGTCCCATGGTCTGGGGACGTGCGGACGAACGGCAGTCCCAGCGTCCAGTTCACGCCGTTGTCGAAGGCCACGAGCTTCAGGGGGGCCAACCCCTGATCGTGATATTGGGCGACGACGGCGTCGAAATCCCCCTGGATCGCCCGGTGGAACAGGGTGTCGGCCGGAAGCGGACCTTCGACATCCAGGCCTTCCGCCCGCGCCCGGACCACGGTCGGGGCGATGATGTCGCGATCCTCAAGCCCCATCAGGCCCCCTTCCCCGGCGTGGGGGTTGAGGCCGCAGACCCCGACGCGACAACGGGACAACGCAAGCCATCGGCAGGATTCCGCCGCGAGATCGATGGCCTGGCGGACGGCGTGGGGCTGGATGGCGTCCGGAACGGCCCGGAGTGGAAGATGGGTGGTGACCAGCGCCACACGGAGCCATCGCCCTCGATCATCCTGACCGAGAAGCATCATGGCGAAACGCGTGGTCCCCGCGATGGCGGCGATGAATTCGGTCTGTCCGGTGAACCCGGGGTTCCCGGCATGGACAACGGATTCCTTGCTCAAAGGAGCCGTCACCAAACCCTGGAGATGGCCGGCAGCGCAGGCTTCGGCCGCGCAGCGCACCCAGCGGAGGGCCGCACCGCCAGCGCGCGGATCGGCCGGCAGGAGATCTTCGGGAAGGGCCTGGTCTTCGACCGCGAAGGAAAGCCGGCCTGAAACCGGACTCCCGGGTTCCCACGCTGACTCCGGCAAGGCTGCCAGGCGCGGGGCAAAGCGTTGAAGGGTCGCCCGCCAGCGGGTCCGGTCCCCGAACACCACAAACCCCGCCTCGGTCTCGTCCCACAAGCGATCCAAGGCCCGGGCCGTGACCTCGGGTCCGATGCCGGTCACGTCACCAAGACTCAGCGCGAGGGTCACGGAAATGGGGAAGGCAGGCCTAGAAGTAGGCGATGAACGCCTTCTTGCGGAGGCGCTTGAGCCACGCGGTCTGGAGGCGGTCGCGCTCCTGGTCGCGGAGCTGCTTCTCGATGGCGACCCGGACCTCGGTGATGGGCTTGATCTGGGCCGGCTTGCGTTCCTCAACCTTGATGATGAAGGCGGTGCCTCCCAGCTCGATGACGTCGCTGACCTGCCCTGCCTGAAGGCTGAAGACAGCGGCCTTCAGTTCCTTGGCCAGGCTGGTTTCCTTGTCCTCGATCCATCCGCGGTCGCCACCCTTGGTGATGCGGGCGTCGTCCGAGAATTCATTCGCCAGCTTGGCGAAATCCTCGCCAGCGCGTGCCTTGACGAGCACCTGTTCGGCGATCTTCCGGGGTTCGCCCCGGGCATGACGCGAGGCCTCGACCACGATCATCCGGAACTTGGCCCGTTCGCCGACGCGATACTTCTCCTGATCCTGGTTGTAGAGTCGCTCGATGCGCTTGGGCGAAATGACGATTTCCTGGGCGATCTTGTTCCGGACCATCAAGCCGAAGATCAGCATGTCGACCTCTTCCTTCCGGTACGATTCATAGGTCCGCCCGGCCTGGCGCAGCATCTTGCTGAACGTGATCGGATCACCAAACTCCCGCTTGATCTGCTTCTTGAGGATGTCGTCCACGGCCGACTCGGAGATGGCGCCACCGGTGGACTTGTACTCCTGGACGATCAGCCGGCGGTCGATGAGCTGTTCGAGCGCTGCCTTGGTGATCTTGAGGGATTCCCCGTCGAAGTCCGCCTGTGTACGGGACCGCCGCGCCGCAGCCTCCAAGGCCCGCTTCGAAAAGGTCTGCACCTCCATGAAGGTGATGGCGGAATCGTTCACGACCGCGGAGATGCCGTTGACGAGCTCCAGGGCAGCGTGGGTCGTGGAACTCCAGAGGAACGCCACCAGCAGGATTGAAATGCGGAACCGTCGCATGAGCCCGGAGCCTAGGGATCCGGGCAACGGCAGGCAAGGTGACCGTCAGGGGAGTTCGGGCACAGTTCACCAATCCGCGGTTGCCACTCGGCCGTCCGGCGTCAAAGTGTTGCTCCACCATGGGAAACAGAGTCTTGATGCGGTTCCGGAGCTGGCTGGCCGTGCTGATCGCGCCCGTCGTGTTGACCGTGGACGGAGCGGACACGAAGCGGGTCAGCTTCAACCGCGACGTTCGTCCCCTGCTCTCCGAGTACTGCCTGAATTGCCATGGCTTCGACGACAAGACCCGCAAGGGCGGACTGCGGCTCGACCTGCGGGAGGATGCCCTTCGCGGCGGAAAGTCCGGTCATGCGGCCCTGCTCCCCGGCAAATCCGCCGAATCCGAGATCATCCGCCGTCTGCTGACCACCGATCCGGACGAGGTCATGCCCCCACCCAAGATGGACCGGACCCTCACGACGGCGCAGATCGACCTCCTGAAGCGCTGGGTGGACCAAGGAGCCGAGTACGAACCCCACTGGGCGTTCATCACCCCAACCACCCCGCCCCTTCCTGAAGTGCGGAAGAAGGACTGGGCCCGGGGCCCGCTGGATCTGTTCGTCCTCGCCTCGATGGAAAAGGAGGGACTTGAACCACGCCCGGAAGCGGATCGGACCACGCTCATCCGCCGCGCCACCCTCGACCTGACGGGCCTTCCGCCCACGCCGGAAGAGATCGATGCCTTCCTTTCGGACGGTTCCAGCGAAGCCTACGAACGGGTGGTCGACCGGCTGCTGGCGTCCTCGCGCTACGGCGAACGCATGGCCGTGGACTGGCTGGACGCCGCCCGGTACGCGGACACCCATGGCTATCACATCGACTCGGCACGGGACATGACGGCCTGGCGGGACGGCGTGATCCGCGCTTTCAACGACAACCAGCCCTACGACCAGTTCACCGTGGAGCAGCTCGCCGGAGACCTTCTCCCCGAGGCAACGCTGGATCAGAAGGTGGCCAGCGGGTTCAACCGGAACCACATGATCACCTACGAGGGCGGAGCGATCGCCGATGAGTACCACACCGCGTACATCGTCGACCGCATCAACACCACCGCCACCGTGTGGCTCGGGTTGACCGTCGCCTGCGCCCAATGCCATGACCACAAGTACGACCCGATCACCATGAAGGATTACTATGGGTTGTACGCGATCTTCAACGGCGTGCCCGAGAACGGCCTCGATGGACGCCATGGCAACGCTGTTCCCATCGTCCAGTTGCCGTCGACGCAACAGGACGCCGAACGACGCCGGCTGGAAGCGGCCGTTGCGACCGCCGAGGCGCGGTTGAAGGTGGAACTGCCCAACCTCGAGGCCGACCAGCAGGCATGGGAAGCAACCGCGCTCGCCGACGCCGAAACGACGAAGGAGCCCGCCGACAAGAAGCCCCGCCTTCCGGACGCAATCCTTGCCGCATTGAAGGTGGAACGTGGCGCCCGGACCGCGGATCAGGCCGCCGCCCTCCGGAAACACTACCTCGACGAAGTCTCCCCCGGGATGCGTCGCCTCCGCGAGGAGGCCAAGGTCGCACGCAAGGCCAAGGAGGACTTCGAGCGTTCCATCCCCAGCGCCATGGTCATGGGGGAAATGGCCAAGCCGCGCGATACCTATGTCCTCGTCCGCGGCCAGTACGACAAGAAGGGCGACAAGGTCGACCGCGCCCTCCCGGCCGCGCTGCCCGGCCTTCCGGAAGGTTCCCAGGCCAACCGGCTCGGGCTCGGCCGGTGGCTGGTAGCGAAGGATCACCCCCTCACCGCTCGGGTCACCGTCAACCGGTTCTGGCAGATGTATTTCGGAAATGGCCTGGTCAAGTCCGCCGAGAACTTCGGCACCCAGGGTGATCTTCCCACGCATCCGGAACTCCTCGACTGGCTCGCCGTCGAATTCGTCCGCACGGGCTGGGATGTGAAGGCCTTCCAGAAACGCGTCCTCATGAGCGCCACCTACCGTCAGGACAGCCGCGCTCCGCGTTCCTTGTACGAACGCGACCCCGAGAACCGCTGGTTGGCGCGCGGGCCGCGCGTCCGGTTGCAGGCAGAATTCCTGCGCGACCTTGCCCTCAGCGTCAGCGGATTGATGGATCCCCGCATCGGGGGCGCCGCCGTCTTCCCCTACCAGCCGTCCGGATTGTGGGAGGAACTGATGTCCCGTTCGGACAACGACGCCTTCACCGCCCAGAAATACGTGCCCAGCCGTGGCGCGGACCTCTACCGGCGGACGATGTACACGTTCATCAAGCGCACCTCCCCGCACCCGAGCCTCTCGAACTTCGACGCGCCCGACCGCCAGGTCTGCACGGTTCGTCGGCCCCGTACGAACACCCCGCTGCAGGCGCTCGCCCTCATGAATGATCCCACCTACGTCGAAGCCGCCCGCCAACTGGCCGCGCGGGTCCTGCACGAACGCAAGGATCCCAAGGCCCGGGTCGAACGCCTGTTCCGGCTTGCCGTGGGACGCGCTCCCTCGGCAGCGGAAACAAAGGTGCTGGTGGATCTCCAACGCGATCAGCAGAGCGCGTTCGCCCGCAAGCCCGAGAACGCCCGCAGCGTCCTGGCAGTGGGTGAATACACCCAGGTCTTCGACGATCCGGTCGAAGCCGCCTCCTGGACCGTGGTGGCCTCCACCGTCCTCAACCTCGATGAAACGATCACCAAGAACTGAGCCATGAAAGGACTGAACGCTTCATCCGATCTCCCGCGCCTCCTCACCCGTCGGCACTTCTTCGGCCGGATGAGCGCCGGCATCGGGGCCGCCGCATTGGCCTCGGTGATGAACCCCGACCTGTTTGGCAGCCCCGCCAGCGGTATCCTGCCGGGGGTCCACTTCACCCCCAAGGTGAAACGGGTCATCTGGCTGTTCATGTCGGGTGGTCCCTCGCACATCGACCTCTTCGACTACAAACCGGGACTCAAGCAGCACCACGGCGAGCAGTTGCCGGGTTCGATCCGGATGGGCCAGCGGTTGACCGGCATGACGAGCGGGCAGACCAGCTTTCCGTGCGTGGCCCCGATGTTCGAATGGAAGCAGCACGGCCGCAGCGGATTGTGGCTGAGTGAACTGCTCCCGAACATGGGCCGGGTCGCCGACGACCTGTGCGTGGTGCGGTCGATGTGGACCGAGGCCATCAACCATGATCCGGCGGTGACCTACATCCAGACCGGGCACCAGCAGGCGGGACGCCCGGCGTTGGGGTCGTGGCTGTCCTACGGTATCGGTAGCGAGAACCGCCAACTGCCGGGATTCGTCGTCATGATCTCCCAGGGCAGCGGCAACAAGACCGACCAACCCCTGAGCACCCGGTATTGGGGCAGCGGCTTCCTTCCCGGCGAACATCAGGGCGTCCGGTTCCGTTCCCAGGGCGATCCGGTCCTGTACCTGTCGAACCCGCCGGGACTCGAGGACAACGGTCGGCGGCGCATGCTCGATGCGGCCGGACAACTCAACTCCATGGCGGCGGATGCCTTCGGGGATCCCGAGATCAACGCGCGCATCGCCCAGTACGAGATGGCGTACCGGATGCAGGCGAGCGTTCCGGAGCTCACGGACCTTTCCGGAGAATCCGCGGCAACGCTGGCCGCCTACGGTGTGCGGAAAGACGGCGTGGACGGCGGTTTCGCACGCAATTGCCTGCTGGCCAGAAGGATGGTCGAACGCGGGGTCCGCTTCGTGCAGTTGTTCCACCGTGGCTGGGACCAGCACGGCGACCTTCCCCGGCAGATCCGGGGGCAATGCCAGGACGTCGATCGTCCGTCGGCAGCCCTCATCGAGGACCTCCGCCAGCGCGGATTGCTCGAGGACACACTGGTCATCTGGGGTGGTGAATTCGGACGGACGGTCTATTCGCAGGGGAGCCTCACCAAGGACAACCACGGTCGCGATCACCACGGCCGATGCTTCACGCTGCTCATGGCCGGCGCTGGCGTGAAGGCGGGGTTCTCGTACGGCACGACTGACGACTACTGCTACAACATCGTGGAAAATCCGGTCCACGTGCACGACCTGAACGCCACCCTCCTCCACCTGATGGGGATCGACCACACCCGGCTGACGTTCAAGTTCCAGGGCCGACAGTTCCGGCTGACCGACATCCATGGCGAGGTCGTCCGCGCGATCCTGAGCTGAACTACGGGGATGATGGGAGGTCAGCGCGGCCCTCGTCGGAACGGGTTTCCGACCCGTCCCCTCCGCTCGCGATCGCCCCGAGAATCAATCGCAAGACTGGCGAAGGTCTTGCTCCTTTTAACCTTTGCGAAACGGGTTGCGGCCACAATCGAGGGCCGGATTCCGTGCTGTTTGACCGGACGGCAGTGTCGGGGAAAGTGATTTACAGCGCGACGCTGCATCTCCCAAGGTAGGGCCGATAGTTGCGCGAATCTTGGGTTCACGGAGATCTGGGGTTTTCGTCTTCTTGGATCCGGCTGAACGGCGGGCACGGTGGAGAGTCAATGGAACGAGTCATGGAACATCCGGTTTTTGGAAAGCTTTCTGGAGCCTTGTGCGTCGTCGGCTGGCTCGCCGTCGGGTCGGGCGTGGATGCTGCCGAGAACCCAGGAGAATACCTGAGCTACTCGTGGAAGGAACTTGCGATCCAGCCACAGTTCGACACCTCGGCCACATTCACCGACAACCTGTTCTACAGTCGCGGGGTCAACCGCGTGTCGGATGTCATACTCACGGTGAGTCCCGGGATGAAACTCCAACTCGGGCGGGACGGAGCAAACCAGGCCACTCTGGAGTACATGCACGATGAGACCCTCCTGATCGACTATTCGGATTTCAACACGCGACAGGAACGCCTCCAGCTGTCCACCCGATTTATCCGCGGAAAGATCAAGGTCGAGGGCCGGGACAACCTCAGTTTCCTGTCCAGCATTCTCGGCGGGTCCATCAGCCAGTCCCGGCAACTCGTCGACCGTGTCTCGTTGAACGACCTCTACACGGTCACCTACGACTGGACCGAGAAAACCGACTTCTATGTCCGCGGCACTCACTACCTCGTCGACTACGACCGACGGACATTCCTGCTCGATCAGCAGAGCCTGGAGGGTCTCCTTGGCATGTCTTATCAGTGGACTCCAAAGCTCCGGCTCACGGTAGAGGGCTTCTATGGGAACAGCTCCATCGAAGCGAACGCGGGCGCGCCTGCGGGGCCCGACTCCCAGTTCTTTGGAGGGTTCATCGGGTTGCGCGGAACATTCACCCCAAAGCTCACGGGCTCGGTCCGGGTGGGCTATGAGCAACGCGAATTCTCGGACGGAATCAGTGCTTCCGCGAACACGCCAGCTGTGGGTGCCGACCTGACCTACCAGTTCAGCAACCTCACCTCCGTGATGCTCCGGTACGATCGGCGCACCTTCCCCAGCCCCCAGTTTGCCAACCAGATCAGCGTGACGGACTCCGTCAACCTGACCGTCTTCCAGCTGCTGGGAACTTCCGGAAGATGGTTGGTGCGGGGCACGGCCCGGTATGACATCAACGACCTGACGGCCACCACCCTTGCCACCGGCGGTGGATCAGGAATCAATGTCGAGCGCACGGACCGCATCATGGTCCTGGGCGCATCCCTTGTGTATCAGCCGCAACCCTGGTTGAGCTGTGTTGCCTCCTACGAGTTCGAGGATTTTGGCATCTCGTTTGGAAGCTCAACGGCCGGCAGCCTCCTTCAGTTGGTCCCCTACCACAACAACCGCGTTTCGCTCTCCGTCGCCATCGGCTTCTGACACAACGAACCGCCACCCCTATGAATCCACACCCACTTGCCCGCCTTTCCAAGGCAGCCATCCTTTCCGTGGCTTTCTCGCTGGCCACCCTTGCGCAATCGACCGACTCCAGTCCTTCCACGGGCAGCACGACCAGCCGGAAGATCCAGGCCAATGACATCATCGCCATCCGCGTCGTCGGCGAGGTGGACCTGTCCATGGAACGTCGGGTCGGTGAGGATGGCATGATCACGTACCCCTATCTCGAAGCGCTGAAGGTCTCCGACAAGATGCCCACCGAGGTCGAGAAGATGATCCGGGACGGCCTCAAGGGGGACTATCTGGTCAATCCGCAGGTCACCGTCGACTTCAAGGAATACGTGAAGCAGTTCGTGAACGTCAGCGGGATGGTGAACAATCCCGGCCGGATCGAACTGCCCGTGGACCGTCGACTGGACCTGATGGATGTTCTTTCGCTGGCCAAGGACCTCAGCCCAAAGGCGAACAAGAACGAGATCGTGCTCACACGCCAGGGACAGCCGTCCAAGACCTACAAGTACAGCGATCTCCAGAGCAACACGGACCCGGAGAAGCGGATCTATGTCGAGCCGGGTGACCAGATCAAGGTTGGGGAACGGATCTTCTGATTTCAAATCATGGAAAACAGCAACAGGCCGAATCCGCAGGGCGGATCGGATGACGCAGGCAAGTTTCGTCAGTACTGGCACGTCCTGCTCGAGCGCCGCTGGTTGATCGTCTTCGTGGTGGTGACCTGCCTTGCGGCAGGTTTCATCTACGCGTTCCGTGCGACACCGATCTACGAGGCCAGTGCCCGGCTCCAGATTGACCCTGAAAGCGCCGGCGTCCTCAGCCTGCGCGAGGGCATTTCGATCAACAGCAAGGATCAGGAGTACCTCCAGACCCAGTACCGGAACCTCCAGTCCCGAACCCTGATCGACAAGGTCATCCAGAAGCTCAAGCTGGATGAAGACCCGCGCTACAAGGAGTCCACAGACCGGGCCGGTGCCCTCAATCGGGACATCATCATCGCTCCGATCCGCTTGACCCGTATCGTCGAGGTCAAGGCCCGCCATCCTGTTCCCACCCGGGCGCGCGACATCGCGAACACCCTTCTGGACCTTTTCCTTGCGGACAATCAGGACCAGAAATCCTTCCGCGCCCTCTCCGGTCTCCGCCTCCTCAAACAAGAACAGAATACGCAGGAGAAG
>Ga0172372_10003094_pt1 | contig 24778 bp, 22 predicted proteins | sample LakKiv5m_2_FD_114544 | JGI IMG/M metagenome (GOLD analysis project Ga0172372, IMG submission 114544) | Freshwater microbial communities from Kabuno Bay, South-Kivu, Congo - kab_092012_9.5m | ecosystem: Environmental > Aquatic > Freshwater > Lake | place: Democratic Republic of the Congo...
AGCTCTTAGCTGGAGTGTACGCAGCGGATGCTGGCGCCGTCACCATTGATACCCGTCCTGTCACGTTGGGGACGCCGCGTCAGTCCATTGCGGCGGGAATCGGCATGGTCGGTCAAGACCCACTCGACATCCCCGTGTTTTCTGTCATCGACAATATCGCTTGTGGCGTGGCCATGCCCGCGTTGCCCGCGTTGACGTTGCGCTACCAGCAGCTTGCTACTGAGTTGGGATTCACGGTGGATGCCTCACAACGCATCGGTGATTTGACCGTGGGGCAACGCCAGCAGGTCGAAATCATTCGGTTGTTGTTGGCCGGCTCGCAGGTGTTGATTCTCGATGAGCCAACGACGGGCATTACGGCCGATCAAATTGCGGCCTTGTTCACGGCCTTGCGGCGCTTGGCAACGTTGGGCAAGACCATTTTGTTTGTGACCCACAAACTCGACGAAGTCGTAGCCTTGTGTGACACGATTACCGTGCTTCGCGGGGGACGCATGGTTGATGCGCAGCGAGCCATGCCGGTAAGCAAAGCAGAGATGCTCCATGCCATGTTTGGCGAGTCCAACCCGCCTGAGCGCACGCCAGTCGTCTTGGACGAGAGCGCTCCGGTGCGCTGGGAGTGTGCGGGAGTCACTTTGCGCGATCAGCACGTTGTGGTTGGCCCGATTCAGCATCGTATTCGCCAGGGACGGATTGTGGCGCTGGCTGGCCTCGAGGGATCTGGGCAACGCGCCTACTTGCAACACTTGGCTGGTCTGTTGCCGCCAGAGGCGGGTCGCACCTCCTTCGACGGTGATGCGTTGCAACGGCATCATCGTGAAGTGGTATTCTTGCCCGCTGATCGTTTGCGCGAGGGCATCGTTGGTGAAATGTCACTGTACGACCATGTGCGCTTGTTGCGGGCCGATTTGCTTCGTCCAGATGAATCTCCGCTCGACAAGACCAAGCAGTTGATTGCGACGTACGACATCAAAGCGGAGTGGGATACGCCGTTGGCCTTGTTGTCTGGTGGCAATCAGCAACGTGCCATGCTCGCACTCATTCCAGATTCAGTAAAAGGGATTCTGCTGGAACATCCGACGCGTGGGCTCGATGCACGGAGTGCGGCTGCGGTCTGGGCGCGCCTGCAACAACGGCGTGCTGACGGGACCAGCGTGGTCTTTTTTGCGGCCGATCTCGACGAGATTCTGTTGTACGCCGATGAAATCGTCGTATTTTTTGCGGGGCGTGTGTCACGTCTCATTGCGCGAGATGCTGTGACAGAAGCACAGCTCGCTGCGTTCATTGGCGGTGTCGGCTTTGCAGAGGTGCAATCATGAGGCAATTCTTTGAGCGCTATCAGATGCCGGCAATCGGACTTGTCAGCGCTTTGCTCATCACCGCACTCGTCATGCTGAGTGCGCAAGTGCCACCGTTATCCGTCTACGGGGTGCTCCTGACCGGTTCATTTAGCACGCCAACCCGTTTTGCGGACATGTTGATGCTGGCGGCGCCGCTGTTGTTGTGTGCAGTGGGGTTGACGAGTAGTTTTGCCGCTGGTCAGTACAACTTGGGCATCGAGGGGCAGATGACGATTGGTGGCGTGGCTGCCATGGCCGTGTTGCGCTGGTACGTGGATGCTCCGTTCGTTGCCTTCTGGTGGCTTGGCGCCTTGGTAGCAGGTGCGGTTATGGGCGGCATCTGGGCTTTACTGGTGGCTGCCCTCAAGCACTACACTCGGGTCAGCGAAATTTTTGCTGGGCTCGGGTTGAATTTTGTGGCCTTGGGGGTTTCGTTGTACTTGGTGTTTGGGCCGTGGAAGCGACCAGGTGTGGCCTCCATGTCTGGTACGGAACCCTTGCCTGAAGCCTTGTGGCTGACAACGATTGCTGGCACCCGACTGGCGTGGCTGACGCCACTGGTGGCAATTGCGGTCTGTGTCGTGGTGTGGTGGTTGTTGCGACGCACCCATTGGGGGTTGCAAGTACGCGCCAGCGGACTCAGTCCGCTGGCGAGTGAGCGCTTCCAAGTGCCGGCTACGCGACGCATGTTCGAAGCAATGTGGCTGGCTGGTGCGAGCGCTGGTTTGGCAGGTGCGCTACAGATTTTGGGCCTCTATCATGCGTTGGTGCCCAACGTGGCCAGCGGCATCGGTTTGATGGGATTGTTGGTGGCCCTGATTGCACGCGCTGATATCCGTTGGGTGGCGCCGATTGCGCTGATGTTTGCGACGCTGACGGCAGGGAGTATCCAATTGCCATTGGCGTTAGCAGTCGATAGTAGTATCAGTGGTGTGCTCCAAGGTGTGTTGGTGTTGGCGATGATTGTGTCGCGTGCCATGACCAGACAGCGAGGGAGAGCATGAACGAATCACAACTCTTGACGGATATGGCTGCGATTATTGCCATGAGCGCCCCGTTGCTGTTGGCCACGATGGGTGTGTTGATTGGTGAGCGGGCGGGCGTGATTAACTTGTCGGTCGACGGGAGCATGTTGCTGGCAGGCATGACGGGTTTTGCAGTGGCACTCACGAGCGGAAGTGTGGTGCTCGGCTTTGTGGCGGCTGCGTTGGTCGGTGCGATCGTTGCCACATTGGTCGCATATCTGGGCATCAGTATGCGCCTATCACAGACTGCGGTGGGCTTCGTGCTTGCGTTATTGTGCACCGATTTATCGTCGTTTTTGGGCAACCCGTACGTGCAACAACAGGGACCAGCGGTGCCCGCATGGGATGTGCCCGTGCTCGCAGAGATTCCCGTGATTGGGCCGTTGCTGTTTCAACACGATGTGGTCATCTACACGAGTATGATGGTGGTCCTCGTGCTGGCGTGGGTACTCCGTGCGACCCGTGTTGGTCTGTTGGTCCGCGGTGTTGGTGAGCGTCCCGACGCATTGTTTGCGCGCGGTATTGACGTGGTTCGTATGCGCTACGTGGCGGTGATTGTCGGCGGGGTGCTCATTGGTCTGGCAGGCGCCGCTTATACGCTTGACCTCAAGCAGGGGTGGACGTACCGGCATATTGCGGGGACGGGCTGGATTGCACTGGCGATTGTCATCTTTGGAGCATGGCAACCGGCACGGATCGCACTCGGCTGTTATTTGTTTGCGGTGCTCCAGGTGATGTCGTCACGCATGCAGGCCAATACCTGGGAAATTCCCACACAAGTGCTCCAAGTTGCTCCGTTTGTGGTGATGATCGTGGTGCTCGCTATTGTGAATAGCATGGGGACCCCGTGGATGCAACGCTTCTTAGCACATGCACCGGCACGGGTTCGCCGTATATTGACGCGCATTTCGCAACCAGCTCCGGCCGCCTTGGGGCAACCATTCGAGCAACAATAATTGATGGGGAGCGTGCGGATTGACGAGGGCGGGGAGTGCGATGCACTCCCCGCCCTCGTAGTGTCGTTGGATCTCCAGTGCGTGTTACATCTCGTGCAAATCGTCCCAATGCGTGCCTACTTCGACCTCTACTTTGAGTGGGACAGCCAAATCAGCGTAGGCGTGTTGCATTTCGTGGCGGATTATCTGCACAACGGCGTGTTGCTCGCTTTCGGGCGCTTCGACGATGAGCTCGTCGTGGACTTGGAGCAACAAGCGCACCTGTGGTCCGTAGGCGCGGAGTGCTGTATCAACGCGGAGCATGGCCATTTTCATGATGTCGGCAGCGGTGGCCTGAATCGGATGGTTGATGGCTTCGCGTTCAGCCGCTTGTTGGCGCGGTCCTTTGATGTTGATTTCGGGCACAGAGCGCCGCCGACCAAACAGTGATTCTACGTAGCCGAGTTGTTTGCCTTGGGCAATGGTGCGTTCAATGTAGTGGCGTACCTCGGGGAACTGCGCAAAAAAGTCATCGATGAGCTTTTGGGCTTCAGTGCGACTGAGATCGGTGCGTTGGGCCAGCCCGAACGCGCTAATCCCGTAGATGACCCCAAAAACGGTAGTCTTGGCGATGCGGCGTTGCTCCTTGGTGACCGCTGCTGGTGCCACTTGGAAGAGCCGAGCTGCGGTGGCAGCGTGGATGTCTTGGTCCTCGTGGAACGCATTGAGGAGCGCAGGGTCGTTGGTCATGTGTGCGAGCACGCGCAACTCGATTTGCGAGTAATCGGCGGCGATGAGCACATGACCGGTATCGGCCACAAAGGCTCGACGCACTGCTCGTCCCTCCGCCGTGCGTGTGGGGATGTTTTGTAGATTGGGGTCAACCGAACTAAGCCGTCCGGTGGCAGCGCCAAGTTGGTTGTACGAGGTGTGAATCCTGCCCGTATGCGGGTTAATCATGAGGGGCAATGCGTCGATGTACGTTGACTGCAGTTTGCTGAGTTGCCGGTATTGCAAAATGCGCTCAACGATGAGCGAGCTGTCACTTGGACGCAGGCGCTCGAGGACATCGGCAGTCAGCGACCAACGCCCCGTTTTGGTTTTTTCGAGTCCCTGGGTGGGGAGTTGCAAGGTGCCGAAGAGGACATCGCTGAGTTGATCGCCCGAGGCGATGTTGAAGCGCGTGCCCGCAATCGCATAAATCTCACTCTCGAGTTGTTGGATTTGGCCGGAGACGCGCTGTGATAACGCTTCGAGGTACGTACGGTCCACCCGGATGCCAGCTTGCTCCATGCGCGCAAGTACCGCAATCAGCGGCATTTCGAGCTCGTACAAAAGTTGTGCCGTATGTACTTGCTCGGCAATGGCTGGGATGAGTTTGCTGGCGAGTTGCCACGTGTAGTCAGCGTCGCTGGCCGCGTAGTTGGTGACGGCAGTGATATCTGCCTGGTCAATGCTAATCTGTTGCTTGCCCTTGCCGATGAGGGTTTCGATGCTGGGCGGTGGTTCTGGGAGCATCAGCTCATAAAACGCCAATTCTTTGAGACTGCGTCGTTTGTCGAGCAGGCTCGCCGCCAACATGGTGTCGAATTGCAGTGGCGCAACCGTGATGCCTAGCTGGAGCAACACCTCCACGTCAAATTTGGCGTTGTGTGCGTATTTGGCGATGGTTGTGTCATGAAAGATGTCGCCCAGCACCGCAAGAATATCGTGACGTGGCAGTGTTTCCACGCCGTGATGGCGGAGCGGTATGTACCAGGCTTCGTGCGGTGCACAGGCCAGCGATACGCCCACGCATTCGTCTTGAAAGACGGAGGTGCCGGTGGTCTCGGTGTCGAACGCCACGGCGCCGACGGCTTTGATGCGCTCGTGCAGGGCTTGGAGTTGTGCGTGCGTGGTTACGGTGCGGTAGCCGTGGCGCAAGGCCGGGCTGGTTTCGGGTACGCCAGATTGTGTGACATTCTCGCCAAACATGTCGAGTTGGGCACTTTGTGCTACGGGTGTGGGCCGTGCAGGCGGAGCCGGGGCGTTACTGGGTAGTGCGTGTACCGGGTTGCGCCCACTTGCGGGGAGGCGGGCAACGAGGCTCTGGCCAATTTCGAGGCTCTGTAGAAAGCGGATGACCGATGACTTGTCATAATCATTGATGTCGCATTCGACCAAATTGAGCGAAACGGGCGCGTCCGTGACAATGGTTGCGAGGCGTTTGCTAAACAACGCGGCTTCATACTGGTCAGTGAGGATTTTTTTGTAGCGATTGGGCACATCCGCGAAATTCGCATACATGCCCTCGATGGTCGTGAATTGATTGAGGAGGGCGATGGCGCCCTTTTCGCCGATGCCTTTGACCCCTGGAATGTTGTCGGATGCGTCACCCTTCAGTCCACGGAGATCAGCGAGTTGGTTGGGGCGTAGTCCGTCGTAGCGTTCGATGACTTTTGCTTCGTCATACTCGATGGATGTCATGCGTTGTCCGAACGGATTGGCGAGCAAGACGTGCACGTGGTCATCGACGAGCTGGAGGGTATCGCTGTCGCCGGTGAGAATGATGGTGTCCACATTGGCGGCCGTGGCTTGGCGTGCGAGGGTGCCCAACACGTCGTCGGCCTCGAAGCCAGCGGCCACATAAATGGGAATAGAGAAGGCCTGCATCAGCTCTTTGATGCGATCGAGTTGTGGGTGGAACTCGACGGGGGTTTCGCTTCGGCCGGCCTTGTATTCGCTGTAGAGGTCGTCACGGAAAGTTCTGCCGATGTCGAATGACACCGCAATATGCGTGGGTTGGTGTTCTTTGATGGCGTTCAGCAGAATCGACGCAAAGCCGAACACGGCATACGTCGGCTCTCCGGTCGATGTGCGCAACCCTTTGTCTGCAAGCGCATAAAACGCTCGAAACGCAAGGGCGTGACCATCAATAAGCATGATTCGCGGTGTCATATTGCCTGCTTTCTGAGCAATTTAGAAGCCGTCGAGGCTGAACTCTGGCAAAATGCTCAAGGTGCCGTCGTTGATGAAGACAACGATGTATCCCACCAAAAACGCCAGCGCAAGCCAGCCAATGCCAATCAACCAGCGTCGGGTGAGTGCTTGCCCGCGCGGGCGCCGGTTGAGCCAGTAGCCACTCAGTGCGACTGCGCCGACACAGCCGACGCTGAGCACCAACATGCTGAGTACGTAGACAGCGCGGGCGGCACGACCGAGGGTAAATTGCACGTAATACACATAAAAGAGCGCTTCGCGCCAGACGATTAACAAGACGATGAGCCAGCCAATAATCAACGTCCACTCAAGTGCCATGAACCATAACCGTTGAGGGACTGTCTCCTTTTGCATGATACCTGTTCCTTGTTGGGGTGCCAATACCCTGCTTATTATACACCGTGTATAGACTGTGAAATAGACATAACCATTAATGCTACGTTTTATCACGTCATAGACACCCGCTATTATCCTTGCGTGCGTTGAAACTCCCGCATCAAATCTGCGAGTGCGTGTACTGAAGCAATCGGGAGGGCGTTGTAGAGCGACGCACGCAGTCCACCAACGCTGCGGTGGCCCGCCAAACCGACCATACCAGCAGCTTCGGCATGGTGCAAGAAGGTTTTTTCGAGGGTCGTATCAGCGAGGGTGAAGGTGACATTCATCTCGGAGCGGTGTTGTGGGTGGCTATGGCCACGATAAAACCCCCCCGATTGATCGATGACGTTGTAGATGAGTTGTGCTTTCTGCGTATTGCGGCGAGCGAGTGTTGCCATCCCCTGTGCCTCGATCCAAGCGAGGACCAAGTCAAGCACATAGATGGCAAAGGTCGGCGGTGTGTTGTAGAGCGATTTGTTGTTGAGGTGGGTCTGGTAGCGCAGTATGGTGGGGAGTTGTGCCGGTGGCGCTTGGGTGGCCAAATCATCGCGCATGATGACAACGGTGACCCCAGCCGGCCCGAGGTTTTTTTGGGCACCGGCATAGATCATGGCCACATTGGTAAGGTCAATGGGGCGTGAGGCAATATCGCTACTCATGTCGATGATGGTCCGCGGGTGCTGGCAGGGCAAACTCGGCCACTGGGTGCCATAAATCGTGTTGTTGGACGTGAGGTGTAGGTAGGCGCTCTCAGCGGGGATGTGCCACTGTTGCGGATCTGGGAGTACGGCGTAATTACTGGCTTTGCCCGTAGCGACCACGTGTGTTTGGCCAATGAGTTCAGCTTCAGCAAGCGCTTTTTCGGCCCACACACCGGTCAGCACATAACTGGCAACCTGCGGTGGTGGCAAAAAGTTGAGTGGCACCATGGCAAATTGATGGCTGGCTCCGCCCTGCAAAAACCCCACGTGATGGGTGTCCGGGAGGTTGAGAATCCGCCTGAGGCGTGCCACCGCGCGATCGTTGATTGCTTCAAAGGGCTTTGAGCGATGGCTCGACTCAAGGATGGACATACCCGTACCCGCATAATTGGGGAGTTCGGTTTGAATCTGCGCAATGACTTCGGCGGGTAGTACGGCCGGACCAGCATTGAAGTTATGAACGGTCATAGTGGGGCTCCTCTGCGTTGTATCACACCTAATCATACTATGGATGTACGACGGGCGTCCAAAGCGAGTTTGAGTATAATGATGACGTGTGCTATTTCGCAATCAGATTGAGGAGCAACCGTGCTTACCCATGCCGAACGTGCTGAAGCCATCGCATTGATCCGCGATGCTGTCGCTGAGTTGTCACCACTCGTGGTGTCACTTTCACCGGAGCAGTTGACCACTGTCTACATTCCCAACGAGTGGAATGTAGCCCAGAACGTGCATCACCTCCCCGATGCCCACAGTTATGCCATCAACAACATCCGTCTCGTACTCACCGAAGACAAACCGACCTGGAAGCCGTACAGTCCGGACGGGTTTGCGCAGATTGCTGACGCCAAAGACGCACATATCGCGGATTCACTGGAATTGATGCGCGCCATGCATATTCGCTGGGTGCGGATGCTGGAATCGTTGTCCGATGCAGACTATGCACGCACCGGCATCAGTGTGGCCTACGGCGAGCGGACACTCGACGATTTGTTGCGCATTTACTCACGTCATACGCGTTCACACATCGAGCAAATCACCCAGACGTTGGCTGCTGCAAAATAAGTGTGTGGCATATTCCCCGTGCAATACGTTCGTATTGCACGGGGAATATTGTTGCGGGACGGCGACAAGAGTCGCATGGTGCGGGTGGTTGGTGCCCAAAACCGGTTCCACGTGGAACGCATCACATGTGCACACACGTGTCTACAAGACGCGGCCCATGATGGCATGCAGTTGTGCTGGCGCTTCGAATTGGACATCGTGACCAACGTCTTCGAGCAGATGAAATTCGCAGTTGCGAATCGTTTTGGCGAGCGCCTCAACAACCGGCAACGGGTTGCCGTGATCGTTGCGCCCGTGCACGATAATCACCGGGCATTCGATGCGCGCAGAGACTGCAAACAAAATATCGCCACCCCGTGCCAAAATCGCGTCGGCCGCCGCCACCCAGCCTTCGATCATCGGTGCGAACTGCGCTTCGCCGTGAAAGGCGATAATTTCGGCCTTCCATTCCGCCCAGTTATCTCCCCATGCTGACACGGGAAGCCATTTGTGCACACTGTTGACCATTTCGGGGGTCATTCTGCCACACACTCCCCAGACCAGTGCGGATTGGACCAGCTCAGGGGCGAGGGCGGCAATCATCAGGGCGATTTCGGCGCCATCGCTGAATCCGACGAGGTGCACAGGACCCACGTTGAGGGCACGGATGAAGGCAATCATGTGCTGCGTGTCACGCTGATAAAAATCCACACCAAAGACGCGATTGGGCGGTGCACTCTGACCGTACCCGGGTAAGTCGGGGGCGTAGACGACGTGATTGGTTGCGAGTACGGGAATTTCATTGGGGAAGTGGCCGGTGCCGGTGCCAGTGAACCCGTGGAGCAACACAACGGGTTCACCGCTGTTGCCAAATGTGGCGTATGCGATACGCACACCGTCTTGTACTACAATGGATTGCATGGATGCTCCTTGTGAAGGTGATTGAGATGCGATTAGCGATGCTCGACTATGGCACATTTGAAGTCTATCAGAATGGGCGCATGATTGGTATCCCCGGATTTCTCATTGATACTGGGGAACGGCGTATTCTGGTGGATACTGGGTTTCACCGTGATTATATCGCAGACCCGTTGCGTGTGTGTGAAGCCGATGGTCTAGGTGCGTTTGGTCGCCTCATCGATTACACGGCCATGCACAATCCGCACGCACAACTCGCCACGCTGGGCCTGTCAAATCTTGACATCACGGACCTGGTTATCACGCATGGGCATGTCGACCATGTGGGCCGTATCGAAGAATTCCCACGGGCCACGTTGCGGGTCTCCGCAATTGAACGCCGCCATGCGACACCGCTCTATTGGGATGGAAAATCACGCGTTGCGTGGCCAGAAATTGCGACCAATGCCGTCACGCACGCCTGCGATATCACCGCCGGGGTGCACTTTTTCCCCACACCGGGCCATACTTTGGGGCATTATTCGTTGTGCGTACAATTACCCGACACGGGCACCGTGATTTTGACCGCTGACGCAATCTCGCGTCCCGACGAAATCGTTGATGACCGCTGGGGTGATGCCGAAGACGCGGATCTCGCCCGTGCCTCTGCGCAGCAATTGCGCCAAATGGCGGAAGCCCAACGTGCGTGGATGATTTATGGGCATTGTCCGCAACAGTGGCGCGTGTTGCGCAAAGCGCCGCACTGGTATACCTAGCGCACGTCACGCCCTTGATTCAGCAAAATCACATTGCCACTACAACAATTCCCCGCCTCTGATGCTAGAAATGCCACCCAAGCCGCAATTTGGCTGGGTTGCATGGGCTCACCGTGTGGCATGCCGGCAATGGCTTGTGCGAGCACATCGGGTGCCACCACATCGAACAAATCGGTTTTGGTCATGGCCGGTGCAATCGAGTTTACGCAAATGCGCTCGTGAGCGTGGCGTCGTGCTAGGTGTTTGGTCAGCGCGTCAAGGGCTGCTTTGCTGGCACGGTATGGCGCCGGATCAAAGACGTCAAAATTATAGGCTCCGTTCGACGAAATATTGATGATTTTTTTGGTGCCAGCGCGCTGTTGCATCAGCGGGATGGCTGCTTGACAACAATAAAACGCACTGTCGAAATTGATGGCCATCTGTTGGTGGAGCGACGTGGGCGTGGTCGCTGCGAATTCCTCCATGATGCAGGTGCCCGCATTGTTGACGAGCACGTCGACGCCACCGTGCTCAGCGTGGATCTGCGCAAACACTGCCTGGACAGCAGACTGGTCGGTCAAATCACACTGGTAAGCGGCAAACGTTGGAGGCTCGCTGGCCATGGGCAAGATGTCGATGCCGACCACGGTAAACCCTTGGGCAGCGAGCGTGGTACGAATGGCTTTGCCCATGCCACGGGCAGCGCCGGTTACGACTGCGATTGCGGACATAGTGTCTCTCCTTCTCATTGGGATTCACGGGTGATGAGCTGTTGTTTGCGTTGGATGCCCCAGCGGTACCCTTGCTGGTGCGGATCGCGGTGTACGGCGCGGTGGCAGGGAATAATCACGGCGACGGGATTTTGTGCGCAGGCTTGGGCCACCGCACGCGTCGCCGTTGGTCGACCAATGGCCGTGGCAATCTCTTGGTAGTGCTGGGTCGTGCCACTCGGGATTTGCTGAAGCGCTTGCCAGACCAGCGATTGGAAGGCGGTCATGCGGATGTCGAGAGCGATCTCGGGCACGGTGCGTTGGCTCTGCTCAATGCGGGCACAAATGTGTGCCAACTGTTGTGCGGCTTCTAGAGGCGGTGCGCTGAACTGCACCGCGGGGAAGTGGTGTTGGCAGAGCAGATCGGCCTCTGCGGCCGTGTCAACGAAGCCGACAAAGCAGAGCCCACGGTCACTGGTGAGGATGACCGCGAGTCCGAGTGCGGTGGCAACATCGCTCCGGTAGGTGGGCTGGCCGCGGTTGTCGTGACGCCGTCGGGCGTAGTACATCTGACTGGTCGACGTGTATCCCGCGCGTTCGCCAGCTAGAGCGACGGAAACGGATTGACGTAATGTTGTATGCAGTCGTTGTTGCCGGAGTGCGTTCGCATATTGGCGCGGAGTAATGCCCAAGATGCGTTTAAATTGCCGGTTCACATGAAACGGGCTGTACCCGGTTGCTTGGGCGATTTGGGCGAGCTGACAATCTGCGAGGTGACTGGCAATGTACTGGCTGACGCGATGAACGAGGAGGGCCTCGTTGGACAGCGTATCGGGGTGGCACCGTTTGCAGGCTCGTAGTCCAGCGTGTTGTGCGTCGCTGATTGATGCGAAGAAACGCACGTTCTCACGGTTGGGGCGTGCCATACACGATGGACGGCAATAGATTTTGGTTGTCATAACGCCTACAAAAAACAACCCATCGTAGCGTGACTGGCGGGATTGAAAGATTTCCCAGCATGTGGTGGCATCAAGGATCATGGCATACTCCTTTTGCATGTATGATAATCCTACCAAATGAATGCCATGTGTTCTATGGTAATTCTTGCGTTCACCGTCCAAAGGAGGAATCCCATGCCGAACAGTGTCTGTTTGAGCTTCGACTTCGATGCCATGTCGGTCTGGTTCGGGTATCAGCACACGACGCCAGCGATGCTTTCACGGGGCGAATATGGGGCACGGGTGGGCGTGCCACGCATCCTCCGCTTGCTCCAAGAATACGACATTCTGGCCACATTTTTCATTCCCGGTCACACGGTGGAATCGTTCCCACACGTCGTTGATACCATTTTACAGGCTGGGCACGAGGTAGCGCATCATTCGTATGCGCACACGGACCCGAGCGAGCAGACCCCCGACGAAGAACGGGCCGACATGGAGCGGGCGTTGGAGGTGCTGCGGCGCATCGGTGTTGAGCCAGCTGGGTTTCGTTCTCCCTCGGCCGATTTCTCGGCGGCCACATTGTCGTTGCTCGAAGAGTACGGTTTTGCCTACGATTCGAGCCTGATGGCCGATGATTTTTGTCCATATCATCCCCGGATCGGTGATCAGGTGAGCCGATTGTCGCCACTCGTGCCGGGTCGTGAGGCCGCGTTGTGGGAGATTCCATTTAGTTTCGAATTCGACGACTGGGTGCACTTTCAGTTCAACTTCAATCCGTACCGCAACGGTACGTCGGCGCCATCCAAGGTGTTAGAAATTTGGCAGGCGGAATTTGATTTCATGCACCGTACCATGACCGATGGCGTCCTCACGGTGGCCATGCATCCACAGGTCATTGGGCGTGGGAGCCGCATCGACATGTTGGCAACGTTCATTGAGCATTGTCGCAGTGCGGGGGGCGTGCAATTTGAGCGCATCGGCGACGTGGTCGATCGCTTGAACGGGTACGCCTAAATCCAGCCTCGTAATAAAAGGCACAGCCAGAGAGGAGTGACTCCTCTCTGGCTGTTCGTGGGTGGTACTTCGAGTGCGCCTAGTACTTGGTCAACACGCTATTCACGGCTTCGGCGACACGCTGACTCGTGGCAGCGTCCATGTGATTCCACAGGGGCAAGCGCAACAGGCGAGAACTCAGTGAATCGGTATTGAGCATGCTCCCGCTGACGCGGGCATAGCGCTGCCCGGCTGGTGAGCTATGTAGCGGGATGTAGTGAAAGATGGCGTTGACGCCGATATCTTTGAGGGCTTGCATGGCCGCATCGCGCATCTCGGCGGTAGGCAAGATGGTGTAGTACATGTGCGCGTTGTGTACGCAGTCAGCGGGGATGATGGGACGGCGCAACAGCTCGCTAGCCTCGAGTTGCGCAAAGGCGGTGTGGTACTGTTGCCAGATGTCGAGCCGGCTTTGCGTGATGAGATCGCCTTCTTCGAGTTGCGCCCACAAAAAAGCCGCGATGATTTCGCCCGGCAAAAACGACGACCCAACGTGTTGCCACGTGTATTTATCGACTTCGCCACGGAAGAACTTGCCACGGTCGGTGCCTTTTTCCCAGATGATTTCGGCAAGTTCGGCATAGTCGTGATTATTCACAAACAACGCCCCCCCTTCGCCGGAGATGACGTTTTTGGTTTCGTGGAAGCTCATGGCCGCAAAGTCACCGATGCTCCCGAGTGCGCGGCCTTTGTAGGTAGACATAAAGCCTTGCGCTGCATCTTCAATGACAAACAACTTGTAGCGCCGAGCAATCTCCATGATGCGATCCATTTCGCAGGCGACGCCGGCGTAGTGGACTACCGAAATGGCTTTGGTACGGGGCGTGATGGCCTGCTCAATCAGATTTTCATCGATATTCAGCGTATCGGGACGGACGTCCACGAAGACCGGCACGGCGTTGCGCAACACGACCGCGTTTGCGGTGGATACAAAGGTGTACGACGGCATGATGACTTCGTCGCCGGGTTGTAAATCACAGAGCAGACTGGCCATTTCGAGCCCGGCCGTGCACGAATGCGTGAGCAGTGCCTTGTGTACTCCCGCTTGCTCTTGGAGCCATTGTTGGCATAGTTTAGTGAATTTGCCATTGCCGGAGAGTTTACGCAAGCGATGCGCTTCGGCGATGTATTCAAGTTCTTTGCCGGTCATGTACAGGTTGTTGAAAGGCACGTTGCTCATGGTCATCCCCTACTAACATTCAACAAAAGTATACATGATAATTACCGGCCGAGGTGCGCAATTTCGCCAGCGAGGTACTGTGCGAAGCGTTGCCGTTGGGCGGGCCATTCATCGTCGGTGATACTAAACCAGGCCGTGTCGCGGTTGTGATGCTTGACAATCATGTGCTTGCGAAAGGTGCCTTCGTAGCGAAAGCCCAGCCGCTGGGCGGCTGCTTTGCTCGCTTCGTTGCGGTTGTCGCATTTCCACTCTACCCGCCGATAGCCGAGGGTGTCAAAGAGATACGTCAGCAACAAGAAGACCGCTTCGGTGTTGACCCGTGACCGGTGTACATCGGCGTCGTACCAGATGTGCCCGAGCTCCGCCCGCCCGAACTCGGGCACGATGCTCATGATGGTAATCATGCCCACGAGGCGCTGGCGTGCCTGGTCATAGACCACGTGGAAAAGGGGATCACGGGATGCTTGGCAAGTGACCAGCCAGTCATGCATCGTCGGTTGATCGCGAAACGGTCCGTAGGGCAGATAGCGCCAGATGCCGAGATGGAGCGGGGTGCGATGGCCGGCCGCATACAACTCTGCTGCGTCCGTGTGCGCCGATAACGGCCGGAGTTGGACGTGTTGGCCGTCGTGTATGTGCAGTGCAGGAGGATTCCACATGGTCAAAGTCAACCTTTCACGACATTATTGGGCGAGCATTTGCAGGGTGGCGCGGAGCATGGCCCGGCTCGTGGGCAGGAGCGAATCAAGCTCGAGCCATTCGTTTGCCTCACACGTGTTGCCACCTTGGGGGCCACAAATGAGGGTGGGTACGTGTCCGTGGAAGGCGAAATGGCTGGTATCGGCCACACTCCGTCCCAGCACATGGCGAATGGGCATCTGGTATTCGGTGGCGAGGGCGTCGCTCATGAAGCCGACGAGGGGGTGCGTGCGTGGTACGACGTAGGGGCCCGGCGCAGGAGTGGGGCGTTCGTCCCAGCTGAGCTCCCAACGACTATGACGCACGACGGCCTCGACACAGTGGCGGATTTGTGCGGCAGCATGGGCACAGGTTTCACCGGGGAGAATATGCCGGTCGATCCACACAGCGGCGTGTTCGGGCACAAGAATCATGGTGCCACCGCTGTGTATGCCGATGACGTTGATGGTGCCAGCCAGTTGAAACTGCTCATTCCAGCCCAAATCGATGGTGCCCGGTTCTTCGAGGGCCGCCACCACCCGGGCCGCATCAGCGGCAGCGTTGATGCCACCCCCAAAGGCCGCATGCACCGTTTTGCCGTGGAGCGTCACGCGAAAAACGTGGCGGCCACGTTGTCCAATGGTGAGCGTGCCGGCCGCGCTCGGCTCTGGTACGAGTGCACCCATGCAATGGCGGAGATGGCCAGCGTTGATGATGGCATGGGCACCACGCGACCAGTTTTCTTCGTCGCTCGTTGCCGTAATCAAAACGCGTCCAGGCAGGGAATCTGCGTGGTGGGCAAGCACTTCTGCAATGGCAAGCACACAGGCAGCGCCCCCTTTCATGTCGTGCGCACCGAGTCCATACAGCCGATTGCCGACAATCTTCGGGGTAAACGGGTCACTCTGCCAGCCTGCAAATGCAGCGAAGGTGTCGAGGTGGAAGTTGAGCATGAAGCAGGCATCACCGTGTCCGAGTGACGCCACCACCGTGTCCCCCGACTCTGGGATGGCCAGGCGCTCTACGTGATAGCCCCGTTCAGCCAAGAAAGTGGCGGTGTAGTCGCTCATTGCCCCCTCTTGATTGGTCACCGAGGGGATGGCCACGATGTGACTGGCGAGTTCACGTAGCCGTGTATCGCTGAGGGCTTGGAGGAATTGATTCATCGTTGGTTCCCCTTGATAATCGCTTCAATGCCGTGAGCAATCGAGATCAGGGTTGGCTCGCTCCACGCACCGCCCATGATGGTCAGTCCCACGGGGAGCTTTTGCACGGTGCCCATGGGGATGCTGATGAGCGGGTAGCCCGCACACGCGGCCATACCGGTGCTGTCGCCGTTGCCGGCGTAACTGTCACCGTTGATGTGGTCGATCTTCCATGCCGGCGACCCCGAGGGGACGATGATGGCGTCGACCTGATACCGGCGCAACGCGGCGTCAATGCCGAGCGGTCCCGCATGGGTGCGGCACCAAGTGCGCGCCCGCTGGTAGCGGGCACGATCTGCACGCGTTGTTTGTTGGGCGCGCTCGAGGATGCCTTGGTCAAAATCGAATCCTAGGTTTGCGTGGTGATGGTTGTAGGCGATGACATCGGCCAGCGTACGTACGGCGGTGCTTTCACAGCCGGGCCAGGCAACTCGGCTTTGCAGGTAGCGATTGAGGCCTTCTTTGAATTCATAGAGCATGACGAGGTATTCGTCTTCGCGGCTACGAATGGCCGGCACGTGGTCGATGTCCACGTGGTCAACCAGCGTGACGCCGTGTTCTTGTAACTGCACGATGCACTCGTCGAAGAGGTCGTCGACGAGATGGTGGTAGCCACTAAAGTGGGTGCGAGCGATGCCGATGCGAAACGACTGCAACGGGCGCACCGGTTGGTGGAGATCGTTGAGGAGCTGGGCAGGGATGTGCTTGGTTGCGCTGTCGCGTGCGTCAGGACCGGCGATGATGCGCAGGATGTGGGCGGCGTCAGCGACGCAGGTGGCGTGTGTGCCAACCGTGTCTTGGCTGGCCGAAATGGGGATTACGCCACTGCGACTGACGAGACCGACCGTGGGTTTGATGCCGACCACGCCACACCGTGAGGAGGGGCTGATAATCGAGCCGTCGGTTTCACTGCCGAGTGCCACTGCGACCAGTCCGGCAGCGACGGCGGCCGCTGACCCCGAGCTCGAGCCACTGGGGCTACGGGTGTGGTCGTGCGGATTGACGCATTGGCCACCACGTGTGCTGTATCCGCTACTCGAGCGATTGGCTCGAAAGTTGGCCCATTCGCTCAAATTGGCTTTGGCAATGGGGATGAGGCCAGCTTGACGTAACTTTTGAATCACAAACGCATCACCTTTGGCGCGACTACTCAACAGTGCGGCTGACCCGGCGGTGGTCTGCATGCGATCGCCCGTGTCGATGTTGTCTTTGATGGCGATGGGCACACCATCGAGCGCACTCAACGCTTGGCCCTGTTGCCAGCGAGAATCGCTGAGCTCTGCAAGCAGCATGGCGTCTGGATTGCTTTCGATGATGGCACGGTTGTCGTCTTGGTTGATGCGTTGCTGGTGACCCTCCACGAGCTGTTGCGCATGGGTGGCATCGTGATTGGGCACACGTTGCATGTCGGTGAGAGTGGTCTGAGCAAACAATACACTCATGGTCATGCCTCCTGCGGTGGTATGTTTTGAGATGGTGGTGGTGTGAGCAACGTGGTGCCAATGGCGGCCACAGTCACACCGAGAATGGCGAGCATGATGCGGGGCGTCAGCGCCTCTTGTAACACGAGGAATCCGATGAGTGCTCCCACAATCGGTTCGGTACACACGAGGACACCGTACGTGCGTGCTGGCAATCGTTGTAGGGCGTTGATGTCACACGTGAAGGGAATGACGGCAGCAGCGAGCCCCATCAGCACACTCTGCCAGAGTACGTCAACGTTGAGAAGTTGCCACTGCGCCTGAGTCACGCCTGGGATGAGCAGGATGCACCAGGCGACCCACAAACTGGCGACGAGTCCACTGAACCCCGGTGACACGGCGCTGACTTTGGGCGATGTGATGATGTAGGTGCCCCAAAATACACCCGCGATGAGCGCTGCCACAATGCCCCAACCGTCGAGAGTGGTGCCGATTTCGGGGACGAGCAGGCTGATGCTGATTGCGGCCAGGATAACCCAGATGCGCTCACGCCAACTCTTGCTCTGGAGCATGGCCACGCCGAGTGGGCCGATGAACTCCACTGCAATGGCGACGCCAAGCGGGATGCGCCGTACCGCCGCATAAAAAAACAACGTGGAGAGCGCAATCGACGCACCGAAGGCCACTATGAGCCGCCAATGAACACGGAGCAAGGGGAGAACGTGCGGGCGAACGAGGATGGTCAAGAAAAAAATGGCCACGCTCAGTCGCAGAAAGACCGTGCCGGCTTCGCCGACCAGCGGGAGAATGGGGCGAGCCAAGGCAGCGCCAAATTGCACGGAAATGACCGCAATCAGAACAAGCAGTGACGCAGGCACGCGTTGGAAGGCGTGATGAATGGTGTGTTGCATGATGTGTGGGTGTATGATGATGATATGACCACGGTATTATAGATGATTTATGAGGAGCAAGCACATGTATGCAGTGATTGGAGTTCGTTTTCGCAATGCCACCCCGTGTGCTGGTGATGAACGCAGTGTCGACGCTCTGCTTGATTCGGGTGCCCTCGACGTGGCCGGCCATCCGCCCACCGTGTATACGCCCACCCTCGAGGGACTCACGCTGAGCAGTGATGTTCCCACCAACATCGGCATGCTCAATCGGCGCATTGCCGACATGGTGGCCGATATCCGCAGTGCCGGGCAGCGGGTCATGCTCATCGGTGGCGATTGTACGCACACCACCGGGGTATATGCCGGTCTCGTACAAGCGCATGGCCCCGAAGCACGCATCGGTCTGGTTTGGTTTGATGCCCACGGCGATTTCAACACCACCAAGACTACGCTCTCGGGGATGCTGGGAGGCATGCCGGTGGCAGTATGTGCTGGGCTCACGTTGCCACAATGGCGCAACGCGGCTGGCATACAGACACCACTGCCCACCAACCGCATCTTGATGGTCGATGTGCGTAATCTCGATCCCGCCGAAGCCACCTTGATTCGTGCTACCGATGTGGGCATCGTGCCCTGTGAGGAAACGGCCATTACTCAGGCCATGCAGGCATTGTTGGCGGACGTGGATTACCTCTACTTGCACATCGACGAGGACATTCTCGATGCGCGTTACGTGCCCAACCATGGCACCGCAGAGCCGAATGGCCCCGACATGGAGCACGTGCAGGCGGCGATTCGGGCCGTGGCCACGGCTGCTGGTGACAAGCTGGTAGCCCAAGCACTCGTGTCCGTGTACAACGCCGGCCCCGGCGCAGACGTCAGTGTGGCGAGTGGTATTGAGCTCTTGCGCACGATGCGGGATCAGTGGTAGTTACGTCCAATTGTGGTTGGTCTGCGTATCACCTCGCAGGTACTTTATTTTACAGAGAGGAGTGAGTGATGAATCGTGATACCCTGCGTCAGGCGTTCGTCATCATCATTACGGTGGTCACGTTAATCGTCAACGGTTTGGCCACCTCGTTGCCCCTCAACAATGTGACCACCCAGCAGTTGTCCGACCTGTACTTGGTACGGTTCGTCCCTGCGGGATACGTGTTTGCGGTATGGGGCATCATCTATATCGGCTTCATGCTCTACAGCACGTTCCAAGGATTAGGGAGTCAGCGTGAAAACCCCCGGCTCCGCCAAATTGGTTGGTGGTACGTCATCGGGAGCAGTGCAAATGCGCTGTGGTTGGTGTTTTGGCACTACAAAATGGTCGAGGTGACCATCGTCATGATGCTCGTTTTGTTGGCCACCCTGATTTACACCGTCATCACGTTGGTGCGTATTCCCGCCCGCACTTGGGTGGAATACGCCATGGTCGATATCCCTTTCCACATTTATACGGGTTGGATTAGTGTGGCGACCATCGTGAATGTGACCGTGTTGCTCGACAAGTTGGGCGTAAAAAACGACGAAGCTGGTATCATGTGGGCCATGGTGCTCACCGCTGTGGCAGTGATTTTAGCGCTCTTGCAACGCTACTGGCGCGGCGATACCGCGTTTGGTCTGGTCATTGCGTGGGCGTTGTATGGCGTGGGGGTCAAACAAACCCAGTATGCAAGTGCTGGGACGCTCGCTGCGGCACCACAACTAGTAGACATAACCCAATATGCTACATATGTACTCCTCACCATTCTCGTTGTCTGGTGGATCATTGCGCGCATTCGCGGCCAGCGTGCACCTGGTCTCACCGCTTCGTAGCGATTTCCATACGTCGTGTTGGTTGTGTGTGTGACACCCGTGATACGTTTGTATCACGGGTGTTTGGGTGTATGAGCAGATATGCTACAATAGGTCGTCCTACAGACAACCGGTATAGTTATGAGGTGCACTATGGCAGAGCAGCTGACTGCGCGCGTATCGCTCGACCGACGTCGTACGGTAGCGGACATTTCTCCGTACCTGTTCGGTGGTTTCGTGGAGCACATGGGACGATGTGTCTATGAAGGCATCTATGATCCGGTTTCGCCGCACGCCGATGCCGACGGGATTCGTGTGGATGTGCTCGAGGCCCTGCAAGAGATGGGTGTGACCATCATTCGGTACCCCGGTGGCAACTTTTTGAGTGGATACGACTGGCGTGACGGCGTTGGCCCCAAAGCCGAGCGCCCGCGCAAACGCGATCTGGCATGGATGTCAGTAGAAACCAATCAGTTTGGTACGCACGAGTTTCTCGACTACTGCAAACGCCTCGGCGCTGACCCCATGTTGGCCGTCAACATGGGCACGGGCGACATTGCACTGGCGTCGGCCTATGTCGAGTACTGCAACGCACCAGCGGGCACCTACTGGGCCGACAAACGTGTGGCCAACGGGCAACGTGAGCCGTGGGGCGTGAAGTGGTGGTGTCTCGGCAATGAAATGGACGGACCGTGGCAAATTGGCCACCTCGATGCGGTCGAATACGGCAAAAAGGCGCTCGAAGCCGCCAAAATGATGCGCTGGCAGGACCCGAGCATCAAGCTGGTCTTGGCAGGGTCATCCAGCATCGGCATGGCCACCTTCCCTACGTGGGACCGCACCATTCTTGAGATTTGTTACGACCACATTGACGTGTTGTCGATGCACTACTACGCAGGCAACCGCACCAACGACACGCCATCCTACCTCGGTTTGGCGAGCACGTTTGAGGCCTATGTCACCACTTTGGCTTCGACCATTCAGTATGTCAAAGCGCTCAAGCGCTCGAAAAAGGACATCAAGTTGTCGTGGGACGAGTGGAACGTGTGGTACAAGAACATGCAGATGGACGGCAAGTGGCAAGAAGCGCCCCATCTCATCGAAGAAGTCTACAACCTCGAAGACGCATTGGTAGTGGCGCAATGGATGAACGTCTTTTTGCGCAAGAGCAATGTGCTTGAGGCGGCTTGTATGGCACAGATGGTTAATGTGATTGCACCAATTTTGACCAACACTGATCAGATGGTGAAGCAGAGCATCTACTACCCGTTCAAGATGATGGCAAGCCGTGCACGGGGCAAGGCGCTGGACGTGTACGTAGATGTGGCGACCTACAGCACCGAAAGCACGCCCAACATTCCGTACATCGATGTGTCCGCATCGTGGGATGAATCACGCGAGCAGGGGGCCTGTTTCATCGTCAACCGGCACTTGAGCGAGAGCATCACCGTGACTATCGACATCGCTGATGCACGATCGGGCCTCAAGGCGGTCAACGGTGAAGTCGTCGCTGGCACCGATCCCAAGGCGCACAACACCTTTGATCAGCCCAATGCAGTGGTCAGCCAGCCATTCAACGGCATGTCCGGCCAAGGACAACAAATCGTGGTCACGGTACCACCGTTGTCTGCCACCGCATTTGATTTGGTTGCGGCCAAGTAACGCGTGTGTCTCACGCCCTTTCTCCCTGCAATCACTGTGCAGGAAGAAGGGGCGCTTCCATCGGGTTACCGATAAAAACGAAAAGCAGAGAAAGGGAACTTGATGCCACGTTTCCGATTCCAGTGGGAACATGTGCCACTGCCGGTGCGCAACGCCCTTGCACTCCATTTGCAGATGCCCGCTGATGCGATCCACTTTGTTCGGCGTTTTGGCAAGCGCCCGCGTGAAGAATTCATCCAAACCACTTGGGACGTCTTGCAGCTGCACTGGCTGGCCCACGACCACGGAGCCACGCAGCGCATTACCAGTCAACTGCGTGAACGAGGCAACGGTGATGCGCGGATTAGCGACGATGCGGTGTATTTGGCGAGTTGTCGCAACACCATTGGTCTGCGCCGCATCGTGCTGGCAGAATTCATTGCGCTCGGCGAGAATGCACCAAGCGATGTAACCTTGCCAGCCGGCCCCGAGCCCGCTCCAGCGGTGTTACCCCCACCAGCGACTCCCGCCCAAGCCACCCTCCCAGTCCACGAGCAATTGCGCCAGTACGTGATTGCACTCATGCAAAAGCACTACCCAGCCGCTGCAATCGGGGTCGACGACGACGGCAGCATCATGGTGGTGGCTGGGAGTGCGAGTGTCTTTGTATCGGTGCATGCTGAGCCGTTGTTTGTGCGCATTACAGCCGTGCTGGTGCACAAATTGAGTGCAAGCGCCGAGTTATTCGAGACGCTCAATCACGTCAATCGGGCGCTGCAAATTGGCCGCATGTACTGGGCGGACGACTACGTGTTCCTCGAGGAGTGCCTGTTGGCGCAGGCCATCAATGAAGCCTCGTTCATGCAAACACTCGAAGCCGTGCGCTTTATCGCTGATCAGTACGATGACCGCTTGATTGCGTCGTTTGGAGGGGAACTGCTACAAACGAGTGTCACGGGAGATAGCATCGATGTCTAGTGCCCTCTTGCAACAATTCAACCACGAACTGACCACGCTCATTGAGCGGGTGCGCCATAGCACGGCCATGGTATCGGGCATGTCCGTGGATTTGCTCACGGGTGGCAGTGGCTCTGCCTGGTTGTACGACATCCAGGGTCATCTGGTCACCAATCATCACGTGGTGGCAGACATCAAGCGTTCGTTGCGCGTGCAATTTGCGGGCAAACCAGAAATCCCAGCCGTCGTCGTGGGGAGTGATGCGAGCACGGATTTGGCCGTGCTCCGGGTCGAGTTGAACGTGCCGGCCGTCGCATTGCCACTGCGCCCCGCATTACCCGCACTCGGAGAACTCTGCTTGGCGATGGGTGCACCGTTGCGTTTCCGTGAATCGGTGAATCTCGGCATTGTCTCCGGTTTGCACCGTCAGCTCACGTTGGCCGATGACGCGGTCCTCGAAGAAGTCGTTCAAACGGATGCTGCCATGAATCCGGGGAATTCGGGTGGACCACTCATTGACATGGCCGGTTGCGTGATTGGCGTCAACGTGGCTAAGCGCGGAGACGCTGATAACATCGGCTTTGCCATTTGTAGTGAAATCGTTGCCGATGTGGTCCCTGAACTCATTGCTCATGGTGCCGTCGCCCGCGGCACCTTTGGTCTGACGGTGGGTGAGGTCATGGATGCGAGCGGCCAAGAAGATCCCACCATCGTGGTGCAACGCGTGCGCACCACACCGTCGCTCTTTGCGGTTGGTGACATCGTGGTGAGTATTGACGCACAGCCGATACGGCGCCGGTACGACATTCGCAAATTGCTCCATCGGGGCACGATTGGCACCACCAAGCAGGTCGTAGTCCGGCGAGGTACACAGCTACTCACGCTGACCGTGCCCGTGATGCAGCGTCAGCCCGTGACATAAAAAGCAACGCGGGCACGGACGTCTGAGCGTTCGTGCCCGCAGAGTGCAATGGTTACTTGCTCGGAGTGCCGAGGTACTCACAGAGCAGGCCGTGGAAATGGTGCACGCCGTTTTCACGGAGCAACGAAAAGCGCCCCGTGTTGTAGGACTGTGAGCGCAGGCGGCGTTGCACCGTCTCACACAGATCGATGTCTTCGCGTTGCACGAGATCGCTGAAAGCGAAGTTTTTGGCGAAATCTTCAGCAATCCCCGGACGATCCATGTCGAGCACGTACCATTCAAAGATGGTGACGGTCTTTTCTGGGCCGAGCGGCAAAATGATGTTGATCTGCAGGTTGTCGGGGTAGATGTTGAGCATCAGATTGGGGAAGACCCAGTAGTAGAGGGCCTGTGCATCAGCGTTCTTTTCAAGATTGCGCCGATACAACGAGTCTTCTTTGGCACGAATGGGTGCATACTGCTTGGAGTAGTACCGCTCTGTTTCGACCCGGTACTGGTTGTAGTCGATTTCCTTGAACAACCCGGGGTGAGCCACGGGAATGTGGTAGCCCTCGAGGTAGTTGTCGACGTAGACCTTCCAGTTGCAATCGATCTCGTAGTCGACGCGCTTGTAGAATCCCATGCGATCAAGGGGCATGTGCGCCGTTTCGGGCACGATATTGCCGAGCGTGGCGGCCAGTGATGGCGCCTCGTTGTCGAGACACACAAAAATAAACGGTCCCCAGGTGTCGACACGGACCGGTTTGAGACCAAATTCTCCGCGCTCGAAGCACTCCACGCCCTCAAATTCCGGCGTGTTGAGGAGACGACCATCGAGGCCGTACGTCCAGCCGTGGTACGTGCATTGCAGGGTTTTGCGATGACCCGGGCCATTGGCCACTGCGCCAGCGCGATGACGGCAGACGTTGTAGAACGCATGGATGGTGCCTGCGGTGTCGCGCGTAATCACGAGTGGTTCGTCGACCACGGTGCAGGTAAAGTGGTCACCAGGGCGTTGCAGTTGTTCGAGTCGTCCCACGAGTTGCCACGTGCGCCCAAAAATGGCGCGCTTTTCGTGCTCCAACTGATCGGCAGCGATGTACCAATCGGCAGGAATGGTGGTGGCGGTGGCTAAATTTGGGTCGTAGGTGAATGCAGAGGCCATACGCTACTCCTATCCGCGCACACTCAGTAATTCCACGTCGAAGACCAAGGTGGCGTTGGGCGGGATGACCCCTCCTTCGCCACGGGCTCCGTACCCGATGTCGGCCGGGATGGTCAAAATCCGCCGTCCACCTACGTTCATGGACAGCACCCCTTCGTCCCAGCCGCGAATGACTTGCCCGACGCCGATGATGA
>Ga0172372_10003098_pt1 | contig 24764 bp, 18 predicted proteins | sample LakKiv5m_2_FD_114544 | JGI IMG/M metagenome (GOLD analysis project Ga0172372, IMG submission 114544) | Freshwater microbial communities from Kabuno Bay, South-Kivu, Congo - kab_092012_9.5m | ecosystem: Environmental > Aquatic > Freshwater > Lake | place: Democratic Republic of the Congo...
ATGGACTTTCAGTTGGGTCTCAATTCACAACGATCCTGCGCCTAATTTCACAACTGTTCGGGATTGGGGTGGAGTTGCAGCAAAGACAGTAGGTTCCGGCGGCAATGGACTGCACGTCCATCTGGATTTTGTTGTCTGGAGACTGGTGAGGGATGATGCTGGCACCCGCGAGTGTCAAGAGGGAGCAAGTCACCGGGAAGGGGGCATCTATTTGGAGGAAATCCGCGGCGGGGTTGGGCCAAACACTGAGATTCGAAGTTCCCAAGGGGAGCGAGGATGCCGCGCTGGAGGGAAGCAATTCCTCATGGGGTGAAAAGGTCAGACCTGAAGCGTTCCATTGGAAGGCAACCGAAGCCGTGCAGCCATTGGCATCCTCTGCCTCAAGCAGATAATGTCCCCAAGGAGGGTTGAACATGGGGTTGCCGTTCCAATCGGGGAGCAGGTTGACAGGGTCCGGCAGAGGCGGGTCAAAAAGGTGAAAATAGCAGCGCCAATTGTATGCAGGAAGGCCGCCAGTTGCCCAAGAGACCAACGTGGTGCCATCGGGGTTGGGCACGGCGGTGAGGCCCACCTCCAAGGCTGCAAACAACTCGACCTGCTGCGACTGGGCTTGGGCGCAGCCATTCGCATCGATCCAAGTGCCGGACCATTCTGGTTGGGAAGTGCCGATGGCCAAACCTGAGGCGGGGCAGGGTAGGGGGGTGCCGTCCCAAAGGAGCTGGTAGGGCGGGGTGCCACCGGAGGGGGTGGCCCATGCCAGTGCCGAGTCGCCCGCGCAGTCCGGGGACCAAGGGGACCACGACACATCGAGCGGGGCTGGCTCCGTAAGGGTGACCCCGGCGGTGCCCGGACAGCCCTGCGCTGTTATCCACTGCACCCAAAGGCTGCCGGCAGGCAGGCCCGTCAGCGGGGAGAAACCATTCCACGGGGCGCCATTCACGAAAAAGCTCCAGCCCGAGAGCAGGGAAGGGGCAACGGGGGACCCTGACTGAACGAACGACCCTTGCCACGCGCCATCCGAGGCCCCTGCGCAACTGGGGGACGTGGGCGTCGAGACCAACGACGCGGGGGAATAAGCGGAGACCCCGTGGGAGGCAGGGAAAGGAACCCCGTTGACCAGCCAGTGAAAGCCCACCGTCCCCGGGCCCTGAAGGGGGAAGGTGGTGCCAGAGCTCCCGTTGGGCCACAGGATACCCACCCCGGGAACCAACTGCGCCGTGAGCGTACCTGCGGCCCCCGGGCATAGCCCGTCCGGGCCCGTTACGCCCACTTGGGCGAGCCAAGTTGCACCCTCCGTCACCACCACCGTGCCATCCATCGGCGGGTCCAGCACCACATCGACCACCCCGTTGGGCCAAATGACCCGGATGGAATCGATGCCAGTTGCGGGCCCAAGGCCCACGTGGTGCCGGCGTGCGGTTTGGCCTAAAAAGTCCTGACCACAAAACGTGTACGCACGGTAGGGCGAAGCGGGATGGTCCCAGAAAACCTCAATCCAAGCCCCGATGCCCATCGCATTCGAAACCACCCCAACCGGCTCAATCTTGACCCAATGGTGATCCGGCAAAAGCGGCTCATGCAGGTTGCGCCAGAGCCTCAGCTTGTGATTTCCGACGTTGTGGACGGCCAAATCCGGCCACCCATTCCCATCCCAGTCCCCTTGCACGACCACGTGCGCATTGGTGTAATCGGGGGCAAAAACACTGTCTGGAGCCCACTCCATCGCATACCCCCCTGCGGCGCCGCTGTTGATGAACAAGGGATTCTCCTGAAAGGGATTGCCCATGTCATGTTCTGCGATGAACAAATCCCGGTCGCCGTCGTTGTCAAAATCAAACCAGCAACCGCCCCACATGTACCGGTCGTGAAGTTGGGTGCCGAAGTGCTCGGTGGTGATGTTTTGGGCGGTGGCACCCGGGATCAAAGTGTAAACTTCATTCTCCAATCCCTGTCCATTCACCGTATTCGTGATGAGCACGTCACGCAACCCATCTGCGTTGAAGTCCGCCTCGCTCAGCGTCATGGCATCGATGAGCATGTCAAAGCCCCAGGCGGCCGAGGCGTCTGAAAACACGCCGTCGCCATTGTTCAAATACAGTGCGTTGGGAAAGTCCTTGTCATTGGCGACCAACAAATCCGGGTCCAGATCGTTGTCAACATCCAGGAACAACACAGCGAGCGTCAAACCAATGCCATTGGAAGTGTTGGAGCTCTCGGTTTGGTTGGAGAAATGGAAGTTGCCCTCGTTCCGGAAGAGCAGGTTGGTCTCTGTGGGCGGCGGATCGCCCGGCGCCACATTGCCTGCGTACGCTCCGATGTAGACATCCAGGTCCCCATCTCCATCCACATCGGCCCAGGCTGCGCAAGAGAGCAGGTGACCATCCACCGGCAGCCCACTTCCCCCCGTCCTTTCCATCAATTGGCCATTGAACAACCGCTCGAAGATGCGCGTGGGGCCTCCATCTTGAACCACAAACAGGTCCATGTCACCATCGTCGTCCACATCGACCCACTGAACCGCTTTGGGGTTGTGGGTCATGGAAATCGACAATTGGGGCTGTAAGACCAAGGCCCCTCCGGTGTTTCGGTAGGTTCGGATGCCGGTGCCGTTGACCCCCACGGTCAAATCATCCCAACCGTCCAAGTCGTAATCGTACATTGAAAGTCCAGACCCATACAACCCATTTACATTGGTCACATCGATGCCCATGGCGGGCGCTACGTTCACAAATCCTTGCGACAAAGCACCGTCACCCAGTGCTGACATCAGGAGTGCAAAAGGAAGGAAACGGAGACTACTCCGGAGGAAGGGCATGGTTCAGGCGATGGTTCGCTGGTTAGACGGAACGGGATTTCAGGGGTTGCCTGATAAGCCCCAATGGCATGCCTCTATTTGCTCGATGAGCCAGTCTGCAGGTCCATTTTCAATAACCGCATGAACCCAAGGACGTTTTCGATCATCGCCCCATTGCTGGCGCATGCGATCGGTCACTTGCTCGGCCGTTAGACCGTCCCGTTCCACAGCCCGCCGGATTCGATCCCCTTCTGGGGCTGTAACCAGCACCACTGCATCGCAATCCCGATGGAAGCCGGATTCTAGGAGGATGGCTGACTCCCGGAGAACCATCTGGGGCGGCCGACTCCGCAAAGCCTGCCCATCACACCACGCATCGAACCCAGATCTCACCCGCGGGTGCACCCAGGCATTCAACTGGGTCAGTGCCTGGGCGTCCCGAAAAACCCAATGCCCGAGCTGCCGCCGGTTCACATCGACGTGGTCACCTCGGTCATTCCAGACCAGCACGTCCTTTCCCCAGGTCGCCAGCAACAGCTCCCGGAGTTCCCGGTCCTGTCTGTACAAAACAGCACCCGCCTGGTCTGCATCCCATCGGGGAACTCCCAGTGTTTCCCAAATGCGTCCCACAGTCGACTTGCCACTCCCGATGCCACCGGTCAAACCGATGATCCGAGGCCGATCACCCGAGGCGGGCTGGGGAGAAAATGTGGGCAACTCGCGCATGGCACAAAGTTGGGGAAAACCGCACAATCCCTTCCTTTGCACCATGGCAGTTTTGCTCGCCCCCTCCTTGCTCGCTGCGGATTTTGCAAACCTGCAACGCGACATCGAACTCGTCAACGCATCCGATGCCGACTGGTTCCACCTCGACATCATGGACGGGGTTTTCGTGCCCAACATCAGCTTCGGAATGCCGGTGATGGCCGCCATTGCCCGCCACGCCCGGAAGCCCTTGGACGTCCACCTCATGATCGTGGATCCGGATCGCTACATCCAGACCTTCGCCGACTTGGGCGCGCGTGTTCTCACGGTTCATTGGGAAGCCTGCAACCACCTGCACCGGACCTTGCAAGCCATTCGGGCGGCGGGCATGCAGGCCGGGGTAGCGCTCAATCCCCACACAGCGCCCGAGGTGCTGACGGACGTTTTGGACAGCATTGATTTGGTATGCCTGATGTCTGTGAATCCGGGTTTTGGAGGCCAAACCTTCATCCCCCGAACCCTCGACAAAACCCGTCGAACCCGGGCCCTCTTTCAGTCGGCAGGCTTGCATCCCCATATTGAAATCGATGGGGGCGTCGGCGTTCAGAATGCCCGAGAACTGGAGGCGGCCGGGGCCACGGTGCTCGTTGCTGGCTCTTCCACCTTCCATGCAGCCGATCCCCATGCGGCCATCCGCGACATGCGGGGTCTCTAACCTAGGGTTCGATTTCGGCATTGAGCATGGCCTCCAGCAACTTCGTGCAGATAGGCTCCAGCCGCTCATAAGGGCCGGACTTCACGGTACACTTCCCCTTGAAATGAACCAGTACGGCACATTGTTCCGCTTGTAGGGGATCGTGCCCGCAGTGGAGAATCAATTGTTCGATGACGTGATCAAAGGTGTTGACATCGTCGTTGTACAAAACGATGTGCCATTCCGAATCGGTGAGCACGTCAACGGACAAGTCCAGCTCCGTCTCGGTCTCGGTGGCAGCCATGCGCCAGGGCTCGTTTCGAATCATGCTAGGCCAAACTTTGCAAGAGTGAAGATAGAACGAACAATCCGAACGTGCGATTGTTGTTCTTTCATATCCGTTCAGCATGCACAAGGGCAAATTACTTCTGGTTTCCGAGTCACCTGCCGAGGCGGTGACCGCGTGTCTGGAGCGATCGGGATTCGGGGTGGCGTCCGCAACGTCGGTGCAAGATGCTGCACTCGCAGCCCTGGAACACAAGCCAGATGGGGTTCTTTTCCTGGGCCGACTGGGACCCGAATGGGACACGGTGCGTGGGGTTCTTTCAGAGCGGTTCCGGTTCGTGGAAATCGAGGAGGTCTGTGCGGAACAGGCATCGCAACTGGAGGGCGAATGGAATGCCGAGGAGTGGCTGGATGGGGCCATGGCCCGGAACGGACACCCCTCCGCGGTGAGCAGCTTGGCTGCGACCGGGGAGGTGCTTGAGACTTTGGCCGGAGGGGCCGGGGTAACTGGCGGGGCTGAAGGGGAGGAGGGAGGTCGGTGGAAGACCGTGGCGCTGGGGGATTTGGCCTATCTGATTGAAAAACGCCTCCGGGTGGGCATGCCCAAGCTGCAGCACTTCTACACGAAAGTGGGCAACAAGCTTCGGCGGGTGGAGGTCAAGGACATCCGGTTCATCGAGGTGGAGGGCAAGTACAGCGCGATCCACGTGGCGGAGCGGAAGTACAATGTGAAGGCGTCACTCAAGGACCTGTTGCACAAGCTTCCGGAGCAGCTTTTCGTCCGCGTCAGCCGCAACTATGTCGTGAACGTAGACCGAATCGAGCACATTGACACGTTTCAATACACGGTGCGGATCGGTGAGTTGGAGATTCCCATCTCCCGCACGTACAAAGAGAACTTGATGCGGTTCATTCAGTTGCTCTGACAGCCCGGAAACGCTTCCACCTCTTATAGAACCACTTTGCGGCGACCCAAGGGGTCATCGCTGCGGCGACGGGCAACGGAAGTCGCCGCCATTTGACCCGAAGTTCCTCCCGGTATAGGGCCCAATCGAACCGCCGCGAAATCCCACCGGGGGACACTTGGGCCCACCGGGTTGCATGGCATTGTGCCGGCAATCCGGCCTGAAACAGGTGGAGGTGGAGGTCGTAGTCGCTCAGGATGCGCAGCCCCGCATCGAAGGGGGGCAACGGGAGGAGATTCGCCGGGTACCAAATGCCCTGGTGGTGCACGGTGTGGCGCAACCACAGGGAACGATCCCATCGGGCAGGATAGTGGGAGGGTACCCCAGGCTCTCGTGGTGGCAACACGTCCACACCGAAGACCTGGATCACATCGGGCAAAGCGTTTTGCAGCCAACCCTCCCAGTCGAAGTCGCTTGCGGGGACATCGCCTGCACCGAGGAAGGTGATCCACCGACCCCTGGCCTGCGCAGCCCCCCAGTTCATGGCATCGTAAACCCCGCGTGCAGGCCTTTGCCAAGCTTGCAAACGCGGCCCCATTCCTTCTTGCTGCATGGATGCTAACCTCGCCCATGTACCATCCTCCGATTCTCCATCGACCACCAGGACTTCCATCCAATTGCCCCGGGGATCCAGTTCGCGCACGGCCCTCCAAGTGGATTCCCATGCTTCCTCTGCATTTCGAAGGGGAATGACCACCGACAAGACGGGGACGTCTGATGGCGCCGAAGCGGTCATCGATTCAGCTTGAACTGGATGCCCTTGGGCATCGCACCTCCCGGGGTGTCATCCGACGGGGGGGGCTGCACGGGTTCGCTGGACATAGGCGGTCCTTCGGGTTCGGCAGGTTCTTCCGTAACCCCTTCATCGTCCGGCTCAGGCAAACTTTCCCACCAAGCATCGTCCTGGTCGTCCCATTCGTAACGGTCGTCATCGGAATCCGGTCCATCGGGCGCAGCGGCCGCCTCGTTTGCCTCCGGGGGCAATTCTGCCGTGGCCCCCGTTTCCGTCTTGTGCTCCTCGGTGGTCTTTTCGCTGACCTCCTCGGTGGCCTCAGTCGCCGAATCTGCAGCGGGTGCAACCACCCGAACCGCATGGGATACAGGGACTGCAGCAGACCGTTTGACGACCGGCGGAACAGGGTCATCCACAGGGCTGGGGTCGGGATGCACGATCCGTTCCTGAGCAGATGGCTCAGTCCTAGGCCCAGAATCGGCTGCGGCCGCTCCGTTGCGGGGCCCAGCCTCATCAATCCGTCCCGCCTCACACCGAATCAACCTCCCAGGATGGCGTCGCACCGCATCGTGGTCGTGCGTAGCCATGAGCACCGTCCGGTTTTCACGGACCAAACCATGCAGCAACGCCAAAATCTCCTCTGTCGTCTCCGGATCCAGGTTTCCCGTGGGCTCATCAGCCAGAATGAGCGCCGGGGAGTTGAGAAGCGCCCGGGCAATGGCCACCCGTTGCTGCTCCCCCCCAGAGAGTTGATGCGGCATTTTGTAACCCTTGGATCCCAATCCAACCGCCTTCAAGCAAGCCTCGATGCGCTGGTCCACTTCGGCCGCGACATTCCAGCCCGTTGCGCGCAACACGAAGGCCAAATTCGCATGAACCGTCCGATCGGGAAGCAAAGCGAAGTCTTGAAAGACAATGCCCAGCAACCTTCTCAATTGGTGTACGTTGCGGCGATTGACTCGTTTCAAATCCACCCCGCAGACCTGCCCCTCGCCTGCCGTCAAAGCCAGGTCCCCATACAAGGCCCGGAGCAGCGAGCTTTTTCCGCTTCCGGTTTTTCCGATGAGGTAGACAAACTCTCCTCGGGCAACCTGAAGGTTGACATCGGTGACGACCAGGTGCTCCGATTGGGCGACCGAGACTCCCTGTAGCGAAATCAGAGGGCCATTTCCTTCGCTCATGGTTTCTGCGATTGCAAGGTCACCCGGCTTGCATCCAACTTGGGATTGACCTCCAAATGGTCGTAAGTGATGGTCAGCGCTTGGCTGTTCGCCACGGTGGTGACCAAGGTCGGGAACCGCATGCCGCCGAAGGTTTGGTAGGATGCATAGGATTCCTCGCTCTGAAGGGGCCCTGTGGGACCCACCCTTACGGCGGTTGTTCGGGTGAGCTCACCGGTAGCCACATCAAAGTACAAAGTGGATTCGGGCAAGGTGCCTTCCGCGGATCCTGCTTCACGCACTTCCACCACATACATCGGGCGTTCACCTTGCTTGTCAATGCCTTTCAAATCATAAGATTTCCCGTTGGCGATGGCGGTCAAATGGAACAGTGGATCCAATGATTCCTGCTTGTCCGCGAGGTCCTCAGCGGATGTAGCCCGCTTCATGCCCTGGGCCGTGGTGGATCCCGCGGTGGGGGTGATGACCTCTTCCATCATGACCTGCCCCTCGAAGGTGATTTCGGTCCGGGTGCCCTTGCCGTAGAGGGTCCACTCAGCGATTTGCAGTTGCATGGGAACCCCCATCTCTACCTTTCCTGAGCGGTGCAATCCGGTAACCTTGCGCCACTTGGCGATTCCTCCTGTGGCCTCGTAATGTCGTTCCACCACGGATTGCGCAGTCAAGCCCTCCGGCGCGGGTTCCAACCCACTGATTGGGCGACCCAACGCATCGAAGTATTGCACCCGTCCATTTTGAGCAAATCGGGCCAAACCGTCCGCCACCTCCTGGCGATTTCCGACCACCGTGATGAACAGGGCTTCCGGTCTGAGGTAGCTCGCCGCAACGCGCTGGATGTCCTCCACGGTCACTGCTGCCAATTTCTGGAGGTAGGTCTTGTAGTAGTCTTTGGGCAACTTGTTGCGTTCGATGTTCAAGGCGAAGGCAGCGACGGTCTCAGGATCCTCCAGCGAACGAGCAAAGCTACCCGTCATGTATTGAATGGTGGTCTGCAATTCACTGGAGGTTACCTTTTCTCGGGTGATGCGCTGGATTTCGGCCAAAAACTCAACCACAGCTGAGTCGGTGACTTCGTTTCGTACGTTGGCAGACGCCACAAACCGGCCCAAGGTCCGATCCGGCGACAAGGAGGACCGGGCCCCGTAGGTGAAGGCTTTGCTTTCCCGCAAGTTTTGCATCAAACGTCCCGAAAAACCGCCTCCGCCCAGGATGTTGTTCATGACCGAGACGGCAATGGCATCGGGTTCACCGGGTTTGAGCTGGACCACGTGGGCGATGGCGATGTTGCTTTGGACAGCCCCTGGCAAATCGGCAAAACACACCTGGTTGCCCCGCTGCATGCCGATCATGGGAACGAAGTTCACGGGAACCTCCGCGGGTTGCCAGGCACCAAAGTACCGGAGCGCCTTTTCCCGCGCCAACTGTGGGGTGATGTCACCCACCACAACGAGGTAAGCCACATTGGGCCGGAAGTAGGTATGGTGGTATCCTACCAGGTCTTCCCGGACAATGGCCTTCAGGGTTTGCGGTGTTTCTACCTCTCCATAAGGATGGTCCTCCCCGAACAGGACGCGGGCGCGTAGGTTGCTTGAAATCGCTCCAGGATCCGTCGCATTCGAAGCCAAACCACTCAAAGCCTGGGTCCGAAGCTTCTCCAACTCAGCCTCAGAAAAGGTGGGGTGGAGCAAAACATCGGACATCACTTCCAGCAAGGCATCGGTATGCCGGGTCAGGGAGGAAGCAAAAATTCCCTGAGAGGAGGTGCGCAGTTGGCCTCCAATGAAATCAATGGATTCGTCAATCTGCGCCTTGGTCCGGGTTTCCGTGCCGGTCCCCAAAAGGCTTCCCGCAAATCGCACATAGCCAGCTTTTGCTCCCTCCTTCAAGGGAACCAGGTCCAGGTTGAGATCCCAGCTCACCCTTGGCAAGCGGTGGTTTTCCACCACAATCAAGGTCAAACCATTGGGCAGTTTCTCCAAATGATAATCCCCGATGGCGATGGTGGGTGCAGGCCCAGCTGCCGGTGCCTTGGAGCGGTCCACCTGCGCATGCAAGGCTGCCGATGAAGTGATGAGCCACCCCACAGCCACACATGCCCAGACCCGGAATGGGTGGCTAGATTTTGAGAACACAGAATTCATTGTGGTTGGGATTGCTGGGTTTGCAAAAAGTACAAGGTGACCCGTTGTGAAGGGTCATAGTAAGTATTGGCAGCTCGTTGGATGTCTGCTGGGGTCACAGCCATGTAGCGCTCGATCTCGGTGTTGATCAAGTCGGCGTTGCCGAAGTACATGTGATAATTCGCCAAGGACTCTGCAATGCCCGCCATGGAGCTGTTTGACTGCACGAACTGGGATTCAATCTGGTTTTGGAGTTTCTGCAGTTCCTGTGCCGAAATGGGTTCTCGCTTGAGCCGATCCACCTCCTCATTCATCGCCTTCTCGACTTCGTGGGGTTCCACGCCCATGGAGGCCAGGGCATACGCGAGGGTCACCCCTGGATGCTCCAATCCGAAACTGAAGGCGCCACAGAACAAGGCAAGTTGTGCCTCATCCACCACACGCCGGTTGAGACGGCTTGATTCACCGCCACTCAGGACTTGATTGAGCATTTCAACAGCATAGAAATCGTTCGTGCCTTGCGCAGGGATGGGATAGGCCTGAATCACCATAGGAAGGGCATCTTTGCCCCAAACCGTGTCCCGGTATTCTCCCTGCCGTCGGGGTTCTCGAACGTTGGTTCGGCGCACTTCAGGCCCCTTGGGGATGTCACGGAAGTACTTCTCGATGAGTTTTTTTGCCGCCTTGATGTCAATGTCACCGGCGATGGACAGCACGGCATTGTTGGGAACATAGAACCGTTTGTAGAAGTCCATGAACTCCTCATAGCTTGCGGCATTCAGGTGCTCAAGCGACCCGATGGGGGTCCAGCGGTAGGGGTGTTCACGGTAGACAGCTTCCATGGTCTTGGGGAGCAACTGCCCGTAGGGTTGGTTGTCATAGCGCTGCCGCTTTTCTTCCTTGACCACTTCGCGCTGGGTCTCGATGCCGATTCCTTCGACCCGGGCATGCAACATCCTTTCGGATTCCAGCCACAGCCCCAGTTCCAGCTGGTTGGACGGCAAAACCTCGTAATAGAAGGTCCTGTCCTGCGTGGTGTTGGCGTTGAGCACCCCCCCCGCACCTTCAACGTAAGAATCAAACTCACCCCGGGCGATGTGTTCACTTCCTTCGAAAAGCAGGTGCTCGAAGAAGTGGGCCATTCCGGTTCGGTTGGGATCTTCGTCCTTCGAACCCACGTGGTACATAACGGTCACGGCCACAATCGGGGTGCTGTGGTCTTCGTGGAGGATGACATGCAAGCCATTTTTGAGGTCGAAGGATTCGAAGGGAATTTTTCGGGCCTGACCCATTGCAGGAGCAAAAGCGGCACCGAACATCCCGAGGCAAAGCCACCCAGCACGGAAAAGCGGATGATACATGGTTGGAATTTTGCGGCAAGATAGCACGGGAATGGCAGCATGGTCAGGGAGGGCAGGGGTGTGTATCTTCGGGCCGTGGAAAGGATGCAAATCGGTCTCGAACCCTGGGGAATGCAAGAGGTGCTGGATGCGCTAAAGCAAACGCACAGGCTTTCTTTTTCGGACGGGGCCCTGGAGGCTGTTTCGCGGTGCGTGCAGTTCTTGGACGCACAAATAGAGGCCGGCGGGAACAATCCTGTGTACGGAGTGAATACGGGGTTTGGGGATTTGGCCTATCAAACCATCCCGAACGATCAACTGGCCCGACTGCAGGAGAATCTGCTACTCTCTCATGCCTGTGGGGTAGGAGAACCGGTGCCGGAGCCGGTGGTTCGGACCATGTTGTTGCTGAAGTTGAAGGCGTTGGTGCGAGGACATAGCGGCGTTCGCCAACCGACGTTGGACCGGTTGCTCGACTGGCTGCGCGTGGATTGTCTGCCCCGGGTTCCTTCGCAGGGATCTTTGGGAGCAAGTGGTGACCTGGCACCGCTTGCCCACTTGGTCCTCCCCCTGATCGGGCAAGGCGAAATGAGGCATGGGGGCGGTTATGAGCCTGCAGCGACGGTTCTGAAGGCATACGGCTGGGAGCCGTTATCCCTGGGCCCCAAGGAGGGATTGGCTTTGATCAATGGCACCCAGTTGATGCTTGCGTATGGCGTTCAGTCCCTACATCGCGTAGCACGGATCGCTGCTTGGGCGGATGCTATGGCTGCATGGTCTCTGGAGGCATGGCATGGTCGTTCGGAGCCTTTTCACCCTGCCATTCATCGGGTGCGGGGCCAACAGGGTGCTCAGGTCTCTGCAGCTCAGGTCCGGGCTTGGCTCACCGGAAGCAAGCAGCAAGCAGAGCCTCGAACCCAAGTCCAGGATCCCTATTCCTTTCGTTGTGTTCCGCAAGTACACGGTGCCTCGCGCGACGCATGGAAGCATGCTGTCGGGACCTTGGAGCGAGAAATCAATGCGGTCACCGACAATCCATTGATTTTCCCGGAAGAGGGCCTAATCCTAAGCGGAGGCAATTTTCACGGCCAGCCTTTGGCGTTGGTCTTCGATTACCTGGCTGTGGCGGTTCACGAATGGGGGAGCATCAGCGAACGCAGGACCTTCAAGCTGCTCTCTGGTCGCCAAGGATTGCCTCCATTCTTGGTCGCAGAGCCGGGTTTGAACAGCGGATGGATGATTCCCCAGTACACCGCGGCGAGTTTGGTCTCTCAAAGCAAACAGCTGTGCACCCCAGCATCCGCAGACACCATTGACAGTTCGAATGGGCAGGAAGACCATGTTTCCATGGGGGCCAATGGTGCGCTCAAGCTCTGGCGCATTTTGGACAACGTTGAACAAGTGCTTGCCATTGAAGCACTCACCGCGGCCCAAGCCTGTGATCTCCGGGGTACCCGGGGGATGGCCCCGGGCCTGCTCAAACTTCAGACCTCCCTGCGTGAGCGCGTACCGCATGCATCGCAGGATGTCTATTTGCATCCGCTCCTCATAGCGGGCCGCGACTGGATGTTCACCGGCGCGGGGAATGCGTTGCGCCAAGAAATAGAATCTACACCTGAATTCCGTTTGACAGCCCATGGCCTTGATTGAATCCTTTGAAAAGTCGGGCAACTGGCTATTTCGCTGGCGGAGTTACCTCCCGTTGGTCCTGTATGTGTTGGCTGGTGCCGTCTTGCTCTGGGGGCCTGCTCCCGAGGAGGAGAAGATCTCAAATTGGGATGCATTTGAGATGATTTGCTTGACAATCAGTCTTTTGGGATTGGTCATTCGGGCTTTGACCATTGGTTACACGCCACGAGGGACTTCGGGTAGAAATACCGCTGAGGGACAAGTTGCAGAGACTTTGAATACCCGAGGCATTTATGGAACCGTGCGGCATCCCCTTTACTTGGGGAACTTCTTGATGTGGATGGGGCTGGTATTGTATGTGGGTTCCTGGGAGTTCAGTTTGTTGGTTTCTTTGGCATTCTGGCTCTACTATGAGCGCATCATGTTTGCCGAAGAGGCGTTTTTGCGTCGAAAGTTTGGACAAGTGTACCTGGATTGGGCGGAAAGAACCCCTGCCTTTCTGCCGCGCTGGAGCGGTTGGAAGCCGGCTGGCGTTCCATTCTCCTTCAGGAACGTCCTCAAGCGAGAGTACAATGGCTTCTTTGCCGTATTCCTGACCTTTGCTTGGATCAGCTGGATGCAGAGCGGTCGGCTCGAATCCGAGATGGGAAAGGGATGGGCCGAAGCGAGGGTACAGGGGGTTTGGTGGGTTCTCTTCCTGGCGGCTTCGGTGGTTTTTTTGTTGCTTCGCACGTTGAAGAAACGAACCCGGGTGCTTGACGTGGCTGGCCGAGAATACGAAGGCTGAAAACGCAGACGGGTCAGGTCACCTTCGCCCGGCGCATCAAGCGGCGCAGGAGATTGGGAGCAAAGCGAGCGAGGTAAGCTCCGATGCGTTCAGATCGTCCAATGAGCACCAACGGCTTTTCTTTTTCCATTGCCCGGAGCAAATGAATTGCGCAGGTCTCGGGAGAGAGTCCTTCGCCCGTTTTCTCATCCATTGTGCCTTGGGCACTCCCGTCGCCCACCATGGCGTTCATGGAAATCTCGGTTCGAATGAAACCGGGGCACACAAGCGTAATGCGCAGTCCGTCGTCATGGTGCTCAGCACGTAGTGCCTCAAAAAAACCATGCAGTGCGTGCTTTGCACCACAGTAGCCACTTCGCAAAGGGGATGCGAACAACCCCATCAAACTCGTAACCACAGCAATTTTTCCTGCGCCTTGAGATAGGAAGTGGGGGAGGAGCGCCTTGGTCAATGCCACCGTTCCGAAGTAATCCACTTCCATGATCTTTCGGTCGACCTCCAATGCGGTATCCTTGGCCAAGGAACGCTGGCTGATTCCGCCACAATGGACCACCCCGTCGATTCGACCGGCCCATTCGAGGGCTTCTTCACATTTTCCCGGAAGGCTATCTGCCAAGGCCAAATCCAATGGCAAAATCATCACCTGATCGGGCAAAAGTTGATGTGCAACCACCACCTTCTCCAACGCATCTTGCCTGCGTGCAGAAAGGATGACCCGCGCACCACAACGTGCCAACTCAACCGCCACGGCTTTGCCAATGCCGCTGCTTGCACCGGTTACCCAAAGGGTTTTCCCTGTCCAATGGGATGGTTTCTTCATGGGAGTTTCATCATGAAAAGGGCCATCAGCATCATGATGCCGTTTTCGGCAACGGTTACCCATCCAACAGGTTGCCCCAATGCATCACCCAAGCATGCACAACGAATGGAGTATTTTCGGTAAATCACCAGCAACGGACCGATGGCAGACACCATCAACCAAAGGGCAATCCACCCGTTCCAAAGTCCCAAATCGGAAACCAAAAGGTAGGACCACCCCGCTGCCCATTCCAGAAAGGGGAAGGCCCAAGCATAGGGAGCCCAACGACGGGCCACCATGTCATAGCGCCGGAACAACGCAACAAAACCCCTCAAATTCATCACCTTGAAGAGCCCGAAGGCCAAAAAATAGCCCGCCATGGTGAACCGCATGAATCCATCCATCCAGGGGGTCCCCGCATCAGTATGCGCCCGATGGGCACCCCATGCAGCCAAGGCCACAATTTGAGCAAAAACCACCAGCAAGGGGAGGTATCCCTGCAATCCAACGCTTTCTACTGGCGATGTTACCGCGGTGCGCTCGGGTTGCTGCGGAGCGCTCAGGTCGGAGTGGGCTGACAACGTGGACGTTGCAGCCACTACGCACCCAGCTTCGGAAATCGCCCGGGAGATGGCTTCCGCTGATGTACCTGAGGTCACCCAAACCAGCACCTTGCCGGTGTCCAAAAACACTTCTACACTTTCTACGCCCCTTAAAGCTGAGACCGCTCCTCTAACCCGTTGAACACAACCATTGCAAGTCATGCCATGGACATCCAACCGAATCAAACGCCCAGAGTGGGAGGGAGAGAGCGGTTCCCCGTTAGGCGTCGATGTTTGCATATTTCGCGTTTTCCTCGATGAATGCGCGTCGCGGTGGAACCTCGTCGCCCATCAACATGGAGAATACGTGGTCGCAGGCAGCAGCGTTCTCGATGGTTACCTGGCGCAGGGTTCGGTTTTCGGGATTCAACGTGGTTTCCCACAACTGTTCGGCATTCATTTCCCCCAAACCCTTGTATCGCTGCACATTGATTCCAGAATCTGCACCACTGGCTGTCCGGAACCTTTCGATGGCCGCATCCCGCTCCGCATCGTTCCAGCAGTAAACCTGACGGGAACCTTTCTTAACCAAGTAGAGTGGGGGAGTGGCGATGTACACAAATCCTTTTTCGATCAACTCCTTCATGTGCCGGAAGAAGAAAGTCAGGATCAAGGTTTCGATGTGGCTGCCATCGACATCGGCGTCGCACATGATCACCACCTTGTGGTAACGCAAACGCGTCAGATTCAGTGCACGTCCATCTTCCTCCGTGCCCAAAGAGACCCCGAGTGCCGTGTAGATGTTCTTAATTTCCTCGTTGTCAAAAACCCGATGTTGCATGGCCTTTTCGACGTTCAGGATCTTCCCCCGAAGCGGCATAATGGCCTGAAAATGCCGGTCTCGGCCTTGTTTGGCGGTTCCACCTGCCGAATCACCCTCCACCAAGAATAGCTCGCACACAGCAGGATCCTTTTCGGCACAATCAGCCAGCTTCCCGGGCAGCCCAGAGCCCCCCATGACCGTCTTGCGCTGCACCATTTCCCGGGCCTTCCGCGCCGCATGCCGAGCCTGAGCGGCCAAGATGACCTTGTTGACAATGGAACGGGCATCCGAAGGGTTTTCTTCGAGATACGCCTCGAGCATGTCACTCACTGCCTGGCTGACAGGCGCACTCACCTCCGCATTGCCGAGTTTGGTTTTTGTTTGGCCTTGAAACTGTGGCTCCGCCACCTTGACGCTGACCACAGCTGTCAGACCTTCCCGAAAGTCGTCGGCTGAGATGTCAAATTTCAACTTATCGAGCATGCCCGAAGTCTCAGCGTACTTCTTCAAGGTCAACGTCAAACCCCGGCGGAATCCCGAAAGGTGGGTACCCCCCTCGTAAGTGTTGATGTTGTTTACATAAGAGAACAAGTTCTCCGTGAATGATGTGTTGTAGGTCATCGCGACCTCCACAGGGATTCCCGCGCGCTCTCCTTCCATGTGGATGACCTTGCCAATGAGCGGCTCGCGGTTGCTGTCCAGAAAGGTGACGAAATCCTTCAGACCCGACTCGGAAGCAAAAACTTCTTGTTTGAAGCCACCATTGTCCTCGGTGGGGGTACGTTCGTCCGTGAGGGTGATGGTGATGCCTCGGTTCAAAAACGCGAGCTCCCGCATGCGGGTGGCCAAGGTGTCGTAGTTGTACACCAAGGTCTCAAAGATGGTTTCATCGGGCTGGAACTGAACCACCGTTCCCGTCTTCTCAGAGGTGCCAATCTCACGAACCGGATACAATTCCTTCCCGCGGCTGTATTCCTGTTCATAGACCTTGCCTTCCCTGTGAACCTCAGCCCGAAGATGAACCGAAAGTGCATTCACGCAGGAAACCCCTACCCCGTGCAAGCCGCCGGAGACCTTGTAGGAGTCCTTGTCGAACTTTCCACCCGCGCCGATTTTAGTCATGACCACCTGGAGGGCAGAAACACCCTCCTTGGCGTGCATGTCCACAGGAATGCCCCGCCCGTTGTCACTCACCCGGATGCCGTTCTCTGGCGTGATGGTGACCGTGATGGTATCGCAATGGCCCGCGAGTGCCTCGTCGATGGAGTTATCCACCACCTCATAGACCAAGTGGTGCAGACCGCGAACCCCCACATCTCCGATGTACATCGAGGGGCGCATCCGCACGTGTTCCATGCCCTCAAGGGCTTGGATGTTGCTCGCATCATATTTTGCGGGTGCTGCCTTGACCACGTTTGCTTCTCTTAGCGCACCTTCCTCGAGTGGGTTGGGGGTCAATTCCGGTTCCGTCATCATCTTCTCAGGTTTCAGTTTTCAGCAACGCGCACAGGCCACGTGCATCCCACGAAAATACGACTGGACAGCAAGCGAATTACGCCTACTTACGCTGGAATCCCATTGATTTTATTCACATGATGACCGGTTTTCCACAATGGGCCGGGGTTCCCAATGCGGCATGTCCTTCGCTCAAAAAGCGTAGGAGAACCCGAGCATCGCTTGGAAGCGTTGAACCGGATAACCAGACCAAACAGCATAGCGGGCAGCGGCGACATTGGAGAATTGAATCCACGCGCTCATCCGCTTATTGTACAAATATTCCAAGGATAAATTCGCATCGAGGAAGCGAGAGAGATCTACCGAGTAGGCCGTTGAGCCTTCCGGGGTGGACAGGACTTCAGACCCCTCGAGTGGCACCCACGACAAACCCTTGCGCTGCCCTTGGTAGGCCAAATCAGCCGAAACAACCAACTTTTCCCGAAATGCGTACCGCGCTTCCGCCCGCCAAGCCAGCGCAGGAAGGTTCCATGCCTCTTTTTGTGAATCGGTTCCGTAGGTATGAAGATCCAGTTGGCCCGTCAACGTCAACGACTCTCCGACCTGCATGCCCAACTCTCCGCCCAACGTGAACACCGTCAAGTTCGCGTAAAGTCCTTCAAAACGCAGCCCGGATTGTAGGGATGAATCATTCACGAAGTAGAGGTACTGCGCGAAGCGCTGATAGGATGCACGGCCACGGTAGTGGATATTGCGCGCAAAATGCCCAGTCAAACCGCCCTCCAGGTCCCATTTCCGGTAGGTGTTTTGCAAGGCCAAATCCGGTCGAACCAGGGGATTGCGATCCAACACAGTTTCCAAACGGTTCTGATCAACCCCGCCCTCCAACTGCACATAAGGCACAAAAAGTCCTTTCAGTATGTTCAATGATGCAGAGGCGACGGGGTTGAAGTGAAACACCTGCGCACCCCGCGCATCGATGGTGATGTGCGCTCCGACGCGCGCAGAGACGGGGCCCCGTTGGGTCACCAAGGCGGGAGAAACGCGCAACACCAGTTGCTGATCCGTCCGGTCCGTCGTGTCTGATAACGGGTAGGTTCGGCGATCGTGGTTCACCCCCCATCCCAGTTCGAGCCGCTCCCCTTCGCGGTAAGTAACCAACCCGCCTTGGAAGTCCAAGTTGTTCTCTCGGGTTCCGCTCTCAGCAGCCAGGTGGCGATAGAACAACGACGCCTCGTGTCGGATCGAAGCGCTGTCCGCCTCCCAACGCGACCAGCGCAAACCCGTCCCCATCCGCAGGTACCGGTCCCTGCCCGGCTGGGCCAGGATGAAGACCGAATCCGCCGCTTGTCCATAATAACTGACCACATCCCGTTGCAGATTGCCCTCCGCCTCCAGGACGTGCGCTTTGCGCAGAAAACGCTTTCCCCACAGCTGGGCGTGCGAAGTAGAAAAGACCTCAGGGAGTGAATCCACATCCGTGAGCCCACTGTGGGTGGAGTGGTGGTTCAAATCGACCCCCCAAGTGCCTTCCTTGGAGCGGAGGTCCGTGACCGAGGCATCGAGCAGGGGCGTTTGATACAATCCATAACCGGCTCGAACGTATCCGCGGTACAACATGGGCAGCGGCTGTTGTACATCCAACCGCTTCGCTTCCACCGGCTCCCAAGTGGGCGATACGGTGAGCCTTTTTGCGAGCAAATTGTACGAAAACTGGGGTTTGCCGACGGGCAAGGGAGCAACCTCAGGCCAAACCAAAATCTTGTGCGCATCGCGCAACAACATTTCGCGATCGCCGATGAAGGTAACATCCAGACCCAACGTATCCCGCTGGGCTTGGACCTTCGGCAGGCCCGCGCCCACCCCCAATAGGCCTCCGGTGGTCAAGAGGAACCTGCAAACCAACGATGCAGCGAAGTTTGTCATTCGGAACATGGCCTTCAAGGTTGTGGGGTGGGGGATTCAAGGTTGTTACCGGGAGAAGCAGCTTCCCGGGCATCCAGGGCTGTCAGCAATCGACGGGCCTCGGTTTGAACCCAGGGTACTTCCACCTGTTCCAGGATGCTGTTCGCCGTGACGCGGGCTTGGTAGTAATCCTCCATGCCCATGTATACCTCAATCAGCAAGAGGAAAGCCTTGTATTTCCATTCGTCGTAGGCAGAGAAGGCATCAATCAACTCAAACACTTCGGTTTCGGCAGCGGGGTACAACTTCCGCTGGAAGGCGACCTGTGCCATGAGGTACTTTGCTTCGGCACCTCGGCTGCCTCCGAACTTCGCCACCTCTGCCAGGTCGTCATAAGCCGGTATCCAGTTCTGTTCTCGGAACCGGAGCTTGCCCCGCCAGAAACGCGCCGTGCGTCGGATGTCTTCTGGGGTTTGGTCATCATTCAACACCCAATCCGTGTAACCTTGGGCCGCTTCGTAATCCTCCAATAGGTAGTGACAACGCATCAGGCCCACCCGTGCTTCGAGCAACTTGTTCTGCGAGTGCGTGCTGGACTCCAAAATCTGGTAGAACCTTCGGGCCGCCGCCAAATCCTGAGCCTTCCAAGCAATGGCTGCTGCGGAAGAGGCGGCATTCTCGGTAAAATCATTCACCGGTTGATCCAGCACATAGGAGAAAGCCAGCAACGCGGCGCCTTCGTCCTTAAGATCTACCTGACAGGTTCCCAAGAAGTAATGGGCTTCCACCAGGTGGCGACCATTCGGATACTGGCGGATGTACTCCCCCAACCGAGCAACAGCCTTGCCGCATTCCTTCTTCAAGGCCAAACCAGCCCCAGCATCGTACAACCGTTGCTCAATTTCATCGGGTTGCAGCCCCACTCCTGGTGGGATTTGGTCCAACAATCCCCGCTCGATCAACAGCGGTTCCACCACCTGAAAGGCATCTGCGGCGATGGCGTCCTTCGGGTACTCGGTCCGGATGCGGTCCCACAGTTGCATGACATTGTCCTCCTTGCCCTCCTTCATCCCGACGAGGCACAGGTCCACAAGCACGTATTTGGTTCGCGGAGAATTCGGGAAGTCTCGAAGCAGGGCCTCTAAGGCTTCCCGCGCCTCGCCCAACCGGTTCAACTCGATCAGCGCGCGACCGGATTCATAGCGCGCCTCTGCGATGTACGGCGATTTCGGGTGCTTCTCGATCAATTCGCTCATCTGCTGCACCAGTCCCGCCCCGTTTCCTTGGGCTCCGAGACAAAGGCCCCGCTGAAACCGGGCGTAGTCCGCTTGTTCATTTCCGGACTGGATGACCTCGGCGTAGCGGCTGGCCGCTTCCTCGAAACGCTTGCCTACGTAGTAACAATCCGCTGTCCGAAGCACGGCATCCCGGGTCTTTTTCGCATCCGTTCCCTTGTCTTCCTTCAAGAAGGCCCGGAACGCGGACAACGCGTCGGTGTAGCTCTTCCGCTTGAACAGGGCGTAACCCCTTGCGTACTCCGCCTCCGCGTAGTAGGGGCTGTTGTAAGCGCCAGGACTTTTGAGAAACTCGGCGTAATGCCCGGCAGATTCGGTGTAGCGTTTGGCCAAATAATTCAACTCACCCTGCCAGTAATGGCTCTCCGCAGCGAGTTGGGCATCCAGTGGATACACCCGCACTTTCTCAAAGAAATGTTCCGAATCGTCATACTTTCCCGCCCGGAAAAGTTCTACGGCGTGGTTGTAGGCCACAAGCTGGTAGGCCCTGCGAACGCGGACATCTTTGTCCCGGATTTGGTCTAAGGCCTCCAATGCCCGGGCATAGTTCTTGGAAGTCATGTAGACGTCCAGCAGGAAGCTGTAGGCCTCGTCCCGACGCTTCGACTGTGGGAACTCCTCCAGGTAGCGCTCGAAGGCGGTGATGGCGTCGTCAAAGGGATTGTAGGACAGTTCGAAGGCCAGTTTTGCATGGCTGAAGAGTGCGTCTTCCTGTATTTCGGGATCCCAGGTCATGGCAGCGGCTTCCCGGAATGCATTCCGTGCCTTGTCCTTTTCTTCCAGCCCAAGGTAGCAACGGGCCATGTGGTAGTGCGCATTTTGCGTCATGGCATCCACCTCCCCGCGGGTCACCAAAGCGAACAGATTGAGCGCTTCGCGCCATTTTTGTTGGTGGTACCGAACATAGGCCACTTGGTACGCAAATTCCCGATTGCGCTCTGCTGATGGGGTTCCGTTCCAGGCCAAATCCAAATGGGGCGCGGCCGCCTCATATGCCTGCCTTCGGTACAGTGCGTCCCCCAACAATCGGGCGATGCCCGGTTTCTGCTTGTCCTTTAACCAATCCGGGTGTGCGAGAACCGTTGGCGCGTAATCGATGAGCGCATCAAACTGCTCAGTTTCATGCAACAACTGACAGATGTAAATGGGGACCACCCCCCGGAATGCATCTTCCAGGGCCAACTTTTGGAATCCGTCCAAGGCCACTTGGGGTTGCCCCGTCAAGTAACCGATGTGGCTGAAGTAGTAGAGGGCAGGAGATGCGTAGGTTCCCCCTGATTCCATGACGGGAATGAGGTCCTTTCGGGCGGCATCCCATTCACCCAGTTCGAACTGCGCATGGCCTCGCTTGAAGTGCAGTTCAATCTCCTGGGTTCGGTTGAGGTCCTTGGTCCTCAACCGATTGAACGCGTCCACAGCGTCTTGCCAACGCTTGCCGGTGTAATAGAATCGCGCGAGTTCCCAAAGGGCTTTCGGAGCAAAGGGGCTGTCCGGGTGTTGTCGAACAAACTGTGCGATGCGCTCTGGTGCATCCGGATGATACAGCATCATCGCACTCATAGCTGCCTTGAATTCAGCCTCCGTCGCTTCGGGGGTTCCGGCCGCATCCTTTCCTTGGGCACGTTGCCATGATTCGAATCCATGCAGGGCCGCTGCGTACTTCTCTTTCTCAAAAGCATCGCGCGCGGCATGCCATTCCCGAGCTTCACGGGCGTTTCCGAGGGACCATTGACCGGAAAGTGGGGAGCCCCAGGCTCCGAACAGCAGGCCCCCAGCGGTCAAAACAACCGGAATGGTTTTTCGCTTCATGCGGCTAAAATTACCTTGGTGACAACCGCGATTGCTTGGCGGGTTCATTGAGTTCTCAACGAAAAAATGTGCCAATCTGGATGTCCGGGCAAAAAAAAAGCGCCCCCTCGGAGCGCTTTTTTTTCAGTGCGTCCCAATCAAGGATGCGCAGCATCCGATTCAACCTCACCCTCGTGTGCTTCATGTCCCTCATGCGCTTGGGACTCAGACGACCCCTCCTCTTCATCCGAAGCCTCTTCCAAATACATCGCTGGAACGTCAAAAATCTGAACACCCTCAGCGTCGAAGTTCAGCGTGAACTTGGGCTCTGTGATCGCTGCAATCTCTTCCGCAGTGCGGCCGGCATCCTCTGCCAAATGTTGCAAATCAGCCACCGAAGTGGTATCGTAGTACGCGTAGCCTGACATCATTACGCGTTTTCCTTGCATTCCCTCCTTGGGAACGAAGAAGGCGTGGTCCCGCATGAAGACCATTACAGTATCATTGTCCGGGCCCAACACGCTCAGCCAGCAGCCCATTTTCGTACAAGTCTCGATGATTTCCGCTTCAAAAACGCCAGTGGCGATGCTGTCTCCCGTCTTCCAAACCTGCTTCACATCAGAGAAAGGAATGACCTCATTTGCCTCAAAAGGAGCGCCATATGCGGTCCAAACCGGCTCCCCCGTTGCATCAGGGGTAGAATCCCCAGAAGTGCCACAAGCGGCCAAAGCGACCGCTGCACCCCAAAACATTGCTTGCCATTTCATAAGGCAAATTTAGGTCTCATTGGACGTCAATGACACACTCCGTCCTTCGGTTGCGGGCGCGACCCATTTCCGAGTCGTTGGTTTCAACCGGCCGGCTGGCGCCCCATCCCTTGGAGCGTAGCCTGTTCGCAGGGACGCCTGCCTGGATCAAACCATCACGGACAGCTTCTGCCCGACGTTCAGAAAGACGAAGGTTCTCCTCCGGGTCCCCCAGGTTGTCCGTGTGCCCCCAGATGTTCGCACGGTATTCAGGGTTTCGCTGGAGGTAGCGGGCAAAGGCGACAATCAACACCGCTGACGTCTGGTCCAAACGTGCCGAATTGGTTTCAAACTCGATGTTCCGCATTTCCAATGGCTGCCGAGGAGTCAACGCCCTGCTCTCCATCGAAAACGACGGCATCACATCTACCACAGGACCTTCCTTTTGTTGCACCACCACAGCGTCAAATCCGAGTCCTTCACCCTCAGCCACCAGAACCACATCCTCTCCTGTAGGCAGTCGAATGGCTTGCGCAAAGGTGCCATCGTCCGCTCTGTAATCGACCTGTGTGCGTGTTCCAGATTGTAAGAACTCAAGGTGCAACGAGGTTCCGGCTTGAGGCGCTGAGCCATCAGGCCGGCGCAATGTCCCTTTGAGGATGGTCATTTCCTCCGGCCGGAAGGCTTCTGGCAGCGGAAAGGACAGGATGTCCAATCCTTGGGTGCCCGGCCGGCGGCTGGCAAAGAAGGCCTCTTTGCCATCGGTGCTCACCACCAATCCATGTTCATCCCCTGGCGTGTTCACAGGGGCGCCCAGGTTTCTCGGGGCGCTCCAAGTGCCATCCGACAGGCGTTGGGTCACCCACAAGTCATAACCTCCTCCTCCCGGTTTTCGGTCACTTGAGAAAAACAACGTGCGGCCATCGGGGTGGAGAAAGGGAGCCTTGTCGTGCGCGTTGGAATTCACCGGTGCTGGAAGGGCCAACGGTGGGCCCCATTGTCCATCCGCTTGACGAACGCATCTCATGATGTCCATGGTGGGATTCCCTGAACCATCCGGGGTGGTGGCCCCATGGATTGCGGCAAAAAACAATTCCTTCCCATCAGCGGAGAGCGCAGGTTGCGCTTCCCAATCAGGGGTGTTGATCGGGGCGGGCAGCAGGCGAAGGTCTCCCCAATGGTAACTCCAACCCCCCAGTCCATCCGACTCGACCTCATAGGTAACCTGATACAAATCGATATTTTGAGGAGATCCGGGCAGGGGATTTTCTGCGGCGATGAAAAGTTCGCGGTTGTCCACCGAGATGGAAGCACCGCCATAGTGGGGGCCTTGGTTGAAAGGAGCGGGGAGGGGGCTTACCGGCCCAAACGGCTCGGACCCATCGGGACGTTCCGTCAAACAAAACCGTTCGATTTGTTGTGTCACGATGTCACCTTTCGCTTTGTAGGGGGATTTGCGGGTAAAAAAGAGCAGACTTCCATCCGGGGACAAGGCGGGCAAATACTCGTCATCGGCAGAGTTGACCCCTGCCACCGGCCGGGGGGTAAACGCCCCCGCGAATTGCTGGAATGCCACATCGAAAGCCAGTTGGTCCAGGAGCGCCCGCACCTCGTCCGCTTGCCGGTCGTATCGGGATCCCAGACGTTCCTGGGGTTCAGCCGGAAAATCCAAGTACTTCTGGAAAGCCGTTTGGGCCGCCTCCCAATCCCCCAGCGCATAGGCGACGGCCCCCAATTGGTACCATGGGTTCGCGTGGTACGTGGGACACCCCGCCGTGAGCAACTGCAGTGGCTCCTTCGCGCGCTCCCAATCCAGTTTTCCTTGCCGGGCCAGTTTGAAGGCCAAATCCCCCCATTCCATCCAGCAGGGGAGACAACCTTCCTCCAACTCCGCGGCTTGCTGACAAAAAGCCATGCGTTCTTCAATGCCATAGCGCTTGTCATCCGCAGCCTTTTCCAGCAGTTTCCCCACTTTTGTCGTCGCCTCAAACCCGCAATCCTCCTGGGCCATGAGGCCCGAACAACCCAAGATCACCCCTCCAAAGAGCCAAGCCAGGTGTTTCATGCGGCGGGATTTCCGTCTGGATTCCATTCCCCTTCCGAGTGCGCAACCACCGTGCACACGGCTCCGTCTCCGGAGACATTCACCACCGTTCGGCACATGTCCAAAATGCGGTC
>Ga0172372_10003099_pt1 | contig 24761 bp, 20 predicted proteins | sample LakKiv5m_2_FD_114544 | JGI IMG/M metagenome (GOLD analysis project Ga0172372, IMG submission 114544) | Freshwater microbial communities from Kabuno Bay, South-Kivu, Congo - kab_092012_9.5m | ecosystem: Environmental > Aquatic > Freshwater > Lake | place: Democratic Republic of the Congo...
GACGCGATCGCCTGTGCGCTCGCGGCAGCGAACGCGGACGCCACATCACCGGGCTTGTCACCTGCGATGGCCGCCCTGCCCTTCCCGAGCATCTGCGCGACGAGCCTCGTGCGCGAACCGCGTCCATCGAGCAGATACGCGCGGACCTCGACGACCGCGGCCGGGCCATCCGCCCCGGTGTAGTCGGCGTAGAAACCCTCGATGATCCCGTCGAGCGTCACGTCGCAGCGCACCGAGATGCCCTCGATGCCGACCATCGTGAAGCGGCCCGACTGCTCCAGTCCGCGCGCGAAACCGTCGCAGAGCATGTCGGACGGATCGCTCATGAAGCCGTTGTAGCTGTCAATGCGCCAACTGCCGTCCGTCGTCTTGTAGAGAAACCGGCGCTCGTCGAACGGCGGGATCGCCGAGAGGCGCGCCACCATCGCGGTGCCGAGCTTCGAGCCCGCGACGGGCTGCTGCGCGGGAATCACCATCATGTACTGCGAGCCGCTTGGCGCCGGACGCTCGAGGAACGAGCAACCCGCCGCGATCGGGGCCGTGGCGGCGAGCGCGAACGCGATCGCGCGAAAGTCACGGGGTGCGCTGGAATCGTTCATGCGTTGCTCCTTCATGCTTCGTCACTCCTGCAAATCTTGTCGTTCCGTCGCTGCTCACCATCGCATCACTGCGCCTTCGGGCCGGGCGCACCCGGCGGCAGTGGCTTCGCCGGCTTTCCGAAGAGGACCTGACCCGGATCGATCTTCGCACGCGCGGTGAGCTCCTCGAGATTCTCCGCGGTCTTGCGCAGCGCCTCGACCAGCTGACGGATCTCGTACGCCTCGCTCTGAAGCAGGATCGACACCTGCTCGCCGATGCCGCGGTACTCCTCGACCGTCGGCGCAAGCTCGCCGGTCGCGGAATCGAGGTTCGTGAGGATGCGTTGCACGCGCTCGCCCGCGATCATCTTGTCGAGTTGTTCCGCCGCGGCTCGCGCGGATTCCATCATCTTCGGCAACTGTGCGATCGCTGACTTCAGGTCTCCGCCCTGCCCGTCGAAGGCGACGCGGATTTCGTCGGTCACAGACTTCGCGTTCGCCAGCGTCGCCGCGATCGCGGGGTCGGCCAGAATCTTCTGGATCTCGGTGTTCGAGACGCGCAGTTCGGAAATGAACTTGTCCGCGTTCGCAAGCATCGGGTCGAGACGACGGTTGACGGTGTTGTCCACGTCCTCGATCGTGCGCTGGAAACTGGAGGCAAGCGATGAGAAGTCCGTTTGCGACAGATTGTTCGCGATGGTGTTGATGCGATCGAGCAGTTGGTCGAGCCGGCTCGGCGCACTCGGGATGTACGCATACGCTGGCGGGTAGGGCGGCTTCGTCGCGGGAAACAGCGTCGTATTGTTGAGGTCGAGATCGACGAAGAGCCCGCCGGTGAGGCCCGCCGTCGTGAGCCGAGCGCGCAGCCCTTGTTTCACGCCCGACTCGACGTTCTCACCGAAGAGATGCGTGCTGTCGGGACCGAAGACGTCGAGCCGCACCTTCATGCGGATCACGACGGGACTTCCGAAGTCGAAGTACTCGCCCATGCCACCGTGCTCGGGGTACCAGCGGTCGGCAAAGCTGATGGCGGTGACCTCGCCGATCGGTACGCCACGGTACTTCACCGGGCTTCCGACCTGTAGGCCGTTTACCGACTCGGTGGTTGAGGTTTCGATGATCTCGGTGTCCTTGAAGATCGAGCCGGAGCCGATCGCGATGACGCCACCGAGGATGAGCGACGCCGAGACGATGACAAAGATGCCGACCCTGAATTCCTTCGATGCACTCATGGCATCCTCCGTGTCGTGACGCTGTCGTTCCGCTCGTTCCGCATCGTTCAGGCCTCCGCCGTCGGTACCCGATTGAGGAAGTTCCGCACCCACGGGTCGGATGAGGAATCGCGCAGTTCGGTTGGCTTGCCGAGGGCGACGAGCCGCTTGCGCGCGCCGTCGAGCATCGCGAAGCGGTGACCGATCGCGAAGATGCTCGCGAGCTCGTGCGAGATGATGACGAACGTCGTGCCAAGCATGCGGTTCAGCGCGACGATCAGCGCGTCGAGGTCTGCGCTCGTCACCGGATCGAGGCCAGCGCTCGGCTCGTCGAGGAAGATGATCGGCGGGTCGAGCGCAAGCGCGCGCGCGATGGCCGCGCGCTTCTGCATGCCGCCCGAGATCTCGCTTGGTTCCTTGTGCGCGTGCGCGCCGAGCCCGACGAGCCCGAGCTTCGCCCGTGCAATGTCGTCCATCGCCTCGTCGGAGAGATCGGTGAACTCTTCAAGCGGAAGGCGCACGTTCTCGAGCAGCGTCTTCCCGCCGAAAAGTGCTCCGAGCTGGTACATCACGCCGAAGCGCCGCCGCACGCGCTGGAGGTCCTCGCCGGGCGCCTGCGCGATGTCGATGCCATCGAGCACGATCGAACCCGCGAACGGCTTGCGTAGCGTGGTCAGGCACGACAGCAGCGTGGTCTTGCCGCAGCCCGAACCTCCTCCGACGAACAGGATCTCACCCGCGAGGATGTCGAGGTCGATCCCCTCGACGATGGGCTGGTCGTATCCGATCGAGACGCCACGCAGCGCGATCGCCACCTCGCGCGTCTTCGGTTCGGATGCTGTCGAATTGGTTTCCGGCATCGCTGGCTGCCTGCGGGTCTGGCTGGCTTGTGTGCGTTGGGCGGCTTGTGTGCGTCGGGCGGGCTTGGGTGCGTTAGGCGGCTTGGGTGCGTTGGGCGGCTTCGGCTCTTTGTCAGATTCCCAGTGCGTAGAAGAAGGCACCGAGGATCGCGTCGGCGATGACGATCGCCACGATGCCCGCGACCACCGCGCGCGTCGTGGAGAGGCCGACCGCGCCGGGCCCCTGCCCGGTGCGAAGTCCCGCAAGGCAACCGATCGCGCCAACGAGCAGCGCGAACACCGCGGCCTTCGCGAGGCCCTGCAAGAAACTGCCGACGGTGAGCGCGGAGCGGACCTCGTCGCAGTACTGCGCGAAGGTGAATCCCTCGGGACCGAGGATGAGGAATCCGCCGCCGACGCCGAGGATGGTTGCGAACACGGAGAGGAGCGGCGTGACCGCCAAGACCGCCAGGATGCGGGGAACCACGAGGAATCGCACAGGGTCGATGCCGAAGGTGCGCAACGCGTCGAGCTCCTGCGTCACCTTCATCGTGCCGATTTCAGCGGCAAATGCGCTACCCGAACGCCCAGCGAGGATGATGGCGGTGATGAGCGGCCCGAGTTCGCGCACCGTCGAGATCGCGACGACGTCGGCGACCTGCAGCTTCGCCCCGAACTTCGCCATCGGGTCGAAGGTCTGGAACGCGATGATCGTGCCGATGAGGAGGCCGAGGAGCGACACCACGGGCACCGCGTCGACGCCGTGACGCGCCATCGCTGCGATCGTGTCGCGCACGCGCAGCGACCGCGGGTGGAGGAGCACGGACGACAGCACCATCGAGAGCTCGCCGATGAAGCCGATCAGATCGGTGACGCCGTCGCGGATCACGATCGACGCGTGCCCAACCTCGCGGACAAGTCCGATCGGCGCAGCCGGGGCCACTGGCTCCTGCCCGCGCAGCGCAAGATCGACGAGGAGTTTGCGGTCGCCTTCGACGCCCGTCACGTGGAAGTCGCCTGTGCGCGACTTTGCAAGCCGGAAGAGGAATACCGCGAGCGAGACACCCGAGGCGTCGATCTCGCCGCACTTCGCGAGGTCGAGCGTGATCGCGCCGCCCCGCCCGGCGGGCGACTTCGCGGGCAGCGATTTCTCAAGGGCCTCACGCGCTCCGCCAATGGTGCTCGAAATCAGCGGTCCGTCGATTGCGATGCGCGCACCCTCCGGCGACGAGGTGACCGCGACACCCACGGAGGGGCCCCCTCTCGGCGAGGCACCGTGCGGCGAAGCGCTGGTCGCGCCCGCCATCAAGGCTCACCACCCGAGACCGCACCACCGGTGCGCGCGAGGTAAATCTTCTCCGCCTTCGGCATCAACTTCGCTAGGCGGTTCGCGCGCTTCTCGTCGCTCGGGTGGGTTGAGAGGAACTCCGGCGGTTTCTCACCGCCTACCGCCGACATCTTCTTCCAGAACCCGACGGCCGATCTTGGGTCGAACCCCGCGTCGGCGGCGATCATGAGGCCGATCTCGTCGGCTTCGCTCTCCTCGCTGCGGCTAAAGGCCGTTTCGCCCAAGGCGCCGTACGCAACCGCCGCTGCCTCGACGATGGCCGGGTCGATCTCACCCGTTGCCGACGCCACACCGAAGGCGATCTGCGTGGCGACGCCGCGCGACATGCGCTCGGCGCCGTGCTTCGCGATGGCATGCGCCGCCTCGTGGCCCATCACGACCGCGAGCTCGTCGTCGGAGGTCGCCACCTTGAGTAGGCCGGTGTACACCGCGCTCTTCCCGCCTGGGAGCATCCAAGCGTTGATCTCGGGGCTGTCGACGAGGGTGAACTTCCAACCGAACCCCTCCACAGCCGCCGGGTAGCGTCGTTCTGAGGCCTGCGCGATGCGCTGCCCGACCTGTTGGACGCGCTCGAAATCGGGGCCCGACGCGACCACCTTCGCATCCTTCAGGATCTCGGCGTAGGCCTCCTCACCGAGCACAACCTCGTCGCTCGTCGAGAGGAGGTTGAACTGGGAACGCCCGGTCTCGGGCACGGTGCCGCAGCCCGCGGCAACCGAAGCGGCGGCGATTTCGCAGGCCGCGAGGATGCGGGCTGCCAGACGTCGGACGAGTGGACTCGGCATCGGGGTGGATCCTCTACGGGCACAGCGACCGACTCCGCGGTCGGAGCGGATATCGGCCACCCGATGGTCAACGCATCACAGATCGCGCGCCTGCGGTAGGCTTCTCGCATGCTTCGTCAAACCCCCATCCGCCGTCGTGGCAACTGCGCGTTCCAAATCCTGCTTGCCCTCGCGGTGATCGCGGCCCTCGTGGCGGTCGGAGGCCTCGTGAGCATGCTCACGTCGGGTGCCGGCGGAGCGATGACCACACTTGAGACCGAGATCAAGACGATCGTGCAGAGTGGCCAAACGTTCGAGGCTCCGGGGACGGCGACCTTCGAACTCGCCGAGGGTGGTGCCCTGCTCGCCCTTCACCCCGACGGCATGGTCGGTGACAAAAAGATCGGCGTGCCGCCAGCAATCGTCAACTACACGTTCACGATTACGGATGCCGACGGCAATGCGGTGAAGTTCGATGCAAGCAACGCGCCGCGCAATCCGCAAGCGCCGTTCGAGTGGTTCGGGTTATTCGAGGTCGAGTCGGCCGGGGCCTACACCATCGAAGCGAAGACGACCGACGGCAGCACGACGCCAGCCGCCATCATGGTCGCGGCAGCCGATCAGGCGACCGTGGATCGACTCGCAAACGCAGGCCTTGCGCTCGTCCAGGGCTTCACAGGAGGCTGCTTCGCGATCTGCGGCTGCCTCTCGGCGATCGCCCTCGCGATCCCCGCACTCATCGTGCGGAAGAAGGCGAAGGCCGCCGCGAACGACACGCTCCCGCCGGTCGGCTGACGGACACGCAGCCGCAAACACTCAATACGACGGGTCGTAGACCTTCTCGCGAATGAACGCGCGGATGTCCTTCGGCCGCTCGATATTGGCAAGCCCGCGCTCGAAGACGAGCTCCGCGACGTCGATCGCCACCTCGACCGCCGACTCGTGGATCCGCTGGATCGGCGGGTAGATGAGCCCAACCGAGAGTTCCGCCTCAGTCGTCCGCGATGCGAGCGATTCGGCCGCGCGCAGGAACAACTCGTCGGTCACGCGCCGCGCCTCGCACGCGTAGATCGCAAGCCCGACCGCGGGATAGATGTAGACGTTGTTCCCTTGCCCCGGGATCAAGAACCGCCCGCCGATCTCGACGGGCGCGAAGGGTGAGCCCGCCGCGAAGATCGCTTCGCCGTCGGTCCAAGTCCACGCCTGCTCGGCGGTGCACTCGGCCTTTGACGTCGGGTTTGAGTACGGGAAGACGACCGGCCGGCGGCAATACGCGCGCATCGCCTCGATCACGTCGCGCGTGAACGTCTGCGGCTGCGTACTCGTCCCGACGAGCACGGTCGGCCGCACCGCCTTTACGGCGTCGAGGAGCGTGGGTTCGAGGCGCCCTTCGCGCACAAAATCGCGTTGGTGCGGCTGAATCCCGGGATTGTCGCGTACGACAAGCCCCTTCGAGTTCATCAGCCAAATGCGAGCGCGTGCGTCGGCGTCGGAAACGCCGCGCGCCTTCATCGCTTGGACCACGAGATCCGCGATGCCCGTCGCCGCGCTCCCCGCACCAAAGAAGAGGTACCGGTGGTCGGCGAGCGTATTTCCGAGCGCACGGCACGCGGCGAAGAGCCCCGCGACCGCGATCGACGCGGTACCCTGGATGTCGTCGTTGAAGCACGAGACCCGATCGCGATAGCGCGCGAGCAGCGGGATCGCCGTCGTGTTGTGGAAGTCCTCGAACTGGATGCAGGCCTTCGGATAGACCTCCTGCACCGCGACAACGAACTCTTCGACCAGCGCGTCATACTCGGCGCCGCGCACGCGCTCGTGCCGCAGGCCCGGATAGAGCGGATCCGCGAGAAACTCGCGATTGTTCGTGCCGACGTCGAGCACAACCGGCATGCAGCGCGCTGGATGCACGCCACCAACCGCGGTGTAGAGCGCCAACTTGCCGACCGGGATCCCCATGCCGCAGATGCCGAGGTCGCCAAGGCCGAGGATGCGCTCGCCATCGGTGACGCAGATGATGCGCACGTCGGCCTCGGGCCAGTTGCGCAGGATGTCGACGACGCGCCCGCGATGACGGAGCGACACGTACAGCCCCTTCGGCCGCCGCATGATGTGGCCGAACTTCTGGCACGCTTCGCCCACCGTCGGCGTGTACACGATCGGCATATGGCGTACGGGATCGGCGCGCATCAACTGGTAGAAGAGCCGTTCGTTCCGGTCCTGCAGTTCGGAGAGGTAGACGTAACGCTCAAGGTCGTTCGCGCGGCGGTCAAGTTGCATGAGCGCGCGCTCTTGCTGGGTGTCACTCGTCTCGACGGCGTCGGGGAAGAGCCCAGTCAGGCCGAGGAGTTCGCGCTCGGTCTCGCTGAACGCCGTGCCCTTGTTGAGGCGCGGGTTGTAGAGGATCTCGTGCGCTTCCTGCCGCATGTCGGTTCCTTTCGACGTCGCCGCGAGAGGCGACAGTCAGGCTTCCTCAATCCAACCACCGCGACGCGATGGGTCGCCCGGGTCCGCGACGATGTGACCTTCGGCAACGACAAACGCGCGGCCCGCGATGCGCGGAATCACGCGACGCGTGGCGAGGTTGCCTGCGCGGACGTCACGCGGCGCTGCCTCGACCGCCGCGTAGTCCGCGTGAAAGAGGCTCCCGATCGCGCTTTCCTGCCGCCATGGCGCGCCGGGTGCGAGTTCGCCGCGCTCGGCGAGCGACGCGAGCAGCGCACTCGTCCCGGTGCCGCACGGCGAGCGGTCGAAGGTGCCGTTCGGGCAGAGGACGAAGTTACGCGCATGCGCATCGCCGCGCGACGGCTCGAAGATGAGCGCCACGTGATCGATCACGCCGCCGTTCTCTCGGTCACCGCGCAGTCCGTCGCGCGTGATCCCACGCATGATCGACTCGGCGTAGGCAAGTTCCTCGGCGTGTGTGCGCATCGTGCGCCCCGCCCTTCCCGTCGATCCTCCGCCGTCGAGCCGCACGATGAAGAACCAGTTGCCGCCCCACGCAATGTCGCCGCGTACGACGCCGCCCTGCTCAAGCACGACCTCCACGTCCTTCTCGTGGACGTGCGAAATGACGTTCGTGAATGCAATCGTGCCATCGGGCTCGGCCGCAACCGTCACGTTTCCAACGCGTGTCTCGAAGGTCGCCGCGCGCGGCAGATCGAACCCGGCCCACGCGAGCGTGCGCGCGAGGCCGATCGTCGCATGACCGCACATCCCAAGCGGTCCGGCGGCGTTCCAGAAGAGGACGCCACAGGTCGCCGCGCGCGAGTTAGGCGCACAGACAAGCGCACACACGGTGGCGTCGGCCGCGCGAGGATTCGCGGCAAGCGCGAGCATTTCCGGGGGAATCGTGAGCGTCGCGCCGTGCGTCCAGCGCGCGAGCACGTCAGGGAGTGACTCCCGAATCGGTTGGTTGCCTTCGCCGAGGAGAACGCGCGTCGGCTCGCCCTCGGTGTGACTATCGATGAAATGCCGGATCTGCACGCGTCGCAAGATACTCGCTACCGCTGCTACGCTGCGGCCATGACTCCCCCGACCGCTGCGAACAGTCGAGGCGCGACCGACACGACCGGCGCCCCCTTCCGCGGAGTGATCCCCGCGCTCGTGACGCCTTTTCGCGAGGATGGCTCCCTCTGCGCGACGGGCCTCGCGAACCTCACGCACCGCATGCTCGACGCGGGTTGCACAGGCACGGTGTGGCCCGGTTCGCTTGGCGAAGGGCAGACGCTCTCCTTCGACGAGCGTGCGGAAGGCTGGCGCACGATCGCCGCAGCAAGCGAAGGCGCGGGCGCGCGCGGCGGCAACGCCTTCGCCACGATCTCGGCGGCATCGACACGCGAGGCGGTGCGCCAAGTTGAGAAGGCGGCCGAACTCGGCATGCGCGGCTGCATGATCCTGCCGCCCTACGTCCACAAGGGCGCATGGCGCGAGTACCGCGCGCACTTCGAGGCGATGCTCTCGGCGGCGGCGCTCCCGATGATGCTCTACAACAACCCGGCGGCGTACATCGTCGACGTGAGCGCCGAGCAGGTGTTCGATCTTGCCGAGAAGCACGCGAACCTCGTCGCCGTGAAGGACTCGACCGGCGATGCGCGCAAGCTCACGGCGCTGGTCGCCGGCAGCCGCGGCCGCGCGCGCAAGGTCGGTGCGCTCGTCGGCCTCGACGACTGCGCGGTCGAGGGCGCGCGCATGGGCTGCGCGGGCTGGATCGCGGGGCTCGCGAACGCGCTGCCCGAGGAGAGCGTGCGGCTCTTCACGCTCGCGCAATCGCACGATGCCGCCGACATCGCCGCCTGCGACGCGCTCTACGCCTGGTTCCTGCCGCTCCTCCGGCTCGACACCGTGCCCGACTTCGTGCAACTCATCAAACTCGTCATGGCCGAAGCGCAGACTGGCGATGAGCGCGTGCGCGCGCCACGCCTTCCCGTCGATGGCGTCGAACGCGCCCGAGCGCTTGAGATCATTCGTCGCGCGCTTTCGACACGCCCGCGCGGGTGATGTCACGACCGCGGACCGGACAGTTCAGACGAACTGCTTTCCGCGGATCACGCGATCCGGGTCGTAGGCGCTCTTCACCTTCGCAAGCCGCACGCGGTTGCCACCCCAGTAGGCGTTTCGCCAGTCGGCGATGCGCTCGTCGGGGTAGTTGAGGTAGGCCGCGCCTCCGTAGGCCGGCTGCAGTGCATCGCGCAGCGCATCGACCCACGCGATGTTGGCGTCGACCCGAGGCGCCACGGCGTTCGCGCTCCATCCCGCAAGGATCTGACTCAGGAAGGCCACATTTCGGTGGGCGAACGCGGTCGCAATCGGAGCGACGGCGGACACCGCGCCCCCGAACGCGTGCGAGATCACCTGCGCGGTATCGCCCTGAAAGAGCGTCGGCTCGGCCAATCGCGCCTCGAACGCATCCTTGATCGCCTGACCGGCGGCGAGCGGGATCGGACCATCGCCGAAAAGCGACGTGTTGCGCGAGGGCAGACCGCTCCCGGTACCCGATTCGTTGCAATCCGGCGCGGTTGTCGTCGATGACAAACGGGTCGAAGCAGCGCCGACCGCCTTCTCAAGCGATGTCGCGAGCGCCTCGGCCGCGGAAGCCCCTGCAAGCGAGCGCACCTGCGTGCGGAGACGCTGGCTTGCCGACGTACCCGACGTCATCCACGTCGTGCTGCTCGTGGCGTCCGGAGGCAGCGAGGCGATCCACGAAGACCACACGGAAAACGCCTGCGCGGACGCGCTCCACGGCCAGGTCATCGTGATCACGGACAGGGGAAGCCACGGCCGGGTCGCGATCTCGATCCCACCGACGATACCGAATGCGCCGCCGCCGCCGCGCAGCGCCCAGAAGAGATCCGGCTCGCTCCGCGCATCCGCGCGCACGATCGACCCATCCGCGAGCACCACCTCGAAGGCGCGTACGGCGTCGATCGTCAGCCCCGTCAGTCGCGACTGCGAGCTGTAGCCGCCGCCGACGGTGATGCCGGAGATCCCAACGCTCGAACAAGATCCGCTAGTGAAGGTGCGCTGCCCGTGATCGCAGAAGAGGCTGGCGTAGATCGGGCCAAGCCTGGCACCGGCGCCGATGGTTGCGCGCTCGGTCGAGGCATCGAACACGACGGTCGACATCGGCGACACGTCGATCACGAGGCCGTCGCCGAGTGATCCTCCGATGTAGCTGTGTCCGCCCGAACGCGCCACCGCGGCGATCCCGCGGGGCCGAGCCCAGGAAAGAGCGAGCGCGATGTCAGCGGCTGCATGGGCGCGCACGACGGCGATCGGCTGCGCACGATGACGGCCGTTCCAACTCGTGGCGAGATTGAGGTACTCGGGATGACCAGCAAGGCGAACCTTGCCCGGCAGGAGCTTCTCAAGCGCATCGAGGTCAGACTGCGACACGATGCGCGCACAGGGCGGATCGGCGCCCGCGATGCGCACCTTGATGAGGGGGGCAAGCGCGAGGGCGGTCGCGAACTTCAGCGCCGTACGGCGCGAGCACGTCGCATCTTCGGCGACCTGCGCCTTCCCGAGGTGATTCGAACGCGACGAGACCGACGACATCTCCGAGAGTGTCATCGAAGACCCGTCCACATCTACATGAATAACCGTCGGATTGCCGTGCGTCCGAGAATCCCACTCCCCCGCGCTGCACAGCGCAGGCGTGGTTTGAGATGGACAGATCGGGCGAATCCGTCAACAAGTCTGAACTCGTTCGTTTGATTCACCGATCACCGCAGTATGCGCACTCTCATCACCGCATCCAGCGTCGCTCTCATCGCCACCACCGCTGCCGCACTTCCCCCGACCACCGCGATCAGCGGCTACGGATTTGTGAAGGACGGCACTCCACGCAACTACGTCGCGGTTGAGTTCGCCTCCGGCGTCCTGCCGCAGGACGTGCAGGCCTTCGTCGAGCCGCTCGGCGGCTGCCTCGCGATCCCGCAGGATGGAGGCGACAACTTCGCTGCGGCGCTGAGCCTGCTGCTCATCGACTCGGCGAACCCCGAGCACAACACCGCATGGGTCGGCGTCGTGCATCTCCCCGCCGCCGATGGCGAGCTCCACTGGCAGACCGTCGGAGGCGATGACGCCTCGTACCTTCCCTTCAGTAAGGGACTTCCCGCGAACTCTCCGAGCATGCCGCTCGGTGCCGTCCTTCACGCCCACTCGCAGGAGTGGTTCGATGCTCCGATCGGAAACGGCACCTCGCAGGTCCGCCGCGCCGTGATCGCGTTCCCCGAGGGCCTCGAGGACTGCGATCAGGACCAGATCCCCGACGTGCTCGTCTTCGCGCTCGAACTGGCCGAGGACGCCAACGGCGACGGCACCCTCGACTGGTGCGCGCCGATCGGCGACCTGAACCTCGACGCGATCGTCAACGCCGCGGACCTCTCGCTGCTTCTCGCGGCGTGGAACACGCCGAACGCCGATCTCGACGGCGACGGCATGACCGGCGCGTCCGACCTCTCGCTGCTTCTCGCGGCGTGGAGCAACTGAGCACCGGTCACTACTCGCAGCCAAGCACCACTCACCGCACGCGGTCGAGACACAGCAACTTCGTGAAACGCAACGCGGCCGTCGGCAACCCGACGGCCGTGTGCCTTCCATCGCCTGTCGCAGGAAATGGTCCACCGTGCACCATTGCCGCCGACACCGCGACGCCGGTCGGCATCGCCTCGTCGAGAATGCGTCCAGCCTTGAAGCGCAGAACGCCGAGCAGCGTGGCGCGGGTGGCCGCGTCGCCTTCGTCCGAGACGATCGTCGTCGCAAGCTGGCCATCGAGCGCGCGCGCAAAGTCCACGAGCTGCGCGTCGCCCTCGACCGCAACGACGACGCCGAGCGGACCGAACGACTCCGCGAAGACCTCCGCACGGTGCGCCCGCGCGAACGCCGCGTCGACCGCAAAGAGGGTCGGCGCCAGGCGGAACCCCGGGCCGGAGGCGGCTCCGCCCGCGATGGGTATCGCACCATGCGTACGCAGCGCATCGATCGCACGCAACGCGTGCTCGCGGATCGCCGACGTGAGAAGCACCGCAGGCGCCGCGGCCGAGAGGAGGTCGCGCGCTCGCGACACGACGCGCGCCGCTGCATCCTCGCCCGACACGAGCAACACGCCCGGCTTCGTGCAGAACTGACCGCCGCCGAGAAGGACGGACGCGGTCCACGCCTCGGCGATCGCGTCGGCGCGCGCCGTCGCGGCAGCTGACGCGACGAACACCGGATTCACGCTCGACATCTCGAGACTGGCAGGCTTTCCGAGCCGGTCGCACGCGGCCTTGAGCCGAAGGCCCGACGCGCGCGAACCGGTGAATCCCAGTGCGGCGACACCCGGGTGCGCAAGCAGCGCCTCACCGTCCTCGGGCGCGCAGTCGAAGAAAAGCTGCACCGCCGCCTTCGGAAGCCCCGCCGCATCGCGCGCAGCCGCGCAGTGCGTGAAGAGCCTCGCGGTCGTGTTCATGTGACCGGGGTGCGCCTTCGCGATCACGGGATTGCGCGCCGCGATCGCCGCGCAGAAGTCGCCGCCCGACACGCCGTTGAAGGCGAGCGGGAAGTTCGAAGGACCGATCGCGACCACCGCCCCACCGAGCGGGACGCGCATCGACCGGAGGCTGTTCTTCGCATCGCTCGCCACCTCGCGCCACGACTCGTCGCGCAACGCACGCGCCGCCTCGCGCAACTGGAAGGTGGTGCGGTTGAACTCGACCTCGGAGAGCCGCGGCGCATACGGAAGCGCGGTCTCCTCGTGCGCAAGCCGCGCGAGGCCCTCGCGGTCCAACTCGAGTCGCGCTGCGTAGTCGTCGAGAAACCCGGCGATCTGCGCGCCCGGCGCGTCGGCAAGGAAGTCGATTGCGTCGAATGCGGCGTCGGCGAGCGCCTCGAGGCCGGTACGCGTCGTGCGCGCAAACTCGACGCCGATCGCCTCGTCGGTCGCGGGATTCAGGCTGCGCATAGTTCCGGGTTCCTCGGTCACCGCCCGCGGCGGCGCGCTCATTCCTTGGCCAGCGACGGACCCCCGTCCTTCCACGAGATCGACACGGTCGCATCGCCCTTCAGGAAGGCATCGAGCCACTCGCCGAGCGCCTCGATACGCCAGTCGCCGGCGTCGAAAAGCGGCTGCGGCGTCGTCGACGTGCGTGCCATCCACCAGCGCGAGAGGTCGCCGCGCGTCACGACCATGCCTGGCGCAAGGCCTATCGCGATCGAGCGCGCGCTGGCGATCGCGAGCAACGCATCGATGCACGCGCGGTCCTCGCCGGTCTCCTCGGTGATCTTGCCGTGGGCAAGCTTCTCCGGCGACATCTTCGCGCCTTCGGCGACCGCTCCGAGGAGTTCGTTCGAGTACTTCTGCGCGAAGCGCTTCGGGAGCCCGCGGATCGCCGCGAGCGCCGCGGCCGTCGCCGGCTTCTGTCGCACGATCTCGGCGAGGGTCTCGTCGGGCATCACCACGCGGTGCGGCAGATCCTCGGCGCGCGCGATCGTGTCGCGGAGGCGCGTGACGAGCCGCAGCGTCGGAATCTGCGCCGGCTTCATCGGCCAGCTCTTCGTGGTGCGGCGGATCTGCGACTCCTCGTCGAAGCGCGCTGGAATCTTGCCGCTCTGCTCGCATTCGCGCATTGCCCAGGCAAGCGTGCCGCGCGCCTCGAGCTCGCAGCGCAGGCGCTCCCAGACGAGCGGCAGGTAGCGCACGTCATCAGCGGCGTAGCGGAGCTGCGACGGCGTCAGTGGACGCGCGTCCCAGTTCGTGAAGGTGTGGCCCTTCGAGATGCGGTGCCCGGCGAATCGCTCGACGAGCTTCTCGAGGCCCGCGGGCCACGGCATCTCGGCGAACGCGGCCGCAACCTGCACGTCGAGCGTGTTGGACGGCTCGCGGCCAAGGATCCGCCGCACGGGCTCGAGGTCTTGCGTGCCCGCGTGCACGAGCGTGAGGAGCGACGGATCGGCGACGAGTTCAAAGATCGGCGCGAGGTCGGGCAGGGCCACCGCGTCGACGAGGATCACGCGCTCGGTGGTCGCCAACTGCACGAGGCAGATGCGCGGCCAGTAGCTCTCTTCGCCGATGAACTCGGTGTCGTAGGCGAAGGTTCCCGCGGCGCGCACGTGCGCGAGCGCCTCCACGAGTCCTTCCTTTGTGGTCACGAGTTGCGCCTCGCCCCGCGGGACGAGTTGATGCTCGAGGAGCGGTGCGCTTGTCGCGTCCTCGTCCTGCGTCGCGGCGTGATGCCGTTCGCGCTTCTTGCGTCGGTAGTTCAGGTTCATCGCGCGCCTCGGCTCAACGGGACATCCGGTTGCGCACGCACTCGATCGCCGATGCGGCAACGTGCTCAAGCTGCGCGGGAACGAGGTCGGGATAGATCGGCAGCGCGATCGCCTCGAGCGCCGCGAGCTCCGCATGCGGGAAGATTCCGCGCGTGTAGTGGAGGTGCGCGAAGCACTTCTGGAGGTGGAGCGGCACCGGGTAGTAGATCTCGGTGCCGATCTTCCGATCGGCCAGATCCTGACGCACCGCATCACGGATCGCCGCGGGCACGCGGATCGTGTACTGGTTGTAGATGTGGCGGGCGCCCTTCGGTGCCGCCTTCGGATAGCGGAGCTGGAACCCACCCGTCGAAAGCGGCGTGCCCGAGTCGGCCGCACCCGCCGCGGCGAAGGCGCTGTCGTAGAACGCCGCGTTCTTCTGGCGCCCCGCGCTCCACGCGTCGAGGTGGCGCATCTTCACGAGGAGCACGGCCGCCTGCAGCGCGTCGAGGCGCGAGTTCATGCCGACTTCGTCGTGGTAGTACTTCGGCTCCATGCCGTGATTGCGGAGGCGCATCATGCGCGTCGCCAGCGCGTCGTCGTTGGTCGTGATGATGCCGCCGTCGCCGAAACCGCCAAGGTTCTTCGAGGGGAAGTAGCTGAACGTGCCGATCGCGCCGCGCGAGCCAACGCGGCGGCCCTGCGGATCCTCGGTGCCGATCGCCTGCGCGGCGTCCTCCACCACGGGAATGCCGAACTCCTTGCCGATCGCGAGCATCGCGTCGAGGTCGGCGGCCTGCCCGAAGAGGTGGACCGGCACGATCGCCTTGATGTTCTTGTGGCAGCGGAACGCTTGGCGGGTCGACTCGGGGCAGATGTTGTAGGTGGCTGGGTCGACGTCAACGAACACAGGCTGCGCACCGAGGCGATGCACACTGCCCGCGGTCGCGAAGAACGTGAACGTCGGGCAGACAACCGCGTCGCCAGGGCCGATCCCGAGCGCCTGAAGCGCAAGCAGGATGGCATCGGAGCCGTTCGCGCAGCCGATCGCGTACTTCGACTGGCAGTAGCCCGCGGTCTGGCACTCGAGCTCGGCGATCTTGGGACCGCCGATGAAGTACTGGCTCTCAATGACCTCCTTGATGACCGGCTCGATCTCGGAGCGGATCGTCGCGTACTGCGCCTTCAGGTCGAGCAGCGGAACATTCACGGCGGCAGCGGTCGCGGTCGTCAAGATGGACTCCTGTTCCTCCGGGCTACCGGAGATCCACCATTGTGACGTATCCGCGGCCCTTCGGAAAGGGCCGAAACGGCGATGTCGATCGCGTGCGACGGGCTATCGGCCGCCCGCGGCGGGGCCGACACCCGTCGAACCAAAACCGCCCGCACCGCGTCCTGTTTCCGTAAGTTCATTGACAACAGACACTTCCGCGCGCGCAACCCGAGCGATCACCATCTGGGCGACCCGCATCCCGGGCTCGACCGTGAAGGCGCTGCGGCCGAGGTTGATGAGCGGCACCTTCATCTCGCCGCGGTAGTCGGCGTCGACGGTGCCCGGGGCGTTCGGCATCGAGATCCCGAACTTGGTGGCGAGACCCGAGCGCGGTCGCACCTGAGCCTCGAAACCCGGGGGCAACGCCATCGCAAAGCCGCAGGGAATCATCGCGATGTCGCCAGGTTGGAGCACCACCGGCGCATCGAGATCGGCGGAGAGATCCATGCCCGCCGCAAGATCCGTCTGATATGCCGGCAGCGTGGCGGACGCACGCAGGCGCTTGATCGCGATGTCGACGCGTTCCATGCGGGGTTGATCCATGCGCGGAGCGTAGCGAGAAAGCCAAGCCCCCGAGAACCCACACTGCTCAGCCAAGCGCCTGCACGGCCGCAAGCACCGCGTCTGCATGACCGTCGACCTTGACCCGGTCGAAGCGCGCGGCCACGCGGCCAGCGCGGTCGATGACGTAGGTCGTTCGGACAATCCCCATATAGGTGCGGCCGTACATGCTCTTCTGTTGCCACACGCCGAACGCCGCGGCGATCGGCGGAACGCCGTCAGGACCAGCGAGGTCGGCGAGCAATGTGAGTCCCAACTTGTACTTCGCGTCGAACTTCCGGTGGCTCTCTGCGGAATCGGGGCTGACGCCGAGGACTGGGCAGGCGAACTTCGCAAACTTGGGGCGGTTGTCGCGAAAATCACACGCTTCGACCGTGCAGCCCGGCGTGTCATCCTGCGGGTAGAAGTAGAAGACGAAAGGCTTGCCCTTGAGGCTCGCAAGGGTGACGGTCTTGCCCGCAGCGTCGACCGCGCGGAACTCAGGCGCGGCGGCGCCGACGGCAATGAGCCCGGGGGATTGTGCCGCGTTCGGTGCGGACTTCGGGGTGAGCTTCGGGGTGAGCTTCGGGGTGAGCTTCGGGGTGAGCTTCGGGGTGAGCTTCGGGGTGACCTTCGGCGTGGACTTCGCGCCCGGCGTCGCCAGACCTTTCGCGGCCGCCTTCTTCGCGACTGACTTCGTCGTCGTCGTCTTGCCCGACACCGGCTTCTTGTTTGAAGCGGCTGTCGTGGAGGTCTTCGAGGTCTTCGAGGTCTTCGAGGTCTTCGAGGACTTCGAGGACTTCGAGGTCTTCGAGGTCTTCGAGGACTTCGCGGTCTTCGCGGTCTTCGCGGTCTTGCGCTTGATGATGGTCGGCATGGTTCGCAGCGTTCGTCATCCCGGGCTCGCGGATGCACCCCGCGGATCGAACAGGCGGCGTTCAGGACCCGCGCCGGAGCATCTCGATGTGCGGGATCCCGTCCTCGTCGTAGAGTTCGGACGCGCGCTCGAAGCCGAACTCGCCGTAGAAGCGCTCGAGGTAGGCCTGCGCACCGATCCGAATCGGAATGCCCTCCCCCGCCGCGACGATCCCACGTCGCATGAGTTCGCGCCCGAGTCCGGTGCGCCGTACCGACGGCGCGGTCACCACGCGGCCGATGCTCGCCTCGTCGTACTTCACGCCGGCGGGAAGAAGGCGCAGGCAGGCGACGACCGAGCCATCAGACCGCCCGGCCCACAGATGACTGCTCGCAGCGTCGAATCCGTCGAGATCCTGATACGCGCAGCGCTGCTCGACCACGAAGACCTCGGCGCGCAGGGCGAGGATCGCGTAGAGCTCGCGCGCGGTCAGCGCGTCGAAGGAGCGTTGCTGCCACACGAGACCCGAAACCCGACCCGGGTCATCGGACCCTTCATGCGGCGAAGTCACGCGTCCTCGCGCCGGTAGTCGAGATCGGGCGACGGGCTCGGATGCGCCGCCACCTCTGCCGTTCGGAAGCAGCCGACCCAGCGGGTCGGAGCCACCTGCACAAGCGCGTACTCATCGCCACCCGGTGCGAGCGACGGCTTCACGCCCGCTGGTGGATCGGGCCACCACGGCACAAGCGTGCCGAGCGATGCGGCCACGTCGAGCCCGGCACCACCCGGAGGCGGCAATGTGAACTGCTGCGCGTCCTTCACGACCTCCTCGACGGTGGTCAGGCGGTGCTTACGCGTGGTCAGGAGCGGAATTGAGTTGAAGAGGCCGCGGGTGTACGGATGCAGCGGGTTGTCGAAGAGCTCGAACACCCGCGCGTACTCAACCACGCGGCCCGCATACATCACGCAGACGACGTCGGCGTTCTCGGCGACCACGCCGAGGTTGTGCGTGATGAGCATGATGCCCATGCCGCGCGAGCGTTGCAGTTCACGCAGAAGCTCAAGGATCTGCGCCTGAATCGTCACGTCGAGTGCCGTCGTAGGCTCGTCGGCCAGCAGAAGCGTCGGTTGGCACGCAAGCGCCATCGCGATCATCACGCGCTGGCGCATGCCGCCTGAGAACTGGTGTGGATACGCCTTCATCCGCTCCTCGGGCCGAGGAATGCCGACGTCCTTCATCGCCTGGATCGCGACTGCCCACGCCTGCTCGGCACCCACCTGCTGGTGCAGCAGGATCGCCTCCATGATCTGGTCGCCGATCGTGTAGACCGGGTTGAGGCTCGTCATCGGCTCCTGGAAGATCATGGCGATCTTCCCGCCGCGAATCGAGAGCATCTCGCGCTCAGAATACGCGAGCACGTTGCGACCCTCGAACATGATCTTGCCCCGGTCGAAGCGCCCGGGCGGCCGCGGAATGAGCTGCATGGTGCTCATCGCGGTCACGCTCTTTCCGCAGCCAGATTCACCGACGACGGCGAGCGTCTGGTTCGGGTGCACCGTCATCGACACACCTGCCACCGCTTGCACGCGCGGGCCAGATCCGTTGTCGAAGCTGACGGCAAGATCCTCGACCGAGAGGATCGGCGTGGTGCGCGCGGGTGTCGCCGCGGTATTGGACGCGGTCGACAGCATCAGTGCGCCGCCTTTCGGAGTTTCGGATCGATCGCGTCGCGGAGCGCTTCACCGAGCAGGTTGTAAGAGAGGACGGAGAGGAAGATCGCAAGTCCCGGGAACACCGCGAGCCACCAGACGAACGTACCCGTCGCCGCGGTCGCGCTCGAGAGAAGTTTGCCCCACGAGGCCTGCCCGTCGGGTCCAAGACCGAGGAAGGAGAGCGTGGCCTCGACCGTGATCGCGGCCGCGATTGCGAAACTCGCGTCGACCAGCACCGGAGTGACGCCGTTCGGCAGCATGTGGCGGAAGAGGATCGCGCGCAGCGGAAGGCCGGTCGCCTGCGCCGCCTGCACGAAGTCCTGCTTGCGCAGCTTGAGGAACTCCGCGCGCGTGAAGCGTGCGGCGCCCGTCCACGAGAAGCACCCGATGATCGCCATCATCACGTAGGTATCGCGGGGCAACACACCCGCGGCGACGATCAGGAGGAAGAGGACCGGCACCGCCATGAAGATCTCAACGACGCGGAAGAGAAGCATGTCGATCCAACCGCCGAAGTAGCCCATGATCGCGCCGATGGTGACACCGATCAGGAGACTGATACCGGTCGATACGAGCCCGATCGAGATCGACAACCGGCACGCCCACAACATCTGCGCGAGCACGTCGCCACCAAGCGCGTCGGTGCCCAGCCAGTTGTGCCGCGCTCCGAACGGCGTGCCCTTGAACTCTTCGAGTTTGGGGTTGTCCTCGACCTTCGATCCCGGCTTCAGCCCCACCATGTCGCTGCGCGTGTACTGCGGCGACCACGGGATGAGCGTCCAGGTCGCGCGGATCTCGCCCGCGCGCTCCTGATCGATGTACCGCTCGAAGTTGATGAGCTTCGCACCGCCTGTGCCGAGCGACAGTCCGACTGCGAGCGCCGACGTGCCAAGGACGACCCCAGCGCGCGGAAGCAACCGATCGAAGGTCGGGATCGCGAGTACGAACGCCGCGATGGCGCCTGCCACGACGAGCGCGATCGGCCACGGGCCCGACTCGCTGCGCGCGAGCGCCTCGAGCCACTCGATGTCGGACTTGTCGGCCCAACGCGTGAAGGCACCCGTCAGGATGATCGTGAGTCCCGCCTGAAGGAGCGCCACCACGAGAACTCCGAGGCGGAACGCCCGACCGATCGGCTTTTTCGCGACGGTACTCGCGGTCTTGTTCGCGGTCTTTCCGCCGACCTTTGCCCCGCGCTTCTCGCCAAAGGGAAAGAAGACCCACGGCACGCCGACCACGAAGCCGATCATGAGGAGCCAATCGGTCGGCGAGAGATTCGCAACAAGCGGCCACGTAACCGACGTCACGGAGCCGTCCTTCGCGAGCGTCTCAACCCGCCACGGATGTGAGCTTGCGAGCACCGGGGCAAAGATCGCAAGGAACGCAACCAGCCCGATCCAAACGAGCGCGATCTGCGCGCCGCGCCGGACAACGACGCGGCCCCAGGCGTCGGCCCAGAAACTCTTCGCCTCCTGCGCGCCCACGCCGCGCATCACATCGATGCCGGAGATCGCCGCCGAAGCGCCGCCGGTCGATGTCGGCTTCGCATCACTCATAGCTCACCCGCGGATCCGCGATCGCGTAGAGGATGTCGGCAAGGAGCAGCGCCAGCAGATTGACGCACGCGATCATGAAGGTGTTGGCGAGGATGATCTCGCGGTCACGCAGATCAATCGCCTCGAGGATCAGGCTTCCCATCCCCGGAATCGTGAAGATGCGCTCAATCACGACCGATCCCGCGAGCATCGCCGGGAAGATGCCGACGAACATCGTGATGAGCGGAAGCAGACTGTTGCGGAACACATGGCGCATCACGACGTCCTTGCGAGAGACGCCCTTCGCCTTCGCCGTGCGCACGTAGTCGGCGTTGAAGTTCTCAAGCATCGCCGCGCGCGTCTGCTTCGACAGCACGGCGAACGATGTGTAGACAAGACAAAGGATCGGCAGCGCGATGTGCCACAGCATGTCAAGCAGCCAGCCCTCGCGCCACGTGCCGGCATCGTCGAAGTACGGGAGGAACGTGTAGCTCTCCGCACCGCTCGCGTGCAGTCCGCTCACCGGAAAGAGCCCGAGGTACTGCTTGTTCGCGAGGAAGCCGATCGCAAACACGCCCGCGAGCACGGTCGGGATCGAGTAGAGCGAGAGGAACGCGAGGCCCGATCCCACGTCGAACCAGCCACCGCGACGCACCGACGCGAGGATGCCGGTCGGAATCGCGATGAAGTAGGAGATGGGGAACGCGATCGCGTTGATGAGGAGGGTCACCGGAAGCGCGGTTGCAATCAGATCCCACACCGGACGGTTCTTCGAGAACGCCACGCCGAGGTCGGGCGTGTCGAGCGTGACCGCGCCGGGAATGATCGGGATGCCGCTCTCGGGATAGGGCTTCGCACGGAAGGCGATCAGCGCGCGCTGCCGCGTCTCCTCGGCCTTCGCCCATTTGACGTGCATGTCGGTGGCGGCGGCCTTCAGCGCGGCGGCCTTCGAGTTGGTGTCCTTCGTTGGATCACCGAACTCAAGATCGCGGAACTTGTCGGGCTCGGCGCCACCCTTCGGCTCGAGGCGATCGGTCCAGGGCTCACCCTTCTCGCGCACGTAGTCGGCAAGCGTGTCCTTGAAAAATCGCACCGAGCCGATGTAGGCGCGTCGCGCACCTTCAGCCTCGCGCTGCAGCTTCTTGAACTCGTCGATCTGCTCACTCGCACGATCGGCTCCGTCCGAAGCGGCAACGATCGGCGTGAACACCACCTCCGGCTTCGGTGGCACCGAGAAGGCCCAACCCATCGGCGGATCCGCAATCTCGCGCGGTGCGGAGACTCGATCGCCCGTCGCCATGCGTAGGTCGCGCTCGCCGAACTTGACCGGCGAGATTCGTCCAAGCCAGCGCAGGTACTGCACCACCACCGGGTCATTCAAGCCGTAGCGGTCCTCGAGGTAGGCCTGCATCTGTGCGGCCTTGCTCGTGTCGCTCATCTGTCCACCCGACACCGCAAGCCCCGCGCCAATACCGCCCGGCGCAAGCGCGAGCAGCATGAACACCATGAAGGTGATCCCGAGCACCGTCGGGACCATCAGGCAGAGGCGTCTGATCAGGTAGTTGACCATGAAGGGAGTCGGTTCGGATCAGCTCGAGTAGGCCAGTAAGGCACCGGGGTCGCCGCGGCGAGCTCACTCTCCCGCGGGCGCGGGCGACGAAGTCGTGGACGTCGTCTTGAAAAACTCTTGCGGCTCAAGGCCTGTGCGATAGGTGTTCACGTTGCCAAACTCGCGCTTCACGAAGCGCAGCCAGGGCGCGACACGCACGAACGTGTACGGCTGCTCCTCGGCGATCAGCGCCTCAAGTTCGCGCCACACCTGCATGCGCTCGGCCTCGTCCATGGTGCGGCGGCCCTTCTCGATCAGCGCGTCGCCGTCGGCGTTGCGCCACTGGATGAAGTTGTCGCCGCCTTCCTTCGTCGACTCGGAGTGCCAGATCTGCCGGGGATCGCTCTCGGGTGCGTTGTTTCCCCATGCCAGCGTGATGGCATCGAAGTCGCGGAGCTTGAGAATCTCCTGATAGCGGCTCCAGTCGACCGGACGCGTCGTCGTGACGATTCCCGCCTTCGCGAAACTGTCCTTCACGAACCGCGCGAGCCGCTCAGCGATCTCGCCGCCAGTCGCGTAGGTGTACTCGAACTCGAAGGGATCGCCGTTCTCGTTCTCGAGGACGCCGTCGCCGTTGCGGTCCTTCCAGCCAGCCTCCGCAAGGAGGGCCTTCGCCTTCTCGGGATCGAACGCGAGCGGCTTCGTTGCGGGATCGCTCGCAGGGCTCTCCGGGTTCATCGGGCCCTTCGACACGATGCCGATTCCATCCGAGATGTCGCGGATCATCTTCTCGCGGTCGAGGAGGTGCGTCATCGCGCGACGCACGCGCTTGTCGGCGAAGGGCGTACTCTCCTTGCCCGCGCGCGGACCACATTGCCACGCGATGAACGAGTAGCCGCAGCGCATGTTCACCCACTTGAGCGCGTAGTTGATTTCCTCAAACGGCGGCTCACCTGGCTTCGGCAGTTCCTTCGGCACTAAGTTGAACTGCGGCGATGTCGGGAGCATCATCGAGCCCTCGCCGTTTCGATACGCGACGAGACGACCAAGGTCATCCTTGATCGACTTGAACCGCATGCCCGCAAGCGAAGGCTTCTCGGCCCAGTACGCCTCATTGCGCACGAGGACGACGTCCTGGCCCGGAGTCCACTGACCGTCGAGGTCATCGGGCCCCGCAGGCAAACGCTCGAAGCGGAACGGCCCCGAACCCATCATCAGGCCGGTGCCCTGATTGATTTGCGTCGGTTCAAATCGGGCGTAGTAGGCCTTGGGAAGAATCGGACTGCCAAGCGCGCTGAGGGCGTTTGTGAACAGCGGCTCCTTGAAGACGAACTCGACCGTGAGGTCATCGATCACCTTCACTTCTTTGAGGTTGTCCATCGTGCTGCGCGTGCGCTCGGCCTCGATGAGCGGATTGAGCACGTAATCGACGTAGGTCCAGCGGACATCCTCGGACGTCACCGGCGAACCATCGCTGAAGCGCGCCCTTGGATTGATGTGGGCGCGCACCCAGAGGCCGTCCGGATCGATCTGCCACGCGTCGGCGAGTTGCCCCCTCAGTTTCAGCGTCTTCGGATCGAACGTCGCAAGCCCCTCGCAGACGCGGTCCAGAACGCGCGTGTAATACACATCGCCCGAGATAAAGGGCACGAGTTTGGCCGGCTGCGCCTCAAACAACTCGGTGAACTCGCCGCCGACCGCGAAACCCGGCACCTTGGTTGGATCGGATTTCGGCGCGGGCGCGGGCCAGCGCTCGATCTTGACGCCAGGACGCGCCCATGCGTCGTTGGCGATGACGCCGCCAGCCGCACCACTAGTGAGCGGAGCGCCGTCCCCACCCGACTGCACCACAACGGTTGGCCGCTCGGCGAAGCCCTTCTCGACGATGCGTTGAAGCTGCATCGATTGCTGCTCAATCTCGCCGAGTTTGGAACGGGTCGACTCGAGCGCGAGCTCCATCCGGGTCTTCTGGACCATCGAGAGGAGCACCGCGATCAGCACGACCACGAGCAGGAGGATCGTGACGAAGTCCTTGATGCCGAAACGGTTGTTCATGGGGCCACCTTCCCCACTGAGGGGGCGACCATCCTACCGTGAGTTTCCCGCATTCCTCCGACCGGGGAACTTTTTCCGCGGTGTTTCGACGACGCGTTGAAATCGCGCATGCACCCGCCGTCGCGGACCTTACGCCACGCGCCGGCCGCGCATTGGGTCGAACCTCTCGCGCAGTTCGTCCCCGAGGAAGTTGAGCGACACGAGCGTGAGCGCGATAGCGAGGCACGGCGCCGCCAACAGCCACCAGCGGCTCTCCACGGTGTTGAGTTCGCCAAGCCCCTCCGCGGCCATGTTGCCCCAGCTCGGTACTGGTTCGCGGACTCCGATCCCGAGGAACGAGAGGAAGCTCTCGGAGAGAATCGCCGCCGGCACCGCCAGCGCTGCGTACACGGCGATCGGGCCAACGAGGTTTGGGAGAAGGTGGCGAGTGAACTGCCGAGCCGGACTGACCCCGATCGCCCGACACGACTCCATGAAGGGTTTCGCGCGCAGCGCCATCACTTGGCCACGGATCACCCGTGCCATCGTCAGCCAGCTGAGGCCACCGATCGCAATGAGCAGCGTGGTGATGTTGATCGCCTGCCGCGCTGCGGGTGCGAGATCCGTGCCCTGCTTCTCAAGGATCCCGTCGACGGCGACAGCCAGCAACACGACGAGCAGGATCGACGGGAGTCCGAAGAGGATGTCGACGATGCGCATCAGAACCGCGTCGACGCGGCCGCCGGCGGCGCCTGCGATCGAGCCGTAGGTTGTTCCCACCATCACCGC